>OLOW01002910.1_pt1 | contig 11184 bp, 14 predicted proteins | sample 1672801 | NCBI WGS metagenome assembly OLOW01 (sample SAMEA3136725, study PRJEB25190) | human gut metagenome | biome: human gut; feature: human-associated habitat; material: faeces | place: Austria | collected 2013
TACCAGGTTCCCTTTTCCAGCAGCCAGCCGGTCCGCATTGCTCCATCGGCTTTGAAATAGTACCAGTTTTTATCTTTATACTGCCAACCGGTCTGCATCCAGCCCTGCGCATCAAAACAATACCAGGACTTTCCAATCTGGCAGATTTCATTTTTCGGATAAGAACCGTCGCTGTAGCGGTACCACCATCTGTTTCCGGATTTGATCCATTTCGCAGTCTGCTGTTTGTTTTCTATCTGGATCTGACATCTTGCGTAAGCTCCGTCCTGTGATGAAACGGTAATATAGCAGGTTCCTTCCTGGATTCCCTTTACATTTCCATTCGCATCTACTACAGCAATTGACTCATCACTGCTGGTATATGTCAGGACATCATCTGATTTTATACTTGGATATGTAACGGTGTTCAGCGATTTACTTTCGCCTTTTACAACACTCTGAACTGTATCCTGAAACGTAATTCCAAGAACACGGTCACAGCTTTGCGAAACATCCTGATACGGGCGATCAAATTGTTCTGCAAGCTGTGATAAAGCATTGGAACTGCCTTCTCCGTATATTGTAACCTGTCCACATCCAGATAAAGTCTGGCATCCAAAATACTCGCAGCTATAGATTCCTGCCCCTGGTGACGCATATAATGTTTTCAAGTTTTCACAATACAAAAATTCACTTCCCCAAAAGTCATCAGACAGCGTGTTTATACTTGCCGGAAAGCAAATATTTTCTAATTCTTTGCAGCTGTCAAACACCTCGCCTCCAAGGAAAGTAAGTTTGGATTCTGATGCAAAAACTACCTGTTTTAACTTTTCAGACATCCACATGGGTCCTTCTATTTTCGCCACACTGGACGGAATATACAACTCTTCCAGATTCCTGCAGGTTTCAAATGTATAAATCCCAGGAATCCCAATACTAATTGTCCCTGCTGGAACAAAGTAAATGGAATCGGTCTTATTCAGTGGATACAAGATAAGCTTTTTTCCATCTTTACTGAAAAGCACTCCATCCACAGACTTTAGATCTGGATTATCTGCTGGCCCCTCAATGCTTGCAATATTCGATTTTTGCAACATCGCGCTGCTCAGCCCTGATTGTTGTATATGATTATTCAATACTAATTTTTCAAAATATCTAGCACGCGCAAACACACCAAAATTCACTCCTGTTACTTGCTCCGGCATTCTGTACTGTTTCTCTTTTTTCCCTTGTGGATAGCACATTATTCCAGACATATCCGACGTATACATAACACCATCCAGCGAACAATATCTTTGGTGACCGGGTTCTACCTCTATCTTTGTCAGCGTAGAAATATTGTTCAACGCCATATCATGAAAATCCACACACGTTTTGGGTATTGTAAATTCTACAAGTGATGTGCAAGATAAGGCACACTGCCCAACATTTACAACAGATGCCGGAAGTTCCAGCTTTGTAATACCGGCACAACCATAAAAAGCCTCATCCATAATTGTTTCTAACTTATTCGGCAATACGATATTTTTTTAATGCCGCATCCCAATGAAAAGCAAATTTTCCAATATAAGAAAGATTTTGTGAAAATTCAACCGTTTCAAGTGCTGTACACTTTTTAAATGCACTGCAAACAGAATCTGTCGGGTCTTCACCCGACAAATCACCATCCTGTATCTTTTTTACCGTATCCGGCATTATTACTTTTGTTACTTTTGCATTATTGCAAAATGCCATCTTGCCAATTTCCGTTACAGAATACGTTGCATTATCATACGTTACCTGTGACGAGATCTCATAACTTCCGCTGACGTCAGAAGCATCCCACAATGCTGCGGAAGATTCATCCAATACTTTATATTGCACGCCATCCACGTTGAATAACGTTTCTGTTTCCAACGCACTCTGCACTTCTATATCAGACTCCGTGTTTTCATCAGCAGCAAATGGATTTCTCACCTCGGATGGGTCTGCAATTTCTATGCCCGTCCCAGACATCTTTTCCAGTTCTTCTGCCGACACTTTACCGGACATGAAAAAAGCATGGCTGCTGATAATAGGATCGGCATTATTTTTTTCATTTTCATATGTCTTTCCTCTCTCTTAATTATGATTAAAAATTCAATCTTCCGAAATTCCTTGATTTTTCAAGGCTTACCGCCTATCAAATATCAAAACCTTATGTATTTTCCCTTGTTTTTGCCCTTATGAGCCGAAACAAGGGAATTTTTTATGCTTCGCCCACAACCTTATCCAAGAGCCTTGCGGAAGTCCGCTTCGCTTCTCTGGTAGAGTGGGCATAAATGTTCATTGTGGTACTGACATCAGAGTGTCCGAGAAGTTCCTGCACATCTTTGGGTTTTGCACCGCCCGAAAGCAGATTGCTTGTGTAGGTATGGCGGAGTGTGTGGAAATGAAAGTCCTCCAATCCCTCAACCTCTGCTTTTGCCTTGCGGCAAATCTGACCGACTGCACTTGCAGAAACAAAAGCACCGTCCTCTTTTAAGCAGACAAAGGATAATTCTCTGTCATTTTCGGGCGTTTCCTGTGTTCTTTGCAGACTGTAAACCTCATAATAAGTACGCCCTTTTTCTTTGACCGTCTTACAGTAGTTCAGATGATACAGTTCGCCATAAAGGAAACGGTTTTTATGCTGTTCTGTTTTTACTTTCCGTAAGATGTCCGCCAATGTGTCACAGAAATCAACGGTACGGACTTTACTGCGTTTTGTCGTGCCGACTTCGTGCTTATGCCTTGTGCCATTGTACCGCATACTGCGTCTTACGGTTAGATACTGCTCGTCAAGGTTGATGTCCTGCCAAGTCAGACCGCAGACCTCTCCGATACGCAAGCCTGCATAGTAGGCTATCTGCACCGCAAGCAACGCAGGGTGTTTCTTTTGGGTTAAGAAGTCCGTCAGTTTTTGGTATTCCCCGTGTGTAATGGTAGGAACAGGAACAATATCTTCTTCGCTGTCCGAGAAAATATCTGTTTCCTCTTTTCTGCCACGCAACTTCACATACTGCATCGGGTTAAAGGTTATCAGCCTTTTCGGAAATACAGCAAAACGAAATGAATTTTGCAGTACCGCCGAGAATTGCAGCATATAGCCTTTACTCATCGGCTTTGAAGTTGTACCGCCAGGATTTATCCCTCCGTAACTCATCAGGTCGATAAACGACTGTAAATGGTCGGCAGTCACGGTTTTCAGTTTTCGGCTGCCAATGGGATATTTTTTAATCTTTTTGACTGCCGCCATATATGCCATAACCGTACCGTTGCTAAGGCTGCCGGGCTTCAGTTCTTCCTCTACCCACATATCCAGCATTTCGCCAACCGTGATGTTTTCGGCTTTCCCGACAAACTTCTTTTCCTCATAGTCAGCGATTGCTTTTCTGAGCAGGGCTTCTGTTTCAGACTTGCTTTCTGTTCCCACAAACTCTTTCTGTACTTTTCTGCCGCTTTCATCTTCGATATAGAAGCGTGCGTACCACTTTTTACCTTTTTTTCTTACAGAACCTTTTGCCATAGATAAATTTCTCCTTTCTATCCGTGGCAATCGGGACTGTGACATATGGTGTGCGTAAAGTAATAGTGTCACTTATGCCGATGAATGTCAATCGGCATTTTCACTTGTCAAAGTGCCACGGAATTTTTCTTTTTCAGCAACCCTTTCCTCGGCTGCTGTCACTATCCCGAACAGGTCGCCCATCTTTACAGCGGTGCGTCCCTCATCGTAGATATGTAAAATTCCATCTAAAAACTGCTTCATATTCTCGATAGGAAGTTCCATTTCTTTACGGTAAACTCTTTCCATAATCGCCCCTGACTCAATCGCATAGCGGCGTAAGGACTGCTTTAAGCCCTCGTCCTCCGCTACACGGTCAACCTCAGCCATAGCGTCTGCAAAGTGATAAGTCATAACCGTATAGAGGTCAATCATCTTTCCGAGGAATGTGGTGAGCAGCTGTTGGTGCGGTTCTCCCTTTACCACAGAAGAAACGGTATCAAGATAATTTTTGATATGTTCCTCCATATCCTTTGCACATAAAGTGCGGCTGTCGTATTCCTTATCTTCGGAAAGTCCTGTCAGCCATTCGGGAGTGGTCAGGAGTGCTTCTGCCAGTCCGTTGATAATCATTGTACGCTTCGGGTCTACACCGTCCGCTTCATATCTCTGAATGGTAGATTTGTTTACTCCGACACGCTTACCAAGTTCGGGCATTGTTAAGTTTAACTCTGTTCGGCGTTCTTTCACTCGTTCACCGACCTGTTTTGCGGTGAATGTAATTTCTTGTTTCAAGGTTTTCACCTCCTATTGATGATAGTATAGCACAGAAAAACTTATTTTGCAACCATAAATTTAATAATAGGCAAAAATATTTCTTGATAAGTTGCAAAACAAGTTGACAAGAGATAGCAAAATAAGTATAATTACAGATACATAGTTGCAAAATGCGTATTTTGAAAGGAGGTTGATAAAATGAGCAACATCAAAATGGGTTTAACCATAGAAGAAGCCGCAGAATGTACGGGTATCGGAAGAAATACAATGCGTAAGTTGGTAGACTGGGGCAAACTTCCCGTCCTCAAGGTCGGAAGAAAAGCGATTATCCGCAGGGATACTTTAGAGCGATTTATGAGCGTCAATCAGGGAAGAAACCTGCTCAATGAAAACGATGTTCGCAAAGTAGAATAACCATTCTCCAAGCCCTCGGCGTTTGAGAGCGAAATACACCCCTCGCACAAATCTTCGAGTTGTACTCTGGGTATTTCGCCCTTGCAGGGGGCTATGTATCACAGCTTCGGACAATGCACCGCCGCTATGATACAGAAGAAAACAGCACGCTGTTTTCTTCGCTGTCCGTCTGCTTACGCTGCCGAAACAGCAGCAACCGATTTCTCGGTTGCAAAAAGAGTATGCCCGTCACGGGAGGAAGGAGTATATGGCAAGACACAGTTTTATACAGATGTCAAAGCTACCCAATGTCAAGGGAAGAATATCCTATATCACAAGCCACGCAAGACAGGAAAATCTCTATGCCACCTACCGCACCGCCGACAATGAATTTTGGAGTAACCTTGCAAGGGAAAGCCAGCAGGAATTTAAGCGAAGCGGTACGGAGGGCAAATGTATTGAAGCAAGGGAATTGATTATCGCCCTGCCCGAAGTATATACAAAATACGAGCCGCAGGAAGTCCTTGAAGATTTTACGGAGGAGTTCCACAGGCGGTATGGTGTAGAGTGCGTGTCAGCCCTCCACCACAACAAACGCAAGACAAACTATCATATCCACCTTATCTTCAGCGAAAGAAAGCTGCTTCCTGAACCTGACATCAAGATAGCCACACGCAGCGTGTTCTATGATGAAACAGGCAAAAGGGTACGCACCAAGAAAGAAATCACAGGGGAGGACGGACAGATACGAAAAGGCTGCACCGTCATTAAAAAGGGCGAGGTTTACGAAAGCCACCTCTTTACCGTGAAAGATGATAAATTCAAAAGCGAGCCTTTTCTTCGGGAGGTAAAAGAGATTTACACTGACCTTATCAATCGCCATATTGCTGATCCCGAACAGCAGTTAAAGGTATTTGATAAGAACAGCGTTTATCTTCCTACCAAGAAAATCGGTAAGAACAATCCCAAAGCCGCCGAGATTGAAGCCGACAACGCCGCAAGGCAGGAATGGAACAGGACGGCGGATATGGCATTGTTATCGGGGATTGAGGAAACAAAGATACTGGAAATCAAGAAAGAGGAGATTCACCAAAAAGCAAGTCAGTCCATTAAAACAAATGGCTGGCTGCCCAACCTATTCCGCAGTATCGTGAGCAAGGCAAAGGAATTTTTGCAGAACTTAATAAAGCAGACGGCATTACCGCCAAAGCCGGTACTCAATATGGATATGGCAGAGTTCCGCACAATGCAAAAGCTGATGATACGGGTACAGGACAGGGCAAAAGAGATCCGCAGCTTGCAGGATGAAGTCCCCAAGTTAAAGGCACAGCTTTCCGAAACAAAGGGCATATTCAAGAGCAAGGAGCGAAAAGCGTTAGAAACACAGATACAGCAGACGGAAGCTAAAATCTCCGCTATGCTAGAAGTATTACCCGATATTCTTAAAAGTGACGGTTATCCAGATGTACGGGCGTTTATGGCAACCTACCGCAAGGCAGAAGCCGTGATTGAAAACTACAACCGTGAGCTTGCCGAATGGCAACGCAAGGTCAAGGAAAACAGCAGACCCGCCGAAAAAGAACGGTATGCACCGCCCGAAAGAGAAAGTGTCCGTGACCAGCTCAGACGGTTACAGGCAGAGGGCAGACAAGCCAAACCCAAGCACCGATCCCACGACAGAGAAAGATAGCTTTAACACCGAAAACAACACCGCAGGGCAGTATCCCCTGCTCTGCGGGATTACATACATTTTGATAGAAAAACACCTTGTGAGATTTTATTGTGTTGAAATCGTTGAAATTGGAGTGTTTTCTCTCAAATTCCTTGACAACTACAATCAAAAGGAGTATAATATGTAAAATTCTTTAGGAGGTAAGGCAATGTTGAATCGTATCGACCGTTTTAATAATGTAGTCTTTATGCAGTCCGCAGTCCCTGCTTATTATTGGCAGAACAACGGGCTTACATTGCTATACCCTTTTTCAAGTAATTAGAGTGTTTTTCTAATTTGATTAAGCTAAACGCAGTGCAAGCTATGAGTGAATCTTAGCCTGCACTGTTTTTTTATACTTTTTATAGGAGGTTTCGAGATGGAAACAAAAGACTACTTAACAAACTATTATGAGAGATATGATGAAAATGGTCGTCTTATCTCTAAACACGGTATGGTGGAATATCTTACCACTATGAAATATGTGGAAAAGTATCTCAATCCAAATATGCGAGTCTTGGAGATCGGCGCAGCAACAGGTCGATATAGTCACGCCTTAGCACAGAAAGGCTATCGAGTGGATGCAGTCGAATTAGTTGAGCATAATATCGAAATCTTCAAGCAAAACACCATTGAAGGTGAACCCGTCACAATCACACAAGGTAATGCTATGGATCTGTCTGCTTTTGAGAGCGACACTTATGACATTACTCTGTTGCTCGGCCCGATGTATCATTTATTTACAAGAGAAGATAAGTTAAAAGCCTTATCAGAAGCTATCCGAGTTACCAAGAAAGGCGGTATCATTTTTGCCGCTTATTGTATGGGTGATGCAAGTGTTTTGTCATACGGTTTCATTCGTGGCGAAATCTACAACATTATTGAAAAATGTATGCTCAACACAGAAACATTTGATACTTTTTCAAATCCGTGGGACATATTCGAACTGCACAGAAAGGAAGATATTGATAAACTCCGTTCAGAGTTCAATGTTACTCAGCTTCACTTTGTTGCTTCGGATGGCTATACAAATCATATGAGAGAAACAGTAGACCAAATGGATGACCGAATGTACGAACTGTATCTAAAGTATCATCTTGCAATTTGCGAAAGGCAAGATATGATTGGATACTCTCATCACACACTTGATATATTCAGAAAGGAATAGAGAGAATGAACATAAATATACGAACTGCTGTCATAGATGATTGCGAGCGTATCCGCCCGCTTCAGAAAGAAATTGCAGACTTGCATCATAATGGCAGACCTGACTTATTCAAAACCGAAGCTCGCTACTTTACAAAGGAAGCATTTGCAGAAAGATTAAGCGATTCGAAACATACTATCTACATTGCCGAAACTGATAACGGCGAGGTAGTAGGATATGCTTTTGCCTGGATTGTTTCTTACAGAAATCACTCTACATACATTGACTTTGACTGTTTCTACATTGATGATATTTGTGTCTTGAAATCTCATCAAAGAAACGGGATAGGAAAAAGACTTTTCGAGTGCTGCAAGCAAAAAGCTCAAGAGAAGAAATGCAAAATGATTGAGCTTGGTGTTTGGGGATTTAACAAGGATGCGATTGCATTTTACGAGAATTGCGGAATGACAGACCGTATCCGCAGAATGGAATACAGATTGGAGGACTAAAAAATGATTACACATAAAGGAACGCAAACTATACATACAGACAGACTTATACTACGAAAATTTACCGTTGACGATGCTCAAGCAATGTTTGAGAATTGGGCAAGCGATGAAAGAGTTACACGTTACCTAACTTGGTGTCCTCACGAGTCACCTGAAGCAACAAAGCAACTCTTGGAACTTTGGTGTGCTGCCTACGAAAATCCAAACACATATAATTGGGTTATGGAATACGAAGGGACACCCATTGGCAATATCAGCGTTGTTCGTTTGAGTGAAAAATGCGAATATGCAGAGCTTGGCTACTGTATGGGTTACGCTTATTGGAATAAAGGCTTTATGCCTGAAGCTGCAAAAGCAGTCATTGACTATCTCTTTTCCGAAATTGGTGTAAACAGGGTTGGCATATCTCACGCCGTTAAAAATCCTGCTTCGGGCAGAGTTGCTCAAAAATGCGGTCTTACATTTGAAGGAACAAAGCGTGAATACTTCAAAACCTCGACTGGAGAGTTTCTTGATATATCCGATTACGGTATTATTAGAAGCGAATGGGAAAACATAAGACAGGAAAAATAATTGTATGTAAATAACTATGGCGGCAAGAAGAATTGATTCTCCTTGCCGCCGTATGCTCATTTTTGCAGTTTTACCATAACCTCATCAACTGCATCCGTGTATTTGCCCTGTGCAATCAGCTTGTTGCGGAAGGCAAGCAAAGCGTTGAAGATATGCCGCCGTTCCTCTGCTGTGAGATATAGGTAATACTTCCGTTTTCTCATACGAAGATCACCTCGGCGTTGACGGTTTCTGTAACCGCTTCACTGAGAGCGTTCATCCTGCCGACCCATTCCATTTGATTATCAGCTTTCAGTTTCTCGGTAATGCCCTCACGCTCTGCCCGTTGTTTTATAAGACGGTCAAACAGTTCCTGTGCCTGTTCTTCAATGTCAGCAAGGTGGGATTGCAGTTTTCCGCTTGTCACCAGATTGGTGTAGAACACCTTTTTATGCTGACGGATATACCGCAAATGCCGCTGTCCCCAAACGCCGATATACCTTTCTTCTTTTTCGACGGGTAATTCCAAGCAGGGAATATAATAATCGCCTTGCAACTCATACCAAAGACCGTTTTTCTCGTTATAAATGTACTTTTCCATTATGTAATCCTCCAAAATAATATATTCGCACATACATCACAGTTTCCCGATTGCCACACCTTGTTATATCGTGTTATCAGTTTTTCTTGCCCTTGCTTTTGCCCTTATAATTGGTCGGGGCAAGGGTAAAGTCGTGTGAAATCGTATAAAGGGATAAGGTGAGCAGATTGCGAAAAACCCTTTATTTTCAAGGCTTTTAGAGGAATTCATTAACGCCCTACAATAAGCGATAATGATTTAAGAAAAGTTAGTTTTCAAATTCCAATTTGTCGAACTGAATATAAGGATGATCCGTCTGCGGTATGGGAGCATCCCCATACCGCAGATACTTATCAGCCGCCCATACAGACCGGTATGAGATTCCCGTAATAATTACCACCTATGTTCCTAAAACAACCACCTATCGAGAATCGGTAGAAATCGGTTCTTGATTTTCCTATACTGTAACCGTAGCGAGGAGGTGAACCGATGCAAATTGAAATCAAGATAGACGAAAAATGCAAAGAGCCAAAAATCATCGTGATGACGGACAAAATGACCGATGAAGTCAATGCAATCATAAAAAGATTGTCAGACGAGCAACCGCAGGTCATTGCCGGCTTCGGGGAGGATGTGGTCGAGGTTCTGGAACCGTCTGAAATCTACCGTGTTTTTGCCGCATCAGGTAAGGTGTTTGCCGAGACGAATCACGGCGAGTATGCGCTCCGCCTGAGGCTATACGAGGCGGAACAACGGCTTGACAGCAAGACTTTTGTCCGAATATCAAACTCGGATATTATCAATCTGAGAAAAGTCAAGAGCTTTGATTTGAGCTTTGCCGGGACAATTTGCATTACGCTTTCAAACGGTACGGTTACTTATGTTTCACGGCGATCCGTCGCCAAAATCAAACAACTGTTAGGAATGTGAGGTAGCAGAAATGAAGAAAAAACTGATTGGACGAGGACTACTTGGTTTCCCTGTTGGCATTGCAATCGGATATGTCATTACGGTGATTATCTCAATCTGCATTGGGGATGGCTTCTTCCATCCGGTCAATCCAGAGCTTGTGAATAAAATGGGGAGCGAATTAAATGCGATTCTCATTCAAACCGGTCTGAGCGGAATAATGGGCACAGGCTTTGCAATGGCTTCGGTTATTTGGGAGATCGATTCGTGGAGTCTTGCAAAGCAAAGCGGGATTTACTTCGCAATTGCTTGCGTGATTATGTTCCCTATCTCTTATTTTGCCAACTGGATGCCCCATTCGACCGCTGGAATTCTGTCTTATGTAGGCATATTCGTAGCGATCTTCCTCGCTGCTTGGGTAGCTCAGTATTCTGTGTGGAAAAGGAAGATTAAGAAAATGAACGAAGGCATTAAGGATAATAACGATATGGATTGATCCCGCCGCTCTGCATCCTGCGCCTTGTTTTAACAACAGAATAAACCACATACATAGCTGCTTGGTTTTCAAAAGAAATCAGGCGGCTATTTCTATTTTGAAGGAGGTGTTCGCTATGAGCGAAACAGATTACAACGCTCGCCTTTATGAGAAAATGAAAGCCGAGCAGGACAAATATCGGGACTGGTTGCTACATCAAGAGCCACCCGAAATCCTCAACCACACCTACGAATACACAATGCGAGAGAACATCGTGATGTGTATGGAGGAACTGGAGCTTGAGCCGGAAAAGGCAAGGGCGCTTCTCCGTTCTCCCTGTCCCTTGTGTGTTGTGTATAAGGAGTTCCGGGACAGAGAAACCGAGCAAATGCCTTGCTCAACCTGGACAAAAAGGAGAATGAGATCGTGGACGGCGAGCGAGGCGAGGAGGAGCCGCAGAAAGCGACCATGGCAAGAGAGCGTTAAAAAGGCAAAATCACAGCGGCAGTGCAGGACATCTGCGCTGCCGCTGTGATTTACAAGCTGGAAAATGCATTGAAAGTGTGATATAATGGGGCTGACAAATCGGAAGTTGTGGAGGTAAAATATAGATGAATCAAGGTAGAATTATTGTAATCACAGGTGCG
>OLOW01002912.1_pt1 | contig 11179 bp, 10 predicted proteins | sample 1672801 | NCBI WGS metagenome assembly OLOW01 (sample SAMEA3136725, study PRJEB25190) | human gut metagenome | biome: human gut; feature: human-associated habitat; material: faeces | place: Austria | collected 2013
ACTGCAGAAGAGCGCCCGCCATGAACACGCTTCCCTCGAGCGCATATTCAGGACCCTTTGCATCAGGCGCACTTGCGGCAACGGTAGTGACCAAACCATTTTTCGACTCGCACGCCTCGTGTCCCGTGTTCATCAGAAGGAAGCAGCCCGTGCCGTAGGTGTTTTTCGCCTGGCCGGGCGAAAAACAGCACTGCCCGAACAGCGCCGCCTGCTGGTCGCCCGCGATACCGCGGATGGGCACGCCGGGGAAGACGGCGGGATTTCTTGTCACGCCGAAGTCGCCCGACGAGGGGCGTACCTCGGGAAGCATCGAAGCGGGGATGTCGAACAGGTCAAGCAGCCACGGGTCCCATTTCATGTCGTGGATGTTGAAGAGCATGGTGCGGCTCGCGTTGGTGACGTCGGTGGCGTGCACCTCGCCCTGCGTGAGCGCCCATAAAAGCCACGAGTCGACCGTGCCGAACGCGAGCTTTCCCTGGAGCGCATCCTCGCGAGCGCCGGGGACGTTGTCGAGGATCCAGCGGATCTTGCTGGCAGAGAAGTACGCATCGGGCACAAGGCCCGTGCGGCGCGTGACCTCCGCCGCGATTTCCGGGACCCCGCACAGCTCCTCGACGAGAGGCGCCGTTCGGCGGCACTGCCACACGATGGCATTCGCTACCGGCTGACCGGTCTCACGGTTCCACACGACCGTGGTCTCGCGCTGGTTGGTGATGCCGATGGAGTCGATGTCACGAGGTCCCAAATCGTTCGATACCAAAAGTTCTGTCAGCGCCCCGAGCTGCGACGAGAGGATATCGCGCGGATCGTGCTCGACCCAGCCCGGCTTGGGGAAGATCTGCGGGAAGGGGTTTTGCACCACGTCCGCGACGCGCCCCTCGCGGTCGATGAGCATCGCCCGGGAAGACGTAGTCCCCTGGTCAAGCGCGACAACGTAAGTTTTCGACATACTTATCTCCTCGAAGGGATATTTCCGATGTTTCCAGCGCTTCCAATGCTGCCAGCCAACTGAGGAAACGCGAAATCAGCTGATATGGCGGTCGATCCAGGCGAGCACGTCGTCGTAGACCTGCTGCTTGCCGGGCTCGTTCAAGATCTCGTGGCGCATGCCCTGGTAGAGCTTCACCTCGACGTCTTTGATCCCCGCCTTCTCGAACAGGGCGGCCGTGCTTTTCACGCCGCGCCCCTTGTTCCCCACCGGGTCGAGCGCGCCGGCGACGAGCAGGATAGGCAGCTCGGAGGGAATCGCGAGCGCCGAATCGAGCGTCGCGACCTCGGAGGTAAGGCTCGTGAGCGTCGCGTAGGCGCCAGCCGTGAACGTCTGGCCGCACAGGTCGTCGGCAATATAGGCATCGACAACTTCAGGGTCAGTGGAAAGCCAGTCGAGAGGTGTGCGCGCATCTTTGACGGCCTTTGAGAAGGCCCCGTCCGCAAGGTTGTGGAGCAGCTTGCTGCGCGTGCGTTCCCCCTGCTTGGCGGCGACTCGGCAGGCAAGCAAGTGTCCCATCTTCGACTTCACGACGGGCTCGTTGCCGGTGCCGCAAATCACGGCGCCCGAAAGGCCTTCCGCATGGCGGGACAGGTACGCCCGTGTGACGAAGCTTCCCATGGAATGCCCAAAGATGAAGTAGGGCGTCTTGCGCGAGAAGCGGGCGCTCACCGTTTTCCGCATCTCGTGAACGTCCTCGATGAGGGCGTCCTTCCCGCAATCGAGGGGTATGTGCCCCAAATCCATCGGGTCGGTGACCGAGCGGCCATGCCCGATGTGGTCGTGGGCGCACACCGCGAAGCCGGCGCTCACAAGGAAGCGGGCGAAATCCTCGTAGCGGCCGATGTGCTCGGACATGCCATGGACGATCTGCACGATTGCGCGAGGAGCGGCACCCGATGCGCCATGCGAGGCAACGGGCTGCCACAACACCCCTTTTATCTGGGAAGACTTGTCGAACGACCTGAACCCTACCGATGATTTCTCAGCTGGTTTGGACACGAGACTCCCCCTTACGCCAAAGCGATTTTCCCGTCGTCCCTCAGTATAGCGGGAAAGCCCCGCGCGCGGACAGGCAACCCTACGAAAGTGACTTGATGTCCGCGATGGTGATGGCACCTTCGCGTACGATCACGGGATGGTCCTGCGTGCAGTCGACGACCGTTGAGGCGACGCCGCTCTTGGCGCCGTCTTCCCCGTCCGAAAGCACCGCGGAAACCTGGGAGCAAAGGCCCGCGTCGAGGTCGCCGAAGGAGCCCGCTGGGCGCTTTCCCGATACGTTTGCCGAGGTCGTTGCAAGGGGGCACCCTACCGCGTCGATCAGCTCGAGCGCGCAGGCGTTGTTCGGCATGCGAAGTCCGATCGTGTCGGTGCTCGAGCGAAACGCCTCGGGTACCTCGTCCGACGCCTTGACGATCAGCGTAAGGGGGCCCGGCCAAAACGTTCGGGCGAGCACAAAGGCGAACTCGGGGACGCAGCGGCCGAAGCGTGCGAGGTCGTCTTGCTGGGAGACGAGCCACGAGATGGGCTTTGCCTTCTCGCGGCGCTTCAGGCTGTACAGGATATCGGGAGACGCGGCGTGGCGAATAGAAACGCCCAGGCCATACACCGTTTCCGTGGGGAAGATCGCGGGCTGTCCCTTTTTGAGGACAGACGCCGTGACCGCAATCGAATCGGAAAGACGCGCCATGGAACCACCTTTTCAAGCACTTGTCGTTCGCCGTGCGCGCGGTGTGCGCAGCGACGTGCCGTAAATTGTAGCACTCACGGCACGGCGGGGCCGACGGCGGGTTGACGGGCGCGGAACGGGAGGGACGAACCGGGACGCGGAGGAACTAGGCTAATGGCGGAACCGAGCGGCACGCAAGACGCGAGACTCACAGCGAGGACGGCACGCAATGGAGAGCCAACAGGCGGAGCTGGGCAGAAGACTGGCAGGTAAAATGGGCTGGCCGACGCAGAAGACGGCAGCAGGAACGTACCTCGCCGGGCATGACTTTCGACAGCGGAAATCAGGGATGGCGAGAAGTGCCGGCTGCCCGAACGCACGTTCTTTCCCGATTTCAATTCGTCGTGGACAAAAATCGTCCGATATGTGAGCCATCCAGAGGCGGAAGAAAGGATGGGGAAACTTGCCGCGCGCGTTTCCCCAGGTCAGAAAAATCGACATCGAGTTACCTTTGCGCAACTCCTCACATATCGACGATTTTTGTCCACGGAACCCCAATTTTCGAGAAGAAGGGGTCGGCGGGCAGGCGCGGGCCGGGATGGCGACAGCAGACGAGGTCTCGGCCGGTGCTAACGGGAAGAGAACTCGGCCGCAATCGCCTCGGCTACGCGCAGGCCGTCGACGGCGGCGCTCATGATGCCGCCCGCGTAACCCGCGCCTTCGCCGCACGGGTAGACGCGAGTGGCCGGCTCCTCGTCCGAATCGGGCGAATCGCTTGCCAGTCGCGCCTGAAAGTTCTCCCCACGAACCATGCGGATGGGGCTTGAGCTGCGCGTTTCGGGGCCGGTAAGCACAGCGCCGGGATCGGCGAACCCATGCAGCTTCGCATCGAGCAGCGGCAGGCCTTGCGCAAGCGCATCGCAGATGAACGCGGGAAGGCACTCGCGCAGGTCGCACCAAACGATGCCGCGCGGATAGCTCGGGCGCACGACCAGGCGGCTATGCGATTCAGACGCACCAACGCGGCGATGAGACCCGGGGACGACTGTGCGGCGGCGAGCCTCGGACGCAGCCGCAACCGTACCACCCAGCTGCTTGCCTTTAGCTTGCCCACTCGAAGATGTAGCACCCGAAAGAAAATCCCCCACCGTCTGCGCGGGCGCGGCATAGGGCGCCCCGCCGTTGCGGCGAGCAAGTTCGAACGCCGCATGCTCGACCTCGCGTTGCAGGCGGACACCCTCCATGACGTCGTTCCCCGGCAAGTCGTCGGGCCGCACGTCGGCGAGCAGCGCGCTGTTGGAATTCTCGCCATCGCGCGCGAAGCGGCTCATGCCGTTCACGACGACACCGCCCTCCTCGCTTGCCGCCGCGACGACTTCCCCACCTGGGCACATGCAGAAGGTGTATACACCACGGGTCGCGTTCTCGCTTGTAGCATCCGTGCGAGTGCCGTTCGCGCGAGCGGGGACGCGCACCGCCATCTTGTAATCGGCGGCGCCGAGCGCCGTGTGCTTCGCAGCCGCACCGTATTGCGCACGGTTGATGAGCGTCTGGGGATGTTCGATGCGCACGCCCATCGAGAAGGGCTTGCGCTCGAGCGCGAACCCCCGATCGCGGGCGAGCTCAAAGATGTCGCGCGCCGAGTGCCCGCACGCGACAATGACGCGCGAGGCCTCGACCACTTCGCGAGCGCCCGTGCGGGAATCCTCCAGCGCGACCGAGCGAACCGCACCGCCCGACAGCTCGATATCAGCCAAGCGGGTAAGGAAACGCACCTCGCCACCTGCGGAGATAATACGCTCGCGAATGCTCTTCACGACGGCGGGCAGCTTGTCGGTACCGATATGGGGCTTCGCCTGCCAGAGAATCTCGTCAGGCGCCCCCGCCTGGACGAACGCCTCGAGCACGTGGCGGATATGCGGGCTTTTCGTGCCCGTAGTCAGCTTGCCGTCGGAAAACGTGCCGGCGCCGCCTTCCCCGAACTGCACGTTCGCCGCTGCATCGAGCGGGCCGCCCGCGTTGAAGGATTCGATAGCCGCCGTGCGCTCGTCAACTGCGGCCCCGCGCTCGACTACGAGCGGACGCAGCCCCGCTTCCGCCAGGTACAATGCGCAGAACAGCCCCGCCGGGCCCGTTCCTGCGACCACGATGCGCCCATCCGACGATGTCGCGAGCGAGCGCAAATCGGGAATCGCAAGCGGCGCAGGCGGGTCGTACGCGCGAACATTTACCCCGCGAGCGGGGGAAAGCACGTCGTAGGCCACGCCTTGCGCAAGGTGGACGGCATAGGTGGCGTTGAAATGCACGTTCGACTTCTTCCGCGCATCGACGCTACGCTTCACAAGGGAAAACGAGGCGACGCCCTCGGGCGCGACCCCAAGCGCGGAGGCGATGGCGGTGCGCGAGAGGCTCTCCGCATGGGAACCCTCCGCGGGTGCGAGGGAGGCTGCGGGCGTGGCGGGGGTCGGGTGATTTGTCTCAGTTGAAAGTGGGACAGGGGTCGGGCGATTTACCTCGCTCGCGGGGCTCTCCAATCCCGCATCGAGCGGAAGTGCGACGTTCGACACCTCGATGAACTCCGCTCCCTCGAGCGCACTTGCGTCGAAGGAGGCGCCACGATGCGAGGGACAACCGGTACGTTGGCGGGAAGAGGCTTGCGATTTGGTCTTTCCCCCGCGATGGGGACGGCCTGCCGCCTTCTTGCCACCGCCTGGCCTCTTGCTGCCGGCGGACAGCTTGGCACCGCTCATCTTCTTGTTGCCGCCTACCCTCTTGCCAGTGCTCGCGCCCTTGTCGCCGCGGGCATCCTTCGAGCTCATTCGCCTTCCCCTTCCCCATCGGCCGACACGGCACTGCGAGCAGCAGACACGCCCGCGAGCAGGCCAGATGACCATGCCCAATGCAAGTTGTAGCCCCCGCAGGGAGCATCCACGTCAAGCGCCTCGCCAGCTGCGAACAGGCCCGACGCACGCACGGCCTCCATCGTCTGCGGATCGAACGCCGCAATCGAAAGCCCGCCACGCGAGACCTGGCACTGCTTCGCGTCGCCGATGCCTTGAACCGTAAGGCGCAAGCCGCCGATGACACGCGAGAGCGCGAGGACATCTTTCTTGGAAAGCGGGCGCGCAGGATCGATTCCCGCGCACTTGCAAAGTACCTGTGCCACCTGAGGAAGCATCGCGCCGCGCAGCACGTCCTCAGCAGCAATCTGGCCGTTTTCGCCCAGACGGGCCGAGAGGTGCTTGCGCCGCGCGAACAGCCATGCATCACGGTCGGCGGCGGACATATGCGGCAGGAAATCGATCGAGAGCGCATCCCCCTCGCAGGCAAAGCGCGACAGGTTGAACACGCACACGCCCGACACGCCGTAGTCGCGGAACAAAAGCTCGCCTTCCTCGCGCGCGACGAGGCTTCCCGAGCGCTCGAGCGAGACGGCGCACTTCACACGGATGTTGTTCAGCTGCCGCGTGATGCGCGAATCGGTGGCAAGCGGCCCTAGGACTGGACGCGTCAGCTCGCACGGAATTGCGAAGGGCATATCGACGGCGCTCACACCGCGCCCGCCGACAGCGAGGACGACCTTTTCGGCATGGGCGATCGAGCCGTCGGAAAAGCGCAGATGGAAGCGTGTCCTTCCTTTCACGGGCAGCTCGATTGCACGAAGGGATTTCCCGAATTCCACGCGCGCACCCGACACATCGAGGGCAGCGCGCAGCACATCGAGCACCGACGACGCCTTGTTGGCTGCTGGGTACATGCGGCCCTCGCCCTCTTCGCGCCACATAAGGCCCAAGCTGGAGAAGAACCGCTGCACGGGCGCTTCGAAAGCGCTTGCAGATTGGGTGCTTTCCCGACCAGGCGCTTCAGAGGTGCCCACAGGTTGGACGCGCCCCTGTGCGGAGGCTCCGTAGGCTCCTACAGGTTGAACGCTCCCCCACTCGGAGACCTCAGAAAGGCGCGCGAGCGAGCGCAGCGCGGCTTCCACGAAGTCGGCGTTGCGGTAACACGCGGGGTCGATGTGGGCGTTCGAGAAGTTGCAGCGGCCGTTCCCCGTCGCGAGGATCGAGCGGCCGACGCGCTCGGAATCGGCCTCGAAGAGCACGATTTCGCACTCGTCCGCCGCACCGAGCCGCGCAAGTTCGTTTCCAGCGGCAATGGCTGCAGCCAATCCGGCCGCGCCGCCGCCTATGATGGCAATCTTTTTCATGATGTAAGAGTATAGGCGATGCGGGGCGCCGCTTTCCGCTGACTTCTCTTCGCCTTGCAAACAACAAGGGCGCCCGACGGCCCCCTGGGGAAATCTATCGACGCGTTTGCAGCCGTGCCTACTTCGAGGAGATCATGGGAATTTCTCGCGTGTCTTCTTCCTCGATGTTGCCCTCATAGACGTAGTGTTTCGTCTCGCGGCAGATCAGCCCCGAAAGCAGCAGTATGGCGATGATGTTGGGAATGGCCATGAGCGCGTTGCCAATGTCGGAGATGGTCCACACCACGTTGCCCACGCCGATCGCGCCGAGGAACGCGACGAGAACGTACACGATGTGGTACGGCAGGATGGCGCGCTTGCCGAACAGGTAGGCGGCGCAGCGGTTGCCGTAGTACGACCAGCCGAGGATCGTGGAGTACGAGAACGACACCATGCCGATGACGATAATCGGTGTTCCGACATAGGGAATGGTGGCGAACGCGGTGGAGGCGAGCTGCGCGCCGGTGTAGAACGTCGGGTCGGCGAGCACCTCCGCCTGGATTTCGGGGTGCGCGATCATCGTCGACACGAGCACGATGCCCGTGAGCACGCAAATGACGACCGTGGACCAAAACGTGCCGGTCATGGCGATAAGCGCCTGCTCGGCGGGGTTTTTCGTCTTAGCAGCCGCCGCGATGATGGGGGCGGAGCCAAGGCCCGACTCGTTGGAGAACAGGCCGCGAGCGCAGCCGAATTGCAGCGCCATCAGAAGACCGGAGCCGACCGCGCCGCCGAACGCGGCCTTCGGCGTAAAGGCGCACTCGAAGATGAGGCCGATCGCGCTGCCGAGGGCAGGCGCGTTCATCAGCAGGATCACGATGCACCCGCCGGCGTAGGCAACTGCCATGACGGGAACGAGCTTCTCGCACACGTGCGAGATGGACTGCACGCCGCCGAAGATGACGATGCCCACCAGCACGACGATGGCGATGCCGACCGCCCAGTCGGGGATGCCGGGAATCGAGGACGTGATGATGCCAGTCATGGACGTCGCCTGCACCGCCGAGCCCGTGCCAATGGTGGCGACGACAGCGAACGCGGCGAACGCGATGCCGCCGAGCTTCGCCCACCAAGGGCGCGTGCCGTCTTTGCGCGTGAAGGCGCGTTCCCACACGTACATGGCGCCGCCGAGCATATTGCCCGCATGGTCGCGCACGCGATAGCGCACCGAGGCGTAGACCTCCACATACTTCGTGGCCATGCCGAACACGCCCGTGATCCACATCCAGAAGACGGCGCCCGGGCCACCTGCCAGGATAGCCGTGGCGACGCCGACAATCGACCCCGTGCCGATGGTCGCAGCAAGCGCCGTCGCAAGCGCGCCGAAGTTGGAAATGTCGCCCTCGCCCTTCGAGGTGCCGCCGCCCCACGACATGCGAAGCGCCTGAGGCAGCTTGCGCTGGATGAAGCCCGTGCGAACGGTGAGGAAGATATGGGTGCCGAGCAGGAGCGCGATCATCGCAGGCCCCCACACGACTGAGTCAATGGTGTTCAAGATTTCAATCATAGTGAGTTGGTATTGTAAGGGAAATGTATACGCTCGCGCAGGCGCATCCCCCGAACGGCAAAGAGAAAACAAGCGTCGGTAAAGATAACCTGAGCGGAACTTGTTTCGATTCGACCCTCTTTGTTGAAGGCCCAGCAACTTTGCCGCGAAAGAGCGAACGGCATCAATAAAAAACGACCCCGCTTTCGCGAGGTCGTTCAGCATGCATGAATGTAAAAAAGGATTTACAGCTTCACCACATTGCTTGCCTGGAGCTTGCCGTTCTGACCCGTGGTCACGTCGAAGGAAACAGCCTGGCCCTCATCGAGCGTCTTAAAGCCGTCCATCTTGATCTCGGAAAAATGAACGAAAAGGTCTTCGCCATCCTTCTGGGAGATGAAGCCGTAGCCTTTTTCCGGGTTGAACCACTTAACAGTACCTTCCGCCATTTTAAAATCCTCTTCTCTTCCCCTTAAGCCGGGGAGGTAACTCTGCGCGTTGCATGGCGGCAACACTCGCCCTCACTTCGAGGGCACATGAATACTATACGCTATCGCGCTGCGAAACCGTTCCGAAATCGCAGGAATTCGAACCATTTTTCCCAAAGCACGCGATGCGGGAAGATGCCGACGGAAGCGGCTTGCACTCAGTCCTGAGTCGCCTCGAGATAGTCGAGCCTCTCAGTCGGAGTGCCCTCGGCAAGCTCAAGCCCGTAGGCCGAGGCGAGCGCCCGCGCTTGACCCGCGCGAACCTCTGCAAGTTCGTCGTTCCCCGCACTGCGCAGGAACTCGGACTCGAGTTGCAAGCTGTTCGCGACGTATTCAGTGACATGCGGGTCGACGCCCGACACCTGGAGCACCGATGCCATCGATTCGGGGGCGAGCGAAAGAAGCATCGACCCGTCGAGGTCGGTTGCGTCGCCGATAGCGTTCTCGAGCATATCGGCTGCGGCAGCTGGGTCGCGACCATCGTCGGCACGCTCGATGCTGCGGCGCATCGCCTCCATGAACTGCATGAGCAGACGCATGAGATAATCTTGTTCGAACATGGCCCTCCCCGCTCGCGGTAGGTTACAGTCGGTCCTTCATCAGTCGGCCTTCGGCGGCACGATTCCCAAATGCTCGTAAGCGCGCTCAGTCGCTTGGCGGCCCTTCGGCGTGCGCACGATAAGCCCTTGCTGCATGAGATAGGGCTCGTACACGTCCTCGATGGTGTCGGTATCTTCCGAGAGTGCCGACGCAAGCGTGGTGAGGCCCACAGGGCGCCCGCCGAACTGCACGGCAAGCAGCTCCAAAATGCGATTGTCGACCGCGTCGAGCCCCAGGTTGTCCACTTCGAAGAAGCTGAGCGCCTGTGCCGCGACATCCTCGTCGACAACACCGTCGCCCCTCACCTGTGCCCAGTCGCGCACGCGCTTGAGCATGCGGTTCGCCAGACGCGGAGTTCCGCGGCTGCGGCGGGCAATCTCGAGCGCGCCGTCCTCGCTGATGGGAACATCGAGGATGGCGGCAGAGCGCGCAACAATCGCTGCAAGCTCCTCGGGCGTGTAATACTGCAAGCGGAATGCGATGCCGAAGCGGTCGCGCAAAGGACCTGTAAGCAGGCCCGTTCGCGTCGTCGCTCCGATGAGCGTGAAGTGGGGCAGATCGAGGCGGATCGATCGCGCGGCTGGCCCCTTCCCCACCACGATATCGAGCGCGAAATCCTCGAGCGCGGGATAGAGCACTTCCTCGACCATACGGTTCAGGCGATGAATCTCGTCGATGAAGAGAACGTCGCCCTCTTCGAGGTTCGTGAGAATCGCAGCCAAGTCGCCCGTTCGCTCGATAGCCGGGCCGCTCGTCGTGCGGATGTTCGCACCGAGCTCGTTGGCGACCACCGTGGCAAGCGTGGTCTTGCCAAGCCCCGGAGGCCCGGAAAACAGGATGTGGTCGGCGCATTCCTTGCGCTGCTGCGCCGCCTCGATAAGGATGGCGAGCGACTCCTTCACCTTGGTTTGCCCCAAGTAATCGCAGAGCTTCTTCGGGCGCAGGCTGCGGTCGAGCGCGAGATCGTCCTCTTGCAAGTTGGGCGCCACCGCGCGATCGCTTGCAGACGGGGACGCTCCCCCCTGCATTGCAGTTGCCGCCTCGAAGACCATTCCCTCTATTTGAACACCGTCCGCCATTGCGTCCTTTTCATCTAATGAGCCGTACCCAGTCGCTTAAGGGCATATTGTAACAGCGCTGCCTCGGTCGCACCCTCGGGAGCCCCCTTCAACGCCAATTCTGCCTCCTGCGAGGTGAATCCCATGGAGAGAAGCGCTTCGGTTGCGCCTTTCAGCCTGTCATCGAGAATCGTTTGCGTGGAAGGCTCGGAGAGCAGGCTTTCGAAGCTCGCATCGAAGGAACCTTTCAGCTCGAGGATAATGCGCGATGCGCTCTTCTTGCCCACGCCTGGGATCTTCTGCACAAGCGCGACATCCTGCGCGGCAACAGCGTCCGCCAGCGCGCGCGGGAGGTGGCGGCGGCGGCGGTGCTGTCCCGCCCGAGGGGCGTGGGTACGGTGGATGTGGTGGTATCCACCCCCGCCGGGGTGCCGGACAGCGCCCTGCTGGCCCAGCTGAGCAGCTATTTCACCCAGCGGCGTGAGATCGCCGTAGACGTACGGGTACGGGCCCCGGAGGTAAAAAGCATCGATGTGAGCGTGGCGGTGGCAGCTGCGGACGGCGCCGACGGGGAAGCGGTGCGCAGCCGGGTGGATCTGTGCGTGATGATAATGTAATTGCTACATGTAACAAATACGGCATGG
>OLOW01002914.1_pt1 | contig 11172 bp, 7 predicted proteins | sample 1672801 | NCBI WGS metagenome assembly OLOW01 (sample SAMEA3136725, study PRJEB25190) | human gut metagenome | biome: human gut; feature: human-associated habitat; material: faeces | place: Austria | collected 2013
GCGCAGGAGTATATCCTTGAGCTCGTTCATCTTGCGCTCATCGGAAAATATTACGTGCAGAGCGTGGAGGATCTGGACTACAGCCTGGTGCTGGGAATGACCGTGTTCTACGGGACGTTCCTCATCCTGGCGAACATGGTGGTCGATCTTCTGTACGGCGTCATTGATCCGAGAGTACGGATTGCAGGAAAGTAGGTGATGGTGTGAGCGAAGAAAAAAGAGTGATACCGAAAGAGAAGTTCCGCATCGTCGGAAAAGATTTAGAGAAAATGGAGAGCATTTCCCGCCCGCATCTGACGTTCGCGCAGGAGGTCTGGAGGCGGATGAAGAAGAATAAGGCGGCCTATGTGAGCCTGATTCTGCTTTCCATCTACGTGCTTCTCGCCATATTTGCCCCCATGTTCAGCCAGTACGGGTTTGACGAACAGGATCCTTACGCCAAGCGGCAGTTTATCTCGGCGGCCCACTGGTTCGGGACGGACGCGCTGGGGAGAGATCTCTGGGTGAGGCTCTGGATGGGGTCCAGGGTTTCCTTAACCATCGGCCTCGTGGCGGCCCTTATCAACGCGCTGATCGGCGCGGTGCTGGGCGTCGGCATTGCCTCCTGGGGCAGCCGCACGCTGGCCCCGGAAGTCTACCTTAGCTTTTTCAGCGACTCCGTCTCCACCCGGGTCGAGCAGGCCGTCGCACAGTCGGGCGGCGATATTGCCGCTGCGGTGCAGGGGCTGGACTTTCTGCCGGAATCCATCCGTGCCGCGCTGGCCGCGGGTCTGCAGACTGCCGGGGACCAGCTGCCCGAAAAGATCAACGCCCTGCTGGAGCCGCTTTTCCTGCCGCTGGTGCAGGCGGTGCTGTTTGTGCTGCTCTGCATGATCGTGCGCTGGGTGTTCGCCCTGCTGGTGCGGCTGCTGCGCGGCGTCAATCTTATCCCGCTGGTGGGCGGCGCCAACCGGCTGCTGGGTCTGGTGCTGGGCCTTGTGACCGGCGCGTTCGACTGCTGGCTGCTGGCGCTGCTGCTCTGGTTCGCCGCCAGCATCACCACCGGCCAGATCGACTGGCTGACCACCGGCATTTTGCAGCGCAGCGTCGGGTACAGCCTTTTTGGTGCGTTCAACCCGTTTTTGCTCCATTATTAAACAAATTCTGAACAAGCCCCGCCAAAACTTGCAATTTGGCAGGGTTTGTTTAATAATAGTAGTGTAGCTGCGGTGCGGCGGGCAGGGGACTGCCCGCCCTACGTAGGGGGCGGATTTTCTATCCGCCCGCCGGGCGTCGAGAACGCCGCCCCCTGCAACAATTTATCGCAATCCCACGTGCCTCTTATCGGGCACTTTTCATAGAGGTGAAGTAAATGCTTTGTGTTAAATGCCAAAAACGCCCCGCTGTCGTGTTTGTGCAGCGGCTTGAAAACGGCAAGACCGTGCAGGAGGGCTACTGCCTGACCTGCGCCCGTGCCATGCACATCCAGCCTGTGGATGATCTGATGAAACAGTTCGGCATGTCCGACCAGGATCTGGAAAACATGGAGGAGCGGATGTCCAGCTTTTTGCAGGAGGCCTCCGACTCCGGCATGCTGGCCCCCATGATGAACGGCGACGACACCGACGCCGGTGACGAGCCCGCCCCGCAGGACGATTTTGTCCCGGGCGGCAGCCCCGTCTTCCCGTTTGGCTTTGGTGCGCGCCAGAATAAGGACGACGCCAAGTCCAAAAACGGCAAGAAGGAAAAGGCTCCCCGCCGCAAGTTCCTTGAGACCTACTGCGAGAACCTGACCCAGAAGGCCCGCGACGGCAAAACGGACCGCATCATTGGCCGTGACCGCGAAATTTACCGCACGATCCAGATTTTGTGCCGCCGCCAGAAGAACAACCCCTGCCTGATCGGCGAGGCCGGTGTCGGCAAGACTGCGATTGCCGAGGGTATCGCCCAGCGCATTGCCGAGGGCAAGGTCCCCGCGCGTCTGCAGGACAAGGAAATTTACCTGCTCGACATGACGTCCCTCGTCGCGGGCACCCAGTTCCGCGGCCAGTTTGAGCAGCGTGTCAAGGGCCTCATCAGCGAGGTCAAGGCTGCGGGCAACATCATCCTGTTTATTGATGAGATCCACTCCATCGTCGGCGCGGGCGACTCCGACGGCTCTATGAACGCCGCCAACATCATGAAGCCCGCGCTGTCCCGCGGGCAGATGCAGGTCATCGGCGCAACGACGTTTGCCGAGTATCGCAAGTATATCGAGAAGGATTCCGCGTTGGAGCGCCGTTTCCAACCCGTCAAGGTCGAGGAACCGTCGCTGCTGGACACCATCGAGGTCATCAAGGGCATCCGCGTCTACTATGAAAAGCACCACTGTGTCCGTGTGTCCGACCCCATCGTGACGAGCATCGTTAAGCTGTCGGAACGCTACATCACGGATCGTTTCCTGCCGGACAAGGCCATTGACCTGCTGGATGAATCCTGCGCCTGCTGCAACCTGCGCCATCCTGAAATTACAGAACTCATGGAGACCCAGCGCACCGTGGCCGATTTGGAGACCCGCGAGCACGAACTGGAAAACCCCGAGCCGCAGAACGGCCAGGACGCTGCCATCGACTACGAGGCACTGGCCGCGGTCAAGACCGATCTGGCGAAGCAGCGCGAAAAGTTGCCCGCCCTGCAGCTGAAGGTCGCGGAAATTGAAGTGACCATGGACGACGTCGCACAGGTCATTGAGCTTTGGACCGGTGTGCCTGCTGTGAAGATCAAAGAGACCGAGTATGGCCGCCTGCAGGGGCTGGAGGATGCCCTCAAGGCACACATCATCGGCCAGGACGAGGCTGTCCACGCCGTGGCCGGGGCCATCAAGCGCGCCCGCGCCGACCTGTCTGGCCGTCACCGCCCGGCCAGCTTTATCTTCGTCGGCCCCACCGGCGTCGGCAAGACCGAGCTGGTCAAGCAGCTGGCCAGCCAGCTGTTCGACACCGTTGACCCGCTCATCTCCATCGACATGAGCGAGTACATGGAAAAGTACGCGGTGTCCCGCCTCATCGGCTCGCCCCCGGGCTATGTCGGCTACGACGAGGCCGGGCAGCTGACCGAGAAGGTCCGCCGCCATCCCTACAGCGTCGTGCTGTTCGACGAGATCGAAAAAGCACATCCTGACGTTATGAATATCCTGCTGCAGATTCTGGACGAGGGCAAGATCAACGACGCGCAGGGCCGCACGGTGGACTTTTCGAACACGGTCATCTGCATGACCTCCAACGCGGGCTCCACCGACCAGAGCGGCGCGACGGGCTTCGGCAAAAAGGCCGAGGTCGCCAGCGCGGACCGCAGCATGAAGGCGCTGCAGGAGTTTCTGCGCCCCGAGTTCATCGGCCGTGTGGACGAGATCATTACGTTCAAGCCGCTGAGCGAGGAAAACCTTGAGAAGATCGCCGCGCTCATGCTCGACGAGTACAAGCCCGGTCTGGCCGCGCACGGCATCACGCTGCACTACACGCAGCCCGCGCTGGCGGACATCGTAGCCGAAAGCTCCACCAAATACGGTGCGCGTGAGCTGCGCCGCACGATCCGCAAGACCATTGAGGACCCCGTCTCCGACGCGCTTGTCGATGGCCGCCTGGATGGCCGCGAGGTCACGCTGGAGCTGGCCGACCACGACGGCAGGGCCGTGCTGGAAATTTAAGGGGCGCACCATGTACAGAAAACTGGCTGCCCTGGTGCTGGCCGCGGCGCTGCTGTGCAGCTGCTCGGCCCGCGTCACGGTGCAGCGTTATCCCGCAGAGCTGCCCCAGGTCGAAAGCCCCGCCGCCACCCCGACGCCGGAGCCTGTGCCCACCTTTACCGAGGAGCAGAAGTCCTACGGCAGCGCCGCACTGCTGACCGATGCCACCGTGCTCGTCAACGTGTTTTTGAACGACGCCGCCCACGGGCATACCTGGGATGCCGAGAGCCGCGCTGCCGCCGTGCAGCGCACCCAGCTGGCCGTGGACTGGATCACCGAGCAGGCCGCGGGCTACGAGGCCGCGGTGAATCTGATCTGTGATCGCAGCGCGGACGGCAGCGATTCAACGCTGACACGCAGTTATCTTGTGCAGTCCGCCATGCAGGGCGGCGAAAATTCCGAGGAAAGCTCCGCTTTTCTCGACGAGATGGATACGCTGTGCGCATCGCTGGCCGCCGACAGCCGTCTGGCTGCCTACGGGGCCCGGCACATCGCGTTTTTGTTCTTCCTGCCAATCAGCGGGACATCCTTCACGATGGCTCACTACGCCGACGACGGCGACAGCTTTTATTATGAATACAGCTGCCTGTACAAAACCGACGCCTACACCGACGGCGAGGCGGAATCCCCGGCGACCTACGCCCACGAGATCCTGCATCTGTTCGGCGCGCCCGACCTGTATGAGGGCAGCAGCGACCCCTACGTCGACGAGGCACTTGTCAGCTATGTGGCCGACACCTACCCCGGCGATATTATGCTGAGCACCTACGAGGACGACGGCTCAAGCCGGTTTGACGCCATCACAAAGGAGATCAGTCCTCTGACGGCCTACTGCCTGGGGCTGACCGACACCTGCCCCGAGCTTGCGCAGTTCCCCCTGCTGGCCGACATGACCCCCGGCGTTTTCTCTTACGGAGCCGACGGGGAAACGGGGAGCGCGGAGACCGGCGAGAGCTGGCCGGGCGCGGTAGCGGTGTAAGGAAAGTACGCACCGCCCGGAGGGAGAGAGCCTTCCCGCAGGCAGCTGGTCGCCATACACATGCGGGCCGGGCATACCCGGCCCCTACAGCGGTGTCAAGCCGGGGAAGGGAGGTCACACCCATGCTGAACGATACCTTTCCGCTGCGGGTCGAAGCGATCCCAGCGGCACATGCGTCGGAGTGGCGCGCGGACGACTCATTCCCGCCCAGCGAGACGCAGGCCTGGCAGCTGGTCTTTGTGCGCAGCGGCACCATTGAGGAACGCTGCGATGCCCGCCACGTGCTGCTGCGGGCGGGCGGACTGCTGTTCCACCAGCCGGGGGAGGTCTTTGCTATGACCACCGTCGGCGAGGTCCCGCCCGAGACGCTGCGCATCGACTTTTACTGCACCGGCGCGGCCATGGACCGTTTCCGCGGCGCGATGCTGCACACGGAGCCTGCCGAGCAGCATGACCTGAACTGGCTGGCAAATGCCGCCAACGAGCTGTTCGACGCCGCCCCCGTACCGGGCGGACGGCCTGTCTTAAAGGAGGAGCTGCCCTTCGGCGCGATGCAGCAGTTCATCATCCATCTGGAAAATCTGCTGATTTTGCTGGCCCGCCGCTGCCGCCGTACCAAGCGCCCCGTGGCCCGCGTCCGGCGGGAGCGCCGCCAGAACGCGCTGGTCGAGGACGCCCGCGCCTATTTTGCCGAAAATCTTGCGCATGAACTGAAGATCGACGACATCTGCACGGCGCTGGGCTGCACGCGGCCCCAGCTGCAGCAGGCGTTCCGCGCGCGGCTCCACCGCACGGCCATGGAGGAATTCTCCGCCATGCGCATCGAGTACGCGGCCCAGCTGCTGGCCCGCGGGGCATCCCCCGGCGAGGTCGCCGCGCAGATGGGCTACTGCTCCGGCGCGTATTTCAGCCAGAAATTCCGCGCTGCCACGGGGCACACGCCGTCCGCCTACCGCCGCATTCAGCAGGGGCTGCCCGCACGGCGGCAAAACAGGCAACAAAAAGGCAAATCAGAATCAAAAACTCCTATTGCAGAAACTCCGCAGAAAGAGTAGAATACAAGCAAAGAGAGGCGAGCCGCCCGGTTCGCACGCAACAATATCATATAACATAAGGAGACGACTGTTATGGCAATTCTGGTTAGCGGTGGCGCCGGCTACATCGGCAGCCACACCTGTGTGGAACTTCTGGCCGCAGGGTACGACATCGTTGTAGCCGATAACTACTACAACTCCTGCCCCGAGGCCCTGGCCCGCGTCAAGAAGATCGCCGGCAAGGACTTCCGTTTTGTCGAGGCCGACATGACCGACAAGGACGCCGTGGAGAAGATCTTTGCCGAGAACGAGGACATTGACTGTGTCATCCAGTTCGCCGCCTACAAGGCCGTCGGCGAGAGCGTTTCCAAGCCCATCGAGTACTACTCCAACAATCTGGCCTGCACGCTGAACATTCTGGATGTCATGCGCCGCCATAACTGCCACAACATCATCTTCTCCTCCTCCGCCACGGTCTACGGCGACCCCGCCAGCGTGCCCATCCGCGAGGATTTCCCCGTCGGCGGCACCACGAACCCCTACGGCACCACGAAGGTGTTCACCGAGCGCATCCTGACCGACTGCTGCCACGCCGACCCCGAGCTGAACGTTGCGCTGCTGCGTTACTTCAACCCCATCGGTGCGCATCCGTCCGGACTGATCGGCGAGGACCCCAACGGCATCCCCAACAACCTCGTACCCTACATCGCCAAGGTCGCTGTCGGCAAGCTGGAGAAGGTCCACGTCTTTGGCAATGACTACCCGACCCCCGACGGCACCGGCGTGCGCGACTACATTCATGTTGTCGACCTGGCCCGCGGCCATGTTGCTGCCATCAAAAAGCTGGAGCAGAAGCCCGGCCTGTTCATCTGCAATCTGGGCACCGGCCACGGCTACAGCGTGCTGGACGTCATCAACGCCTTCAGCAAGGCCTGCGGCAAGGAGATCCCTTATGTCATCGACCCGCGCCGCCCCGGCGACATTGCCGAGTGCTGGTGCGATCCCTCCAAGGCCAAGCGTGAGCTTGGCTGGGAGGCCCAGTACGGCATTGAGGAAATGTGCGCCCACAGCTGGAACTGGCAGAGCCACAACCCGGACGGGTATAAGACTGCGGAATAAAATTGCATAAAGTTAAGAATGCCCGATGCGGTGATGAGCCGTATCGGGCATTTGTTTTGTATGCCTTCCCCCTCGGGGGAAGGTGGCCGAGGCCCCGACCGAGGCCGGATGAGGGACGGGTCTGCCACAGCTGCCCGTAAACGGGTTGCAATGGCAAGGTTGTCCCTCATCAGTCAGCGGGCGGAGCCGCTGACAGCTTCCCCCTCGGGGGAAGCCTTTCTTTTTTACACATACATCTCCTGACTTCTCGGCGGGAGCTTGGGTACGGCGGGCAGGGGTGCGGCGGCGGTGCGCCAGGCCGCGGGGGAGAGACCCACCTCCCGCTTAAAGACGCGGCACAGATAATTGGCCCCGGAAAACCCCGTCAGGCCCGCGATCATGTCCAGATTGTACTCATCGGTCAGCAGCAGCGTCTTGACTGCCTCGATGCGCACATTCGTCATGTACTTGCCCGGCGGCACCCCCATTTCCTGCTTAAAGACGCGCACCAGATGGCTTTTTGTCACGCCGAGCTGCTCGCTCAGCTCCTCGACGCCGTAGAGCGCCATATAATTCTGGCGGATGGCCGCCACGGCCTCGGCCACAAGCGGCGGCAGGGGACGGGCGGTCTCGTCGGCCTTGGCTGCGGCGCAGAGCAGCGCGTAGGCCATGGGGGCCGTCTGCGCACCGCACAGCTGTGCGATCAGCTCCGCCGCGCCGGGGCAGGCAGCGCCGTCCGCCCAGCGCGCCGCCCCCAGTTGCAACAGGTAGGCGTCCGTGCAGTGGCCGGTCAGCCGCACGGCCAGCAGGTGGCAGTCGCTCTGCGGCGTCAGCACCAGGGGGGCAGGGCCCAGCAGAATATCGCCGCTTTGGCCCGGGCGGTCAACGCCGCCCAGCAGGCACGCCCCGCGGGAAAGCACCCCCACCCACAGGCCGTCTCCGGCCAGAGCCAGCGGCGCTGTGCCGTCCAATTCCGCCGTTTCGGCAGCGGTGCAGTAAATTTCAGGGTCAAATATCAATTTCGACACCTCTATATCAATAAAATGCTATTTTCAAATAGATTATAACCTGTTATTATAATCATGTCAACAGAAACAGCCCCCTCTACACGGGCTGAAACCACTGAATACATTTGGAGGATGAGCATTATGGCTTCCATTAGCTGCCGTCACGTTAAGAAAGTTTACCCCGGCAATGTTACTGCCGTTCCCGATTTCAACCTGGAAATCGCGGATAAGGAATTTATCGTTTTCGTCGGTCCTTCCGGCTGCGGTAAGTCCACCACCCTGCGTATGATCGCCGGTCTGGAGGAGATCTCCGGCGGCGAGATGTACATCGGTGACCGTCTGATCAACGACGTTCCCCCGAAGGACCGCGACATCGCGATGGTCTTCCAGAACTACGCTCTGTACCCGCACATGACCGTTTACAAGAACATGGCCTTCGGTCTGGAGCTGCGCAAGATGCCCAAGGACGAGATCGACAAGCGCGTCCGTGAGGCTGCCAAGATCCTGGAGATCGAGCACCTGCTTGACCGTAAGCCGAAGGCTCTGTCCGGTGGTCAGCGTCAGCGTGTTGCCCTGGGCCGTGCCATGGTCCGTAACCCGGCGGTCTTCCTGCTCGACGAGCCTCTGTCCAACCTGGATGCCAAGCTGCGTACCAGCATGCGTACCGAGATCATCAAGCTGCACAAGAAGCTGGCTACCACCTTCATCTACGTTACCCACGACCAGACCGAGGCTATGACCATGGGCGATCGTATCGTCGTTATGAAGGACGGCATGATCCAGCAGGTCGATACCCCGCAGAACCTGTACGATTATCCCTGCAACATCTTCGTTGCCGGCTTTATCGGCAGCCCGCAGATGAACTTCCTGGACGGCACCCTGAAGAAGGCCGGCGATCAGTTCATCGTTGATCTGGCCGGCACCGAGGTTCCGCTGCCCAAGGAGAAGACCGCTGACGGCAAGCTGGACGCTTACGTCGGCAAGACCCTGAAGGTCGGCATCCGTCCCGAGGACATCAAGGACGACGAGGAGTTCCTGGAAAAGCATCCCAACAGCCACCTGAGCGCTGAGGTTGAGGTTTCCGAGCTGATGGGCGCTGAGATCTATCTGTACCTGACCTACCAGGGCCAGAACCTGATGGCTCGCGTTGCTCCCACCTCCAAGTCTCGCCGCGGCGACAAGATCACTGTCGCTATGGATACCCACAAGATCCACCTGTTCGATCCCGAGACCGAGAAGACCCTGCTCAACTAATTTTTACAGCATTCATAGCGGTTCCGTTGCGGCGGAACCGCTTTTTTACTAATACTGCGCCGCAAAAGCCGCGCTGCATCGACAGCTGCCGGAGCACAGCGGCACCAAACGGAGGCTCAAACCATGCGCATCGCCAACTACCTGCGGCCTGACTGCGTCGCACTGCGCCAACGGGCAGACTCGCTCACCGGTGCAGTGCAGCAGATGGTTACACTGCTGGACGGGACTGACAATCTGACTGACACCGCTGTGTTCGCGGCGGACGTCCGCGCCCGGCTGGCGCTGGGCGGCGTCTGTGTGGGCAACGGCCTGGCCATCCCGCACGCCAAAAGCACCGCCGTCAGGCAGCTGCAGCTGGCTGCGCTGACGCTGGACCCGCCGCTGCCCTGCGACACACCGGACGGCAAGCCGCTGGACCTGCTGGTGATGATCGCCGCCCCCGCCGAAGCCAACGACCTGCACGTACAGGTGCTGGCCGAGCTGGCGACGCTCTTTCTGGACACCGATTTCTGCGCCCGCCTGCGGGAGAGTGAGACCCCCGAGGCATTCTGCCGCGCCATCTCCGCGCGGGAGGAGCAGGACGCGCAGGAGCCGCCGTCTGCCCCGTCTGACGCAGCGCCGGGTGCCGCCAAGCCCGGCTATCAGCTGCTGGCCGTGACGGCCTGCCCCACCGGCATCGCGCACACCTATCTGGCGGCGGAGGCGCTCCAGCAGGCCGCGCAGGCCCGCGGCCTGACGCTCAAGGTCGAAACGAACGGCGCTGCCGGTGTCAACGACGAACTGACCGATGATGAGATCCAGGCCGCAGAGTGCGTGATCGTGGCGGTGGATCGCTCGATCCCGCTGGCGCGGTTCGTTGGCAAGCGGCTGGTCTATGCCTCGGCGGGGGATGCCGTGCGCGACGCGGACAGACTGCTGGAAAAGGCCGTTTCCGGCAAGGCTCCCGTCTACCGCGGCGGGCACGCCTTCCGCACCAGCGACTGGAAGGAACTGGGCCGCGAATACTACGGTCACCTGATGAGCGGCATCTCCCACATGCTGCCGTTTGTTGTGGCGGGCGGCGTGATGCTGGCGCTTTCCCTGCTGCTGCAGCACCTTTTTGGCCGCAGCGGCATCACCACCATGATGACGAACGTCGGCAACGCTGCGTTCAGGATGATGTACCCCGTGCTGGCTGCGTTCATCGCTTACAGCATTGCGGACCGCCCCGGCTTTATGCCCGGCCTGATGGGCGGCTACCTGGCACAGCTCGGCACAACCACCGCCCCCCGGTTGGGCTGGATCTCCAGCGGGTTCTGGGGGGCCATTATCGCGGGCTTTGCTGCCGGTCTGGCTGTGCGGCTTCTGAATTACCTGTTCCGCCGCATTCCGCAGGAGCTGGATCACATCAAAACCGGGCTGCTGGTCCCGCTGTTGAGTCTGCTGTTTGTCGGTGCCCTGATGGTCATGGCCATCAATCCGCCGCTCGGGCGTTTCAATGCCTGGCTTTCCATCCAGCTGGATGGTATGCAGGGCGGCAGCCGTCTGGTGCTGGGCACGCTGCTGGGCGGCATGATGGCTACCGACTACGGCGGGCCGATCAACAAGGCCGCCTACGTCAGCGGCACGCTGGCACTGGTAGACCAGCAGTATGACCTGATGGCCGCTGTCATGGCGGGCGGCATGATTCCGCCGCTGGGCATTGGGCTGGCCTGCCTGCTGTTCCCGACGCGGTTCACCAGCACCGAGCGCTGCTCTGCGCCGCAGACCCTGCTGATGGGCGCGACCTTCGTGACCGAGGGTGCGCTGCCGTTTGCACTGCGCGACCCGCTGCGGGTCAGCCTCGCCTGCATCGCAGGCAGTGCACTGGCCGGGTTCATAACGATTTTGCTGGGCTGCGGGTGTCCCGCGCCGCACGGCGGGTTGTTTTTGCTGCCGGTCATGGAAAACCCGCCGGGCTTTCTGATTGCGCTGGCTGTCGGCACCCTGACCACGGCCCTGCTGCTGGGCATGCTGAAAAAGCCGCTGAAGCATTGATTTTCGCTTTACTTTTCGTATTTTTCATGCTTTCCAGCACCTTGCCTGTGCCTATTGCCACGCAGGAGATGGGATCTTCCG
>OLOW01002915.1_pt1 | contig 11170 bp, 15 predicted proteins | sample 1672801 | NCBI WGS metagenome assembly OLOW01 (sample SAMEA3136725, study PRJEB25190) | human gut metagenome | biome: human gut; feature: human-associated habitat; material: faeces | place: Austria | collected 2013
TTTTCAGATTCTTTTTTAGCCTGCTCATCAGCTTTTTCAAAGTCTTCTAAAGCCTTTGTGTAAATCTCGAGTTCTTTTTTAGCGGCGTCTAAATCTTCTTTTAGTGCGCCTGTATACCCCCCTCTATTAGTAGTTCTTATTATGCTATTTTCTAAACCTTGTATTTTTTGCTGAGACATCACAACTTTAGTTTTTAAGCCAATACGTTGTTGCCGCAACAGTTCGTCTGCCTCTAGCCTAATTAACTCTGCATTTGTTTTTCTTTTTGCTGTTTCCCAATCCATATTCTGGAATATTTCAGGCATCAAACGTTGCAATTGGCGATAGGCAATAAAACGTTCTTCTATGGATTTGGATTCGTTACTTAGAATATTAGACAATTCTCCTGCTTTATTTTTCAGTTCATCATAATGATTTTTTTGAGATTCAAGAGAATCATTTGTTTCACGTATTGCTCGTTCTATTTCACTTTCTGCTGTTGCTAATTTATATGCACCATAAACTAATCCTGTTATAGCGGCTGCGGCTAGTACATACGGATTTTTCAACATTGACAAGTTTAAAGCGTCTTGAGCCTTTTTGGTTAAGACTAACCAACCATAGTGAACTGCCTCTTTGGCTGTCAAGGCTGTTATACCAGACGCTTGTATAGCTTGTAAAGCGCTAGTTGCCATTAAAGCAGTGCGATATACTCCATAGGTCCCTACTATTTCTAATAATATTTGTCCCACTTTCTCATAGTTTTCAACAAGATAGGAAACTCCAGATAAAGCATCATTAATAATACCTTCATTAGCTTTCCCTATTTCATTAAACATGGTAGAAATTGCGTCCTCTATATTGGAAATCTGACCAGTTATTGTTTTGGACTGTTCCCGCATCAGATTATAGAACATTCCCCCTTCATTGGTAAGGGACATGATAACCTTCTGAACTTCCGGGAAACCAACCTTACCAGCTTCAACAAGGGATTTAACTTCATTTTCTGCAACACCGAACTGTTTCGCCAGTTCCCGAATCATAGGAATACCACGTCCTGTGAACTGATTAAGATCTTGTGTATATAAACGCCCCTGCGTCATGGTAGTACCATAGAGATAAACAATGTCTCCAAGAGGTTGAGACAAACCAGCCGCAATATTTCCTAAACGTATCAAATCATCGTTTATGTTTTCAACATTTTCTCCATAAGCAAGAAGTTGCTTAGCTCCATTAGCGACTCCCTGTAAATCAAATGGTGTAGTAGCGGCTGTCTTTACTAGCTGTTGCATAAGTGCATTCGCTTTATCTTCACTACCAAGCATTGTTTTAAATGCGACCTCCAACTGTTGGAACTCACCACGAACCCTTGCGATATTCGTAATTAATTCCTTTGCTGTAAATCCAGCTCCAAAAGCGGCAGCAGCTTTAGTCATACGATTAAACAAATCTTCAATGCCTAGCCCGCTTTGTTCTATTTGTTTGGAAGTATTTCTTACTCCATTTTCGCACTCATGAAGTTTACGTATAAAATTGGAGTTGTCACCAGTTATATCGAAGTGTAATCCAGCCATAAGTCTTTTCGATAGAAATAGTTCCGTGCAACATCACACGGCATTGCAAATATACAAAAAATGACGTTCTTAATGCCACTTTTACATTTAAAACATCCTTAAAAGTTTATTTCTTTATATTTAATTTTGTTTGTATTGATGTATAAAGTATATTTGTATGTATATAAATACACAACTTAGAGCAATGGATTTTAAAGACAAAATTATGCAGCTATCCGATAATATAAAAAAGCAAAAGGATAGGATAGCAACAGAAGAAGCAACTAAAAATGCTTTCATAATGCCAATGATAGCAGCTTTGGGGTATGATGTATTCAATCCATTCGAGGTAATCCCTGAAATGGATTGTGATCTTATAAGAAAGAAAGGAGAAAAGATTGATTATGCTATTATGAGAGAAGATGTTCCGATTCTTCTTATTGAGTGTAAACATTGCAAACAGGATTTGAATTTGCATGATACCCAATTACAAAAGTATTTCGTTGCATCGAACGCACGTTTTGGAGTTTTGACAAACGGTATTGTCTATAAGTTTTATACAGACTTGGAGAAACCCAATATAATGGATACTAAACCATTTCTGTCAATAAATATGTTAGACTTATCTGATTCAGACATAGAACAGCTCAAAAAGTTCCACAAGTCATATTACAACGAAGAAAATGTATTAGGAACCGCCAATGAATTAAAATACACAACAGAGATAAAGGAAATTTTCAACAATGAACTTCAATCACCTACATCTGATTTTATTAGATTCTTTGCAAAACAAATATACACAACCGGGCAAATAACACAAAAGGTAGTTGAAATGTTCAACCCACTTGTGAAAAAGTCAATGTCTATGGTAATAAATGATATCATAGCTGAAAGGCTTAATACAGCAATGAAAAATGAGGACCAGGTCGAAGATATTACTAATCCTTCTAGTAATTTACCTAATTCCTCCAAAGAAAATGCAGACAGCAAACTACCTGACGGAGTAGTTTATATGGATAAGGAAACAGGGATTGTCACCACGCAAGAAGAAATGGACGCTTATAATATTGTGAGAAGCATACTTAGGCGTAGTGTAGATGCTTCACGGATTACATATAAAGACTATAAGACTTATTTCGTTATAAGTTTAGACAACAGTCAATGGTATTGGATATGTCGTATTTCTATTGGAGCTAGAAAGAAGCAAATAGGAATACCAGTAGATAACTATAAAAACTGCGACTGGATTCAAATTGATAGCATAGATGATATATTCAAATATGCGGATAGACTTGAAGAATCACTTAAAATAGCAATGAGAGAATGAAAAGAGATATTTTTTGCATAAAGACGCTTCTATTTACTGCTTTAGTTATAGTGTTGGTATGTATGTCTTCTTGTGAGGATAAATATGTATCAAAGGGAAGAAAGGCATATAAAGCTTATTTTGAGAAAACGCTTAAAGACCCTTCATCATTAGTAATATACAGTGAAACCTATGAACACGAAAGTATAAAAGTCGAGTTCACAGTAGACATGGGCGCTAAAAATAGTTTTGGAGCTATGGTCAGAGAAACATACGTATTTGAAATTCTCGACGGAAAAATTTTTAAGATAAATGGGGAGCTGTATTTACAGTAGATTGTTCTATTTCACCGAGAAATCACGAGATTTTTTGTATAACCCTCGTGATTTTTTTATTCCCAATTTCCAATATTATTCTATTTGTCGTATTTAGTCCCATTTCATAGCCTTAATTTTTGCCATATTTTTCGGATCGTCCGCATTGACAAATGTCCTATCATCAGAAATACGGGCTTCTTTCTTTTCTTCATCAGTAAGATATACGGAAGTAATAGCATCTGCCATCAACATTTGAAGGAGTGAAAAACTAATTTCCCATACAATCTGCTGTGGAGTCATATTGAGTTTTTCACATGCCGGTAATATCAAAGAACCAAATACGCTTTTACCGCCAAAAGTGATAGAATTGCCTTTCTTGTTTTTTATCATTGAAACTTTAGCTAGCTCTTTACGTTCCCGATCAATCCCGAAATATTTGATAAAATCATCCGTATTATCTTTAGTAATAACCATAACAAGAAGTTGAGCCATTTCTTCATTTGAAAGATTTTTCCTCAAGAACTGACATCTGCCATTTACAATTCTATTATTAAAAAGTTCTTCTTTCTTGTTGAGCGTGTGATAAGATAGTAGTCGGCAAACAATATCTTTTTTTTCTTGGCATAATCTTAATGCCTCCATATATGGGTTTGATTTAATAATATCAGTATTCATATCAAGGCTTTCTATAAGTCTTGATAGCAGATATGTCTTACCTAGCGTTATTGGATATAAATAAAAATGCCGTTTATTAACCCGAAAACCGTATGGCCTTTCCATTATGGTATCCGCAATATTCATTTCTATTATTTTCTTATCTTCAACCATATTTGATTATTTTAAAACGAACAGGCTATCTTCACAGATAGCCAATTCAAAACATGACAACAAACCAAATTCATTAGAGCGGACTAGTGGAACCGCACCACTCCCTTCGCTCAGGTAGAACGACGCACGTCTATGTGTGCTTAATCCGCAAATGTGCATCTATAAAGCTGATGCACTGAGCCTTTTTACTTTATTAGAAATTATACCATTGAATTAGGGGCGACTTCAAACTTATCTCCATCACCTTCTTCGTTATCCGGATCGCATTCAATTTTTGTAATAGGAGATCCAGTTGTAGGAGTAACAATAATTTTACCCCATTGGACTTGATTCTTATCAGCAGCAGATTTTAAAGCGTCAAATGTATATGCCCACACACCACCATCTGCACTAGTAAATGTGTCTTCAACTGATACAGTTGTCTTTTCCATACAAAATCCAGGAACTTCAGGATCTTCCGGTTGTAACGCAATAGCATAATTGTGAGTGACTACGCCATCACTATCGCTGATAGGTCTTTTGCGCCCCTTTGCTGCACGTATGTTGAGTACAAGAGCATAGGTATTTTTGCCATATTTGACATCTTCGTTTTCTCCGCCTTCAATTTTGGCTTCTTGCTTATCGCCTTTTGTTGTTGTCAACTGTGTTTACTACCATAAAGCGCTTTATTTTGTGTATAAAACACTGAAAAACAATAGATAAACATATATAATTGATGCGGTTTTTGACTGAAAAATACAGTTTTTATATATGTTTTCTATAAAATACTTATGTTTTCTCTACTTTTTTGCGACTTTAAAAGTAGTATTTACTACGTCACTATTCTATACATTCGCTTAGTTCATTTTCCAGCACGTTATCAATCAACCAAGAGGGATATTTGTTTCCGTGGGTGTCCTGTTGGTAGTAGATATTATCATTGTTACATGCGGTTGCACATACATAAGCCAGTATAGAACGCTGATTAGGTGATAACCGTATATCCTTATGGAAGCAATAACACAATACAGTAACGAGATCGAAATCACTATTGACATCTTTTGCCTTCCGGGTCTTGCCTGTAAACTCTACAGCCTTCAGACGCTTGTCTATCGCTTTCAATGCCTTTCCCTGCTCTTCTATGAGTGTGAGCAACTGTTCCTCTATCGGAGTAGGTGCCGGAAGGGAATTAGTTGAATTAAGCCCCTTTGCGCGAGCTTCTTCTTCCAGTTCAGCCCAACGCAACACAAGCTTTGCGCGGGCTTCGTCGTTAAACTTGGTGGCAATATACATGCATTCGTAGTGGTCGAGAATATAGCAAGGTTGTTGCTTTCCTCGTTCGTCCTTATAAGTTGACGACGCAAATTTGCGTAGCGAGATTTTCGCCCACGCTGGTTCCATCGTCCGGATAGACCGCATTACATCGCAATGTCTCTTCCCTACCCTTTCCGCAATTTCCACGGAAGACATAGTTAACTTAGGGATGTGCGTTTGGCGCGCCCCCTCTTGTTTAGTGCCCTCATTAGTAGTTAGGGCATCCCGTTTGGTACTTCTTTTCTTCATAACTGACTATTTTTATAGAATAAACTCTCACCTGGCTTTCTGAAAATACGGTAGCCCAAATACAGGCTACCGGAAATAATCAATAACTCAATCATACAATCTTTGCGAGTAGTGCGATTAATCGTTCGAGGTCTTCCCCTTCTATATCAAAGCATGGGTACAAACCGTCTTCTTTGCGTTGTGCTTCTACTTCATCGGTTTCCTGAATCTCAATACATGCACTGTTTGATGGGGTGTCGTCCGGGTTCTCTGTCTGGTACACTGTTACGTTACATTCGGAAAGGTTTTCTACTGCTTCCCCTGTTTTCGCTATCGGATCGGTTGATAACTTTAGTAACTGAATCCCTAGTTTACGGGCTTCTTCCGCATCCAGGTGTACGGTATTCTCTTCCCTTATGATGCCACCGTTTACTGTTTTGGTGATAAGAACCTCTTTGTTATCACCTCTTCTCACATGAAGATATTTTTCACTGTCTTTTCCCATTCCGAAAAATGTTTCTTGTTTCATAATTCAAAAATTTTAAATTGTTAATAATTAGATATTTAAAAGTCGTTTTGCGACGTTCTTGCTACTTAACCCGATAGCCGTATTGCTACCGGGGTGGCTTTGTTGATTGGCGTCAACTTTTTGTGCCGGACCGTAGCCCCCTAACACAACTTCTATGTATTCTCATTGCTCTTAGTGTCATCGTTATCTGCAAGCTCTTCAATTAGCTTGTGATAATCATGTATCACAGTCAAGGGATAAAAATCCGCTTCGCTGTATTCATCATTTGCCAAAGCTTGTTCTACAGCCTTTGTATAAGCTTCACAAAGAAAAACTTTTCTTTCCTCTAGTTCTTCCTCCCTGATCTGTTTGATAAATCGGGCGGCTGCGTCTGTTACTTTGATTGTCTTCATACCTTATCCTCCTTTTTAAGTTCTGCATGTGCCTGGGATAAAATATCATCTCCTATAAAATCGCTTATTGTTGCGATCATATCTACAGTGTTATTCTGCATTTCTGCAAATTGCTTTGCGGGATATTCTTGCCAGTCCTGATAATTCAAACCCTCAAAATGCTTTTTTACATAGTCGTTGAGCAAGCCATTCAACTCTGTTGCAGCCCACAACAAGTCCGCCAACTCTTCGTTAATGATTAAAGGAAAATGTTTCATGATTAATATCTTTATGACGGGGTGCGTCAAACGCACACCCTCGGGTTAATAATCTTGTAAAGATAGGACACCTATTTTCACAAACCAGTGTCCCCAAAGTAGACAAAATGTAATCACAAGTTACACACAGTTTATACCGTCTTAAAATTCATCATGCAAGGGTAATCCTTGCTTATGTCAAACATAGCGTTGTAGTTATGTTTCCGACCTTGTGCAGTAAGATAAAGCTTGTTGTAACGCTTCGGTTCTATACAAACTTCTCTGCTACTTACTTCTTCATAACTGGAACAGTGTTTCAAAAAGATGTGCTCCACCTGTTCCAGAATCTTAGAAATGTTCTTCTTTGCCATAATCGTTTTTATTGCTGTTTATTATGATTTTCTGTTTGCAAATGTATGAGAAAAAACATACATAACAATATATAAACACAATAATATCCCATACTTTAACAATATTTAGTATGACATATCCCATACACAAAGTAAATAAACACTATTTTTGAAATGAAAAATAAAAAGTTATGGAGCATAGAATTAAAGAACTTATTAAAGAAAAGGGATATACGCAGGCGCAATTTGCGGAAAAATTAGGTATAACACGTGTTTCTCTGATTCAATCATTAGAATTGCCTTCAGGGTCAACTCTTGAACGTATTGCCGCCGCTTTGAACGTTCCCATGTGGCAACTATTCGCATCACCTGAAGAAGCCAAAGGCGAAGAACTAACCGCCCTAATTCAACACAAAAGTGACTACTACAAAGCCACATCTGTAGACGAATTGAAAAAAATTATATCCCAGATAGAAGAAAAATAGAAAAACGCTTGCTTTTTTCTGTGGTTGTATGTTATTTTGATTCATCATTAACATATAAACACATATAATCATGGAAGGAATTACACTCATAGTTGCTGTTATTATTATTGTATTCGGCATACTGCAAATTATCCTCTTCTTCAAACTTTGGGGAATGACTAATAACGTGAAGAAGATTGCTAATAAATTGAATAATAAAATATCTTGGAAGGATCGGGCACAAATAGAGTTATTAAAAGGAGACAAAGATAAAGCCCAAGATTTATACAAAGAGACTTTTTTTATCGAAATAATGGAACAATACGAAAAGGCGAAAGAATGGACTAACCCAGGAAGTTATAATGCAGAATACCATCGGATCATATCACGTTACCCACAATTAAAAGAAGTGATTGATTTTGCTAAATACGATTCATACAATAAAATAAAAGAGCTTTTAAACAAGTAGTTCATTCTTCCATAGTGTCGGGGTGTGCCGGAACTTCGGCATACCCTTTTTGATGTCAGCGCAATTTTGCGTTCACATTGATAATCAAGCAACAAGGTGAAACGCCGGAACGGTTAACGAGCGCAAAAATGCGCCCGTTGATTTTCACTATAGTAGATTGGCCGATTTTTCGGCCGATGTCAAGTGAACTACAATTTGTATTTCACTCATACGGGAAATTACCCCTATGTATAATTTAGGGCGTGATAATCAGGCGCTGCCCAAAACCAGTTTTTCCGGTATTGAAATATGTGTTCAAACCGTATTTAAAACGTAATTACCTGATTATCAATTTTAGGGGAAATTTCCCCAAAAATGGGGAAAACTAAGGTAGGGTTAATTAAATTAAGGGGATCGGGTTTTCGCCAATTTTGGCGAATACGTCTTGCTTCATAATTTTGTGGAGCAAGTTTTAATTGTGATTTTAACCACCTTATCCGGTGGTCGAAAAAGTCAATTAATTAATTTCTCTTGATTTCGTTTGATTTCTCGCTGCAAATGACTATCTTTGTATTTGCAATACATATACAACAGTGTAACATGAGTAACTTTAGTAAGATGCAAAAAGAAAGGACTGAACGGAAAGAAAAAGACAAGACCAGGCGGGAAAAGCTTGCCGGATATTTCTTTGACTTATCAAAACTTTCTTTTGCTGGTCTTGTTGTAGGTGGGATAGTTTCTATAAAACCAGATAATATAGATTATTCGATAGAAATATATAGAGCTATTATTGGATGTTTTTTTACTATATCTTTAGCAAGAATTGCTAATATCATTTTAAAATAGGAGGTTATATGGACTTTTTAAGTTTAGTTTATACTATGGGTGCTGTTATTGGTGGTGCTATTCTTATATGGTTTAAAACCAAATCCGGCAAGAAATGGCTAAAAGATCTTTGATATAATAAACTGATTCACTATATTTGTGAATCCAAGTCTATAAAGGGGTAATGTGAATAATAGTAGCGTTGCCCCTTTTTTGTTGCTCAAATCAGACCTACGCACTTACACATGTGTAGGTTATTTTTATATATTCATGGCACAAAAAAAGCGACCGTTTCACAACGCCCGCCCCTTCAGAATTTTCTAAGAACATTATTATGAATAACAACATGAATCCTTACAATGCACTAACATTTATCGAACCCTTGTTTTCTTCCGCTACGGCTTCTTCTTCCTGAATCTGCTTTAGTGTTGCTTCCGGATCATTGGAATAACCGAGCGCTTTAATACTTTCTAGCTGACTTAATATTGGCTTACCGCCGTTTGCAGTAGTAAGCTTTTCTATTTCGTTCTTCTCGTCGTTCTGGATAAACGGCGTTATGATGTTTTCAACATCTACGTTATCTATCTCTTTCTTCCACTGTATATTCATCAGGGAAAGGAACGCTTTCACAATACTACTTTCACGGTCCAGAAACTCCAACCAGTTCCCCGCCTCGTCTCCGACTTTGAGATGCGCATCAGTTAGAAGTGTCTGGCGTGCATCGTAGCCGATATTTCCCAAATCCTTCATCTTTTCAAAGGAGATATCCGGCATTTGTGATTGCGACCAGAAGGAGTTGGTAAGCGTTTCTACGTGATACTTCAGAGCTTCGATAGATTGCGCCCATGAAACATAAGAAACGTCTCCGCCGTTTTCAACACGGAATACCCTACGGCTTTCTCCCTTGTCTTCTCCGCCTTTCATTCCGCCCGCAACCTTGAGGATAGGCGCACTATTGTATGCGATCACGTCACTATTGCGTGAAAGGGTGTATTCTATCTCTTTTCTGATATATGACAAATCGGCGTAGATCGCGGAATCCCTGTAGGCATAGATAGCCGGTATCTTCATAAGTGCGATAGGCTCGTTGGTGACTTCTTCCCAGAACAAGCCGTTTTCCTGTTTCCACTTGTAATGCTTTTTGTCGGTGTATGTCTCGAAATAGGTTATTTCTTTATCCAGTATCTTTTTATTGTATTCCAGTGACATTGCGAGCATGTCGCCCCGTTCGTTAAAGAGAGGGTACAGGCTTACACCGTCCATTGGTGAATAAGTCTTGCACTTTAGTTTAAATCTGCTTCTGAATCCGTACAGGCTGTTAGGCTTTTCTACGGCATACCATATCGTACAGATTTCACACGCTGCATAATAAGCGTTTCCGCGCCTGATATTCTCCGCATCAATGCGGGCATACTTGTAAATGGCTTCTATCGCTTTCGCTATCTTCTGGCGGGTTTCATTGTCTTCTATATTATGATATACACGTTTAACCGGGATAGCAAAAGTAAATTCAGTCATTCGCCTTGTGAGAAGTTTCTCCAGTCCGAGATAGATACGGGAAGCTTTTTCTACTGAATAGTCGGATTTCATCTTGTCCTTCCGGGTGACAGTGTCCGTTACTATCTCGTGTTCTTTGGGTTCGTAATCCTTGATAAGCTTATTCCATGAAGGAACACATACGGATTTTGTTTTAAGTGCTTCAATGATGACATTAACCGGTCCTACGGCTAAAAGTTGGTCTATTTCGTTCATAATCCGGGTGCGCTGTATCTTCACAACGCTTTGTTATTGTTATTACATAAGTTTTAAAGTCTCGTCAAAATCTGAATACCGCGCGTTCAAATCATCGTCCACTAGGACAAAGGCGGGAAAGCCGGTACAAGCCCCTTTGTTTCTCTTTGTGTACACATAAAAAGCGTAATAACCGTTCCACTCCTTTTCAAAACGGCATCCGTCGTACTTGTCCTTGCTTGCGAAGTCAAGAGCTATTTTACGATATTTTGAAATGTCTTTTTCCATACGGCAAATATACGATTATTTTTGTAAATTGGTTACAATTCCGTTTATAATATCCGTGTTAACGAGAAGGTTAATAGGGATAATCCGCGGCCATTTGGTCGGCATCGGATTTCGAGATTGTTTCATCGCCAATCCCGTTTAGAAGGTTTCGTATTTGTTCCCGGGTTATCATAGTGTTACCAGTTGGCTACCGTCGCGTTGAAAATTTGATCTACCAGCTCGTCTGTGATTTGTTGGATAAGTTCATCTTGCACATCGGTTAACATTCGGTCGCTGGAAAAGTCCTTATACCCGGAGAATGTTTGGTCTATGTCATACTGAGGGTCTTTGGTGTTGGTGAATCTTACCCTTACAGAAATAGTCAGGCGCGTTTGCGATGCATATGCGTTTTCTGTTACGGCTT
>OLOW01002916.1_pt1 | contig 11170 bp, 5 predicted proteins | sample 1672801 | NCBI WGS metagenome assembly OLOW01 (sample SAMEA3136725, study PRJEB25190) | human gut metagenome | biome: human gut; feature: human-associated habitat; material: faeces | place: Austria | collected 2013
ACCCGTAAGCAGTTCTACGGCTTCAACAAAGCTGTATTCCTTAACCTTAATGAGATAATCAAGGGCAGAAACGCCGCCGAAACCTCTCGACCACCAATACCATTTGCCATTGGAAATCTTCAAGCTGTCGTGTTCTCTCGTACAGTAAACTTTGCCTGTCACACGCTTCAGATTGTTCGGCTCATACCGTTGCAGATAGGATAGCAAGTCCATTTGCCGTGCCTGCTCAATCACGGCGGGGTCAAGCTGCACATAGGGTCGGTTAGTTCTCATTCAATAAAATCACCTCCAGAAATAGAAAAAGCCGAGGGATTTTCCGTTAAGAAAACCTCTCGGCTATGTAAAAGCGGCATCAGCTTTACGCCAATGCCGCAATGGGTTAGAGAATACTTAGCTTTTTAAGGTAGCTGACGCAATCAATACAGCCTTTGAAATAAACCTCTTTCAGCTCTAAGTTTGCTATTTCGTTTTTGCATTTCAGCACTTCACTCAAAGCGGTACATTCTTCTGCAGACAGCTCGCAGGGTCTATCTACATCAAGGACTTTCCGCACATTAGGATATTGCTCATAGAGCGTTTTAATCTTTTCCGTCAGCTCTTTATACCTCGTTTCGGAATGACAAGCTGTGCTTGTTTTGCTGAGATAATCGAAAAAGTCAGTATCGTATTCATCAAGAAATGTGCTGAAGCTCAAATCCTTTGCCATCTAACCACCTCCGAATTTCATTTCACAGCCCTATTATACATCTCGAAAAAGAGCTTCACAAATGTGGAAATCTGATTATCTCTCACGATTTGCACATTTTCTTTCGGGCTGTTCCTCAGTTTCTTCTGGCTCTGCGTCAAGCACGGCAGGGTCTTTTTTATCCAGATTTAGCTCGATATTGAGAGTGTTCAGCCGTTCCGACTTTTCTTTCAGTTCTTCCTCAAAGGTAAATGGCTTTTGTACCTCGACTTTTGCGGTTTCAAGCTGTTCGATAGTTTCCGCCAGTTTAATCTGTGCGGCTTCCAACCGTGCGGGGAGCTTGGCAAGCTCGTTTTCAATTCGGGTCAGGTTTCCCAGAGGGTCAGAGCCTAATTCTACCTTGTATTTTGCCTGCCCGCAGAGGTTAAGGCAGTAGTGAGTACCCACCGTATCATAGAAAATCTCCATTTTGAAACCACGATATGAGCCGATTTCGATAGGTGCGGACAAGGGATATTCCTTGCAAATCGCAAGGAGCATTTCACCTGCGGCGGCTTTTTCGGTGTAGCTGATACCACGCAAAGTCATCGGACAGAACTTTTCCTCGCCCTGCGGCTTGTGATGTTCGGTAAGAGCTGTGTCAGCTTTGTAGCAGACAATACGCTGTTCATACTCTGCAATGGTCTGAGGGAAGTGTTTTAGTATTCTGTCCTCAAGGTCGTAATGCTCGGATAGATAGCTTTGTTTCAGCACTTTGAGCTTGGAAACCTGAATGTCTAAGTCCATTTTTTCCTTAAAACGCTCGTCGCCTGTGGCAAGCATTTTGACCTCCGCAAAGGACAAAGCAACCTCGTCCACATCTTCGGCAGAACGGACGGGGCTTTTGCTCGTCATTATCTGGGATATGAATTTCTGTTTGCTTTCTACCAACTGATAGAGATAAGCGTCAAAGGTCTGCTCGGTTACATAGCGGTAAACCTCAACCTCTGGGAACATATTTCCCTGTCTTTCAATACGCCCTTGCCGTTGTTCAAGGTCGGAAGGTCGCCACGGACAGTCCAAATTGTGAATGGCTATGAGCCTGTCCTGAACATTCGTGCCTGCGCCCATTTTTGGGGTAGAGCCTAACAATACACGGACTTCGCCGCTTCGTACCTTTGCGAACAGTTCTTTTTTCTGTGCGTCTGAGGTCGCTTCGTGGATAAACCGTATCTGCTCGGCAGGGATACCACGGGCAACCAATTTCTCACGCACATCATCGTAGATGTTGAATGTGCCGTCATTCTTCGGAGTGGAGAGGTCGCAAAACACAAGCTGCGTAGCTTTTGTGTCGGCGTATTCCTCCCAGATACGGTACACATTGTCGATACAGGCGTTGACTTTGCTGTTCGGGTCGTCTGGCAGCATCGGGTCAATCATTCTCTGGTCGAGAGCAAGGTTGCGCCCGTCATTTGTGATTTTGAGCATATTATCAACATTCGGCTCTACAAGCCTTGCCCTGACTTTCTCAGCTCGGCTTGCAAGAGCAGCTACCATTTCGGTCTGTATCTCGCTCGGCTTGGTCTTGATATTGTGGTAATTTACTTTCGGCACGGGGAGTTTTAACATATCGGCAGTCTGAATATCCGCCACCTCACGGAACATCAACATCAGCTCTGGCAGATTAAAGAACTTGGCAAAGCGTGTCTTGGCTCGGTAGTTTGTACCCTCTGGGGCAAGCTCCAGAGCCGTTACGGTTTCTCCAAAGGTAGAAGCCCAACTGTCAAAATGCTGTAAGCCGTTCCGCAGTAAGGTATCATACTGCAAATACCGTTGAACAGAATACAGCTCTACCATTGAATTGCTGATAGGCGTACCTGTTGCGAATATTGTCCCTCGGTTGCCTGTGATTTCGTCCAGATAACGGCATTTCATAAACAGGTCGCTTGATTTTTGAGCTTCGGTCTGGGCAATGCCGCCGACATTCCGCATTTTCGTGTAGAGATACAAGTTCTTGTAAAAATGGCTCTCGTCAATAAAGAGCCTGTCAATGCCGAGCTGTTCAAAGTCGATTACCGTGTCCTTACGCTTGGTATCGTTGAGCTTGTCGAGCTTTGCTTTTATCCCTTTTCGGGTTTTCATAAGCTGCTTGACCGTGAACTGTTCTCCTTTGCTTGCCTGCACATCGTCAATACCACGCTCAATGTCATCGAGCTGCTGTTCGAGCTGTTCCCGTTGCCGTTCAATGCTCATCGGGATTTTTTCAAACTGCGAATGTCCGATAATGACCGCATCGTAATCGCCTGTGGCAATGCGGGAACAGAACTTTTTGCGGTTTCCCGTTTCAAAATCCTGCTTTCGTGTCACAAGGATATTGGCACTCGGATACAGACGCAGATACTCAGAAGCCCATTGACCGACAAGATGATTTGGAACAACGAACATCGCTTTATTGCAAAGTCCGAGCCGCTTGCTTTCCTGTGCGGCGGCTACCATTTCAAAGGTTTTTCCCGCGCCTACCTTGTGGGCAAGGAGAGTATTGCCGCCATAGAGGATATGAGCGATAGCGTTTATTTGGTGCGGTCTTAGGGTGATTTCTGGGCTGATGCCGCCGAAAGTAATATGACTTCCATCGTACTCACGGGGACGGACAGAATTAAAAGTGTCATTGTAATACCTGACAAGGCGGTTTCTCCGTTCTGGGTCTTTCCATATCCAATCCTGAAACGCCTGTTTGATTGCTTCCTGTTTTGCCTGTGCCGCCGTGGTTTCCTTTGCGTTGAATACGGCTTTTTTGTTTCCGTTCTCGTCATACACATAATCAAAAATACGGGTATCACGGAGATTTAGAGTATCCTCAATAATACGATAGGCGGAAGCCCTCTTTGTACCGTAGGTGCTGTCCGCCTTTATATTTCCGTAATCGGAACTCTTATTCTCAATAAACCAATCGCCGTTAATCGGGGTGTATCTTACCCTGATACGGCTTTGTGCATAGCTTGACGGAGTTAAAAGCTCCATTACAAACCTTTGAATATCCTCCTGCGGTATCCAAGTCGTACCCAGACGGACAGAGATTTCAGCCGCCGACAGGTCTTGCGGTATGACCTGCTTTAAGGCTTGTGCGTTGACCGCAAACTCTGGATTTTCCTTTGCTGCGGCTTCGGCGGTTATGAGTTTGGCTCTTACATTGCCAGACAAATACTCATCGGCAGTTACATATTGAGCAGGCTCGGTTGCGGGAATACGGAAGATAACGCCCTGCAAGTCCTTAATGATTTCTTCTTTCGGTTTGCCCGTAAGCTGTTCCATATAGGGCAGGTCAACACGGGTTTTTTCACCGATAGACAAGGCAAGAGCTTCGCTTGCGGTTTCAACGGAAGTGATTTCACGGTGGGGCTTTATCGTCCTTTTCGTAAACATATCCGCTTTTCTTTTGAAATTGCCCTCATCGTCAAGCACCTCCAGAGAACACAAAAGGAAGTAACTCTCGTCCGATGCAAAAGCGAGATAGTTTCCTCGGTTGTTGATTAGTCCGTACTGCTTCGTAAAGCTGTCATACAAACGGTTTAGATTTTCCTGTTCGGTGTGTATCAAATCATCTGGGTAATCCTCGGTCTGATACTCTATGAGCTTTCTAACACAATCACGGATTTGGATAAGTCCCTTGATACGGTTTTCTGCGGTAACAGACGCCGCCGCAGGGGTCATACGGTCATTTTCTCTGAAATAAACCTTGCCGTCCACCAACGCATAAGAGAAGTTTCGCACATTCGGGTCGGCGGGAATAGAAGCGTCCTGCCCGTCAGAGATTTCATCAAGCTCGGTTTCGTACTCTGGGATTTCTCCCTGAATGTTCTGAACAGCGTTATGAAGCAGCTTCGACAAAGGTATATCCTGATAGGCTTTGCAGGCGGAGTCTAAACCAAAGCGTGCGCTTTCCATTTTCATCTCGCCTAAAATCATCTCTGGGTGCTGCACAAAATAGCTGTTCATCGTAATACCGTTCTCATCGGTATCAAGGTGTACCCAATCTGGCTCTGCGTCAATCACTCGGTCACGCTTCTGCAAAAAGAGAATGTCGCTCGTGACCTCTGTGCCTGCGTTTGCTCGGAAAGTGTTATCAGGCAGTCGGATAGCTCCGAGCAGCTCAGCTCTCTGCGCAATATACTTGCGTATTTCGGGGCTTGCCTTATCCATTGTTCCCTTAGAGGTAATGAACGCAACAACACCGCCCGCACGAACTTTATCAAGAGCCTTTGCGAAAAAGTAATCGTGAATGAGGAACTTCTGGGCGTTGTAACGGCTGTCGTTGACCTTAAAATCGCCAAACGGCACATTGCCGATAATCACATCAAAGTGGTCGTCTGGGAGCTTTGTTTCTTCAAACCCTTGCACGGCAATATTGGCTTTTTGATAGAGCTGCTTTGCGATTTTTCCCGTAAGAGGGTCGATTTCTACACCGTGGAGCTTTGAGCCTGCCATCGTATCGGGGAGCAGTCCGAAAAAATTACCCGTTCCGCAGGACGGCTCTAAAATACTGCCCTCGGAAAATCCCAAACTCTCAAGAGCTTCATACATACCTTTGATAACAACAGGTGGCGTATAAAATGCTGTCAGGGTGGACTCCATTGCCGCACGGTATTCTTCTGGGGAAAGACTTGCATACAGCTCTTTGAACTCATCAGCCCACGCCGCATTGTTTTCGTCAAACGCCATAGACAGACCGCCCCAACCGACATACTTTGAAAGGATTTCCTGTTCTTCGGGTGTGGCAAGTCGGTTTTCAAGCTCCAACTCGTGCAAGAGATTGATAGCCGCCATATTATTACGGAACTTTTCTTTTGCGCCGCCGACACCCAAAGTATCCTCGGCAATACGGTAATTGTGCCGTGGCTCTGAGGAAGCAGGGACAGGAGATACAGCCTTTTCGGGTTGTTTTTCTTCCTGTGCCTTACTGAGCAGACTGCGGATATATCCGATTTTCTCAACACGGTTTATGGGAAAGCCCACGGCATTTGCAAAGGTCATATCCCGCATTGACACATCACCGCTTATTTCGCTGATACTTTCAATGACATAGCGGCGGTTATCAATAAGGATTTCCTTACCGATGAGGTCAGAGTTATCCTGTATATCGGGCTGTTCCTGCTGGCTTCGTTCCTCATCTTTCTGGGCGAACAGCTTGACGATATTTTCGGCACTATTCAAGGTGTCGGCATATTCCTGTGCTTCTTCCTCGGTTTCAAAGGTCTGGTAAATGCCGTCCACATCGTAATATTGCCCGTCCTCTCCGTATGGTACGGTGTTATCCCGTATGATAAACGGGTCGGCAAAGGCATCGGAAGTCAGTTCTACGGTATAATGCGGAGTTTGCTTTTCCTCTGTTATATCTATGGCTGTCGGGCGGTGAGCGTATAAGGTTTGCTCGGCTTCTTCAAAGGTATCAAAGCCGCCTGCCGCAGAAGCAAAGCTGTTGCTGTCCTCATCGTAGCCGTAGTGATTAAAATATTTTCCGTTGGAAGCCTGCACAATGACAATATTTTCGTCATCGGACTTATAATAAGCGACAATTTGCGGCTGTAAATCAGAAGCCTGCTGTTTATCCTCAACAGGGACAAACCAATCGCTTTCCGTTGCCATAATCTCCGCATAGAGCTTTTCGTCATCTGGGGTGAGCGTTTTATGCTGCTCCAGATAAGGTACAAACACATCTCGTCCCCATTGCAGGCTTTCTATTTGTTCACGGTAATAATCCTCGCCCTGTTTCTTCCATTCGGGAATAAACGGGCAATTCGGGGACAGAGAGTATTCGTAAAAGTTTTTGATATGGGAGATAAGGTCGCCCTCGCCGTCGCCAATATCAAACCGTCCTTCATAATGGAAATCTTCGCCGCCGATAGTAGCGGTAATCTCAAAATCGGTCTTATGATACCAACCGACATTATCTTTGCTTTCACGCTCTCTATGCTGCTTTTCGTCCAAAACGCCGAGAAGATAGTTACCCAGAGCAAAGCTCAAATCGGTATATCGGTCATTAAACTGCCTGTCATAAAAGGCGGGGTGTTCCGAAAATCCGATAGAGAACTTTATGCCGTCTGGCTTTTCTTCGGACGGTGTTTGAACACTCTGCTTTTCGGTAACGACTACTTTCAAATGGTCGTTAGCAGGGTTTTCCTTTAACTTTTCCTCAAAATCAGCTCGGCTGAGTTCCTTTCCGAACAACGGAAAGTCGGGATTACGCAGGGAAACAGCGTTTTCATCAAACGCCGCAATCTCATATTTGTCTGCCCCGATATATACAACATCGTCCTCGTGATAGACATAGCGGAGAGGATACAGCTCCATAAGCTCCTGTGAAAACCGCCACGCATTGCTGCGGCTGTAAACATCGGCGGTCTTTCCCTGTACCAAAGCAAGAAAATCAATGAGCTGCTGAACAGTAGAGGGGTCGCCTAAATGCTGTTCCATTTGTTCGGCGGTCACATCTGCAAGGTCGGTACGCTCCACATTTTCAAGCAGGTCTTTCTCATAATGGTCTAAATCACGGATAAAATCGGACAGCCGCAAAGCAAGGGTATCTCTCTTATCGGCAGGGGGAAGGTCACGGTTTGCGTCGATGAAACGCTGCCTTGCCATTTTCCTTTGTGTGTCGATTTCGTACTGCGGAGCTTCCTCACTTTCGAGATAATCGGCGTAGTGGTCTTTTTCCTTTGCGTTCAGGTAGCGGTCATTCTTTATCAGCTCACGCAGCCGTTTTTCGACCTTTGCCCAAGAAAGAACAAGGTCGGGGTTTGCAGACGAGCCGTACTTTTCAATCGCAATGCCTTTCCCGTCGTGCCAAGTGTGTCCCTGCGTACCGTCTGGAAAATAATGCGTACCGCCGCCTGTGCCGTACTCTTTTTTGAGAAAATCAATATTGCTTTTGCCGTCCTCATTTTTTTGAAACTGACGGTAGATACGGTATTTACCATTTTGAAAGCCGCTTCCTCTTAGGAGAACAGAGTCAATATCTTCCTGAGAAATAACAAAAGCAGAGGATTTTTCGTCCTCTGCTTCAGCTAACATTTCAATCTGTTCTTCTACGGTGGGGAGATTAACTGTGACCTGCTGTTCATCAGCGACATTTAGCTGTAAATCAGCTCGTTCAGTATCGTTTCCTCCGCTTGACTGCGGATATTGTTCATCAGTCCGACCCATTGCATCGGTGCTTTTTCTTTCAGTTCCTCCGTCACGCCCTGCTCCTTGCAAAGCTGTTTTGTCAGAAGCTCCAACCTCGTAAGAGCCATCTGTTCCACTTCGTAAAGATGTTTGTTTAGCTCGCCCGATGTCAGCAGATTGAGGTAGGTCACTCGTTTGTGCTGCTCCAGATAATCCCTGTGCATCAAAGCGTATCTGCCAAGCTGAATTTCTGGCTCTGTCGGTAATGTTAGGTCGGGAATAAGATAATCCCCTTGTTTGGTGTATGTGATTTCGCTCATTATGATTACTCCTTTCGGCTTGTTCTCTGCCTACATCATAGCGTGTTTGAGATTGCGGCGCAAAGGTGCGATTTTGACTTTTCTCCGCAATTTGCACATCTCGGATAGCCTGAGAGATTTCTCTGAGCGCCATTTCAGAAATATCGCTTGTCGCAATGCCGAGCGCATTGATAGTGGCGGGGGTATTAAAGTTAATGATTTCCGCAAAATCCTCACGCTCAAATACCGCTTCGGTATCAACACCGCAACGGCTCATCAGCATATATGCTACGCTGTTGACCGCAAGCTGTCGGTAAATGACCTCGATGTTATATTCGTCAAGACCCTCTAACAAACTGTCCTGCGTACAGGATTTGAGCTGCGGCATATAATCCTGTAAATTATCCTCAACTGCGTTTTTTGCCGTTTCCATCAGCACCGAAGCAAGGTCGGTGCTTTCTACATCGCCAAATCTGTCGGAAAGCCGTTCAATAACTGCCTGCTCGTATCGCTCACTCATCTGCCATATCGGAACAGGGCGGCTGCCGTAATAACCCTCGTGCGTATCGGATATATCAAAATAGTATTTCAGCGTGTTCCTGCGACCTTTCGGGTCGAACACCGCAATGCCTTTGCTGTCTTTGTTTACCCAACGCTTAAACTGCTTATTCCAAGTTTCAAGCTGTGCTACCGCAACAGCGTCAGGGCGTTGAGCGTAAATCAAGAGCTGTTCATCAAATCGGCATTTATAGTTACGGCAAGCGGCAGACAAAAAGCTCTGCCACGCCTGCGGATTTTTAGCGACCGCCACGCCTGTGCGCCGATACAGCTCTGTAATTAGCTGATACTTCGCAGCCATTCCTTGCACACCTCCTTATCGTTCCAAATCTCGGTTTTTGTATTTACGGTCATATTCGCCGCATCGCTCGGCAATCTCGGCGTACATTTTGTTACGCATTTCACGCTCAAAGGCTCGATATTCCTTTGCCTTTTCTGTCGGCTTATACCAAACAGTTTTCTTATCGGCTTCGCTCAAACTCTCATAGCGTTCATCAATCATATCGCTGTATTTCTTATAGATTTCCCGTGCCTGTAAGCTGTCTATCGCATAGCGATAACGGTCAAGGCTTTTATGATTACCACGAAGCTGACAGTATTCATAGAGCATACAGACGATTTCACGGTCAAGCCCTTTCTGTCCCTCGGCGGCGTAGATTTCCGAAAGGCTTTTACACCGCCAAGCGTGAAAGGGGGCGGTATCATTTGAACTGTGTGAGGACAGATATACACCGTCTTTCTTTACTGTAATACGGTTGATAAGCTCTGTACTCATTCAGCATTACCCCCGAAAAAGGAAATGACCTTGTTTGCCTTGATACTCTTTTGCAGCTCATTGATAATGCCGATGTCGGCTATGGTGATACCCTGTATCGCAAGAATATCGTCCATTGTCATAGCGGCAATCGACTTTTCATCAGTAAAGCCTGCTTCAAAGACCTTACCAAGCACCTTGATTGCCTTTTGGTTGAGTGCCATTTTCAAAACCTCCTATCGTTCTAAATCTTTATGCTTTTGGGCTTTTGTTACCGTCAGCGGCTCTGTGGGCTTTGGCTCATAGGTCGCTCCGTTTTGTTCCATACGCTCGGCAAACTCGCAGATATGGAAAATGTTGTTTCCAATCTCGGTATGATACTCGTCAATAAAACGGCAGGGGCGTTCGGTTTTTTCTCCCCACGATGATGTGATGATGATTTTGCCGCCGTCTGGGATACGAAACAGCTCTTTGTAATTTGGGTCGATAAATCGGATACCCTGTTCAGCTTTTTGGATATGCTTATCAAGCCATTCTTTCACAAAGCAATAGCAGTAAAAATTGTAATCACCCTTAGTCGGATTGCACCGAAACAGAAAGGCGTGTTTTTCCGTATCCACACGAAAACCGTACTCGGTGCAATAGCTTCCTGCAAATGCGCTTTCGGGATAATGCTTTGCAAACGCACTCATATCATAGCGGTTGTGCAAAAGTCCCTTGTCCTCACGAAGCGAATTGATAACCTCGTCAAGCTCTTTCTTAAACTCGTCCGTTTTCCATTGCGGTCTTGTATCAAACCAAGTAGTGTAAAAGCCATATCCAGAAGATGCAAAATCTCCACGCAAGTGTCCGATATTACTTGTCTGTCCCTCAAGCTGCATACTTTGAGCGTAGGTGTATTTTTGTTCGGCAGGGGTTAAGGCTCGTATCTCCATATCAGCGTTCCTCCCGATTTTTCTGCTTTTTCTCTTTCTGCTGCTCCTTGATTTTTGCAAGAGCTTCCTTTGCCCAATCAGGCATACATTCGGGCTTGATTTCTCCTAACACATCGTACCGTTCCCATCTGGATTTTTCGCCTGTGGCAAGGCAAGTACCAAAGACAGCGTTACCTCTGCCGCCTGTTGCTCCATTGCCGCCGTCTGCCAAAATGAGCTGAAAAGCAGGGTGCTGATATTCATACCGTTTCGGCTCTGCATTGATAACGACAACCTTGCCGACAATACTGCTGCTGCGTTTGTCGGGAATACAATGCTCTTTCGTGAACACGGTATTGTCAAAAGCAAATTTGGATAATTCGGATTTGGTTTGTTCTATCTGGGACTGTACTCGCTGAATGAAAATCCCCATAGCTTCCAGATAATCGTCACAACCAACGCTTTCTGTTGCCCACGGCACACCAAACGGATTATGGTAGTCGCAGCAGCTCACAAGAAAAGGGTATTTATCGCTTTTATCTACACCGAAAACGACCTCTTTGTCGCCAATATAAATGCTGTTCACGACCTCATAATTGCCGAGCATTCGTTTTTCTTCACTCATTCGATTGCTCCTTTCGTTTCTTTTCCTCTTTCTGCTCGTCTATAATCCTGCGTATACAGACATCGCAGAAAATAACAGACCCGTCCTTATATCGGGGATAAGGACAGGTCTTGCAGTCATATACCATTTTATCGCTCACGGTCATCACGGCTTTTCTGGCTTTTATCGGGCTGATTGTAGGGCATACGGAACTCC
>OLOW01002917.1_pt1 | contig 11169 bp, 5 predicted proteins | sample 1672801 | NCBI WGS metagenome assembly OLOW01 (sample SAMEA3136725, study PRJEB25190) | human gut metagenome | biome: human gut; feature: human-associated habitat; material: faeces | place: Austria | collected 2013
TTAGAAGATTTAGAAGAAAGAAAAGAAATTTTAAGTTTGAAAGTTGAAAAGACAGAAATAAGAGAAATTTATAAGGCTTATAAAAAAAGTAATTTAACTCTTGAAGAATTTATAGAATATCTAGGAGGTACTAATGAAAAATAAATCTAAAATTTTACTACTTTTGTTAATGAGTTTTCTTTTTATTAAACCGGCAAATTCTTTTGCGAGTTCAAAGGAAATAGAACTTGAAGAAATTGATATAGAAAAAGAAAAAACACAAGCAAAAGATGATGAAAAGAAAGAAGAAAAAACACAAGCGAAAGATGATGAAAAGAAAGAAGAAAAAAAGGAAGAAATAAAAGAAACTAAACAAGAAGAAACGAAAAAAGATTCTAAGAATAATAAAATTACAGAAAACATAGGTTCTGATGGACATATTTATAATGGAGATAAAAGGCATGAAAATAGACAGTTTTTAACTTTTACAACAAAAGCTGGTAAAAACTATTACTTAATCATTGATTATACAAAAGAATCTGAGCAAGTTCAATTTTTAACCGAAATAAATGAAAATGAAATGGCTAATATCATAAAAGAAATGAATAAAAGTAATGGTGGAAGTAAAGAAGATAAAGATAAGGATAAAGAGAAAGAGTTAAAGAAAGAAGATTTAGAAAATTTTAAAGAAGAATTAAAAAAAGAATTAGGAAAAAGTGGAGAATCTGATTCTAATTCTAAAACTAAAAAATCTAAATCTAGTGGTTCTAGTATTTTAAGTTTAGATAATTTACTTTTAGCAGGATTTGTTATTGGTATAGGTGGTTTTTTCTTTTATAAAAAAAGACAAAAAGATAAAGAATTACAAGAACTACAAGAAGCTGAATCAATAGAAGATGAAGATAGTGAAAATTTTGACGATATTGATGAAGATGAAGAATAAAAAAATTTTAAAAAAAGTGCTGACAAATAGAAAATAATGCGGTATAATTTGATTGTAAATAAAAAAACTTTGGTCAAATTGACCAAAAATAATTGTCTAATACTAAATTGAACGGATAAAAAAATAGAAAAAGGTATATTTAGAAAAGAAAGAGAGGGATTGTATGAAAAAGAAAGCTTTATTAACTGTAGGGTTATCATTTATGATAATTTTTTCTGCAAATTCGGTAAAAGCAGGAGAATGGAAAAGTAATAAGGTTGGTTCTTGGTATGAAGAAAAAGATGGAAGCTATCCAACTTCAACTTGGAAAGAAATAAAAGGAAAATGGTATTACTTTGATTCAAGAGGATATTGTGTAATGAATACATGGATTGGTAATTATTACTTAGGATCAAGTGGAGCAATGCTTGTAAATACGACAACACCTGATGGATATAGAGTAGATGAAAACGGAAAGTGGATAGACAATAAAGTAGTTAATCAAAAAGATATAATAAGCCTTTATGGAAGAAATCTAACACAAGAGCAAATAGATTTTACAGATAACGCCGCTAAAAAGATAGCAAAAGAAATTATCAAGCCAAATATGACAGATAGAGAAAAAGCAAGAGAGATAACAAAGTGGATTTTTGCAAACACTATAAAAGACCATAGACAAAGTACAGAAATTTACAAAAAGACACACGCAGATACAGCTTGGGCAGTATTTAGTAAAGGAAGGGCGGCTTGCTCAGGTTATGTAAGAGCGTTTAAACTTTTAGGAAAATATGCAGGACTTAAAGTTAAAATTGTAAATGAAGATTTGTGGCAACATCAATGGAATACTGTATATCTTCAAGATGAAGGTAAATGGATAGATTGTGATAGTCAATCTAGGACTTGTGATGGAAGTGAAATAACACCCAAAGAGTTTGGTATTCCTACTTATAAAATTGAAAACAAAAGATTAGTATATGCACCATTTCCACAAATAGGAAATCCATATAAAGATTTTGTAGAAGAATATAATAGTGGACATTGGTATTGGTTTTATAAGTTTTCTTTATCAGAACTAAAAGCTGCTTTAGAAAGCCATAAGAAATGGAATAAATTTGAGTGGCTTCATAATGTAGGAGATAGAGAAAGCTTTGATGAAAGTATGATAAAATAAAAACTAAATATCAATCATTTTATTAAATTATGAGAAGTTAAAAAGACTTCTCGTTTTTTATATAAAAAATTAAAAAAAGAAAGGATTTTTAAAAATGAATTTTAAAGAAAAGTTTAAAAAAGTAATGTCTTTAACTTTAGCGGGTTTAATAGCTTTAAGTCCTGTTTTGCAAAGTAGAGAAGTTAAAGCGGCTGAAGTTGTAAAAAATGTAAAAATAAGTTTCGGGCCACTACCGGGTTCTCCTCGTGCAAGAAAATATGGGGTTGTAGGACTTCCATATTGGCCGGGCAATCAGATACAAACTCTTTTTGCAACAGTAAATAAAGAAGAAAAAGCATTAGAGCCTTGTTTTTGTGTAGAACCGGGAGTTGCTTTAGAAGGTGGAGGAGATAGAAGTTCAACATATATGGTTGAATATTATAATAAAGAAGAATTATCACCTCCTTATCAAAAGGCGGCTGTTGCAAAGTATGTCAGTTGGGATAAGTACAAATTAGCAGGAGAAACTCCTGACGGTTTGGACTGGACTATTGCTCAGATGATGGTTTGGGATGCTATGGGAAAGAGCTTTGACCCTAGTGTATTTTTATCAGATGAAACAATAGAATATCACTTTAATTACAGAATGTACAGAGTAAATAATTGGACTAAAAAACCCAAATATGCCAATAAAACTTTTAAAATTTCTAAAGGAGAAACAATATATATTAAGGGAGAAAATTTAGAAAAAAACTTTTATGATACGACAAATGCACCGGGACTAACTTTCGAGTGGGTAGATGACCCTGCATTTGCTTCTTCTGATGAAAGAACTAGGTCAAGAAATATGATGATAAAAGTAACAGCAGATGATACTTTTAATCCGGATGCTGAAAATTATCTTGAAATGTCAAATCTTACTAAAGAAGATGAAGAAAAAATGAATTCTATGGGAAAAATGGTCTTTTATAAATCTCAACAATATCAAGATTTAATTCAAGGAGGCTGTCCTAAAAATCCTAAATTCAAAATACTTTTTGGAAACAAAGAAAGTGCAGGAGATGGGGACGAGATAAAAATCAAAAAGACAGACACTGAAGATGGAGAAGTTATTGAAGGAGCAAAATTTCAACTTATAGCAGATAGTGATGTTAGAGTACTAAATCAAGATGGTGAAATGGAAGTTAAATACCATAAAGGAGATGTTATAGAAGAAAAGTCAACTGATAAAAAAGGGGAAATAATTTTTAAATTACCTGATACAGAAGCAAAGTATAAAGTTTTTGAAAATGGAATTCCTTATGGCTATTGGGGTGGAGAAGATTTTGTTAAAAATGGAGAAAAAGACAAAATAGACGCAAAAGGTGGCGACATTGTTGAAGTTGAAAACGAAAGACAAAAGGGAAGAATCAAGATAATAAAAACTGATAATGATGTTAAATATGATTTTGAAAAAACAGTTAACGGTAAAGACAAAGACCCACATATAAATCATAAAAATGGAAATAGTCCTTTAATTTATGAACCACAAGGAGATGGACAATTTGTAGGAGCAATTTTTGAAATTAGAGCGGCAGAAGATATTAAATTACCTTCAGCACCGCATAAAGTAGTTTATCCTAAAGGAAGTTTGGTTGAAAGTATACAAATAGGAGTAGATGGAACAGCAACGAGTGGAGAACTTGAACTTGGGAAATATGTAGTTCAAGAAGTTGTATTACCTGAAGGATATTACTTTAGAGATTATGAAGATAAAGGGCATATCATAAATATAAATAACAAGTATACAGGTCCTAAAAATTTATTTAATACAAATAAAGAAAATCCTGAACTTGATAGAGAGTATGAAAATTCAATAGCAAAAGGACATTTTGAACTTCATAAGATTTTAGAAGGATTAGTTTCAAATGATAGACAGCTTGATGAACAAATAAAAAAATCCAAGAATGATATATATTTTGGAATTTATTTAAAATCTAAATTGCAAAATATAGAAAAATCTTTTAATTTACCAGATAAATTTTTTGAAAGAGAAAATTTAGATGGAACAACAACTGTAAATAATATTACAAAAAATTATACACAAAGCAACAAATTAAATGAAGAGCCTTTGTATATGGTAGTAAAAACAAGTAAAGAAAGTATAGTAAACGGAATAGCGGGAAGTAATATAGCTAGTTCTATAGTTTTTGTAGATGGCAAGGTTATAGAAAATAATACAAAGCAATATGCACTACCTTATGGACTTTATGAAATAAGAGAGCTTAATACACCTGAAGGGTATATACCTTTAACAGCGAACTTTAAAATAGATACGAATGATAAATTTGCACAAAAAGAAAGAGCGACAACTGTTTTTTACGGAATAGATAAAGAAGGTGGAGTTAAGAATCATACAAACCATATCTTAAAGCAAATTTTAAGAATAAGAAAATTTGATGAAGAAACAGGAAAGCTTGTAACAGAACCTGCGAAATATAAGATTTTTTCATTTAATAATTATAAAAATATAGAAAAAGAAAAAATTTCAGCTACTTGGAATAAAGAAAAACAAGATTGGGAAATTTTTTACGACGGAAAACTTGTAACTGAAAATGACGGAAGATATTTATCTTATCAACAAAATCCGATGTATGATAAAAAAGTGTCAAGTGTTTTTACAACAAATAATAAAGGCGAGGTAACAATTCCTGAAACAATAACTTATGGGAAATATCTTTTATTAGAAGTTGAAGCTCCAAAAGGTTATAGTCTAGCTACAAGACCGGGATATTTTGAAATAAAAGAAACAGAGTATTTAAATCAAGATGTAGATGGAAATAGGAATATGGAATTTTTAGATAATGAGGGAAATTCAATATATATTCCAAGAGTTATTAATGTTAGTATAGGACAGTCAAATATAGCACAAAAAGGACAAGTTCATATTGAAAAAAGAGGAAAAGTTTTAAAATCTTTTGAAAAATATAAAACTCTTTTAGATAAAGAAGCCTTTAGACCCGTTTTTGAAACAGAGGTAATAACAGAACCTGCAGAATTTAAAATATTTGCAAGAGAAGATGTAGTGGTGAATGGAGATGTAAAACATAAAAAAGGAGATTTAGTTTATACTTTAACTACTAAAGAAGGAAAGGCAGAAACTCCTTTAGATACGGAAGAACAAAAAAACATAAATCAAATGTATTTAGGCAAATATTATTTGGTAGAAACTAAAGCACCAAAAGAATTTTCTTTAAATCCAAAACAATATGATTTTGAATTAACAGAACAAAATCAAGAAGTTACAGTTACACATTTTGTTAAAAAGTTAGAAAATGAAAGACAAAAATTAAGAATTGGAATAAAGAAAGAGATAGATGATGGAACAAAAGCAAATAATATATTTTTTGGAATATTTGCAAAAGAAGATATGCGAATAGGTAATAAAACATATCCAACAACAATGCCTAATGAAATCCCTAATACAGAGCCAGATAGAAATGATAAAAAGGTTACTATTTTAGATAATTTAGTATATGACGATAAAATAACATCTTTTATTCACGAATTGGAAGATTTTCTAATAAAAGAAGTTGAAAAGATTTTAGAAGAAAATAAGGATAATGAAAAAATATTAAAAGAAAAAGAAACTTTTAAAAAGCAAATTGAATTTTTAAATTCTTTAAAAGAAAAAGAATTAAAAATTAGAGAAGAAAAGAAAAATGGAACTTTTAATAAAGCAAATTATCCAAAGGAAGAAACAGAAAAAGAAAATAAAACAAGAGAAAAATATCTTGATGAAATGCAAAATTTCTATAGAACTTATAGAAATGATGAAAAGTTAAGAAAATTACAAGACGGAATTGAGTCAAGTATTTTAGCTTATACATCAATCGAAAGCTTAAAAGAATATGATACAGAAAAATCAAAAGAAATGGCTAAAGAGTTTAAAGTTATTTATGATAAATTAATTTTAGAGCTTGAAAAAGTAAAGAATTTTGAAAAATATGATTATACAAAAATAGAAAATGTATCAAAAGAAATAAAGACTTTTATTGATAAGAAAATCCTTGAAAGTTTAGAAAAATTAGAAACTATTAATAGGAATGATTTACCTAAGTATCAAGAAAAAATAGAAAAAGCTAAAAAGGAAATAAAAGAAAATATAAAAAATTATAAATTTTTAGCAAAACATTTTAGTTATTTTAATTTTGAAGTCTTTACAATAAAATTAGAAAAATTAGAAAGTGCAAAAGTTAAAGATTTAGAACCTTTTGAAAAAGTTTTGGATAAAATAGATAAGGATAAAATTCTAAAAGGAATCACAGATATTTTAAAACCAAATGAAAAGAAAAAAACAGATGATAAAAATCTTGTTTTAAGATTTCCAAAGGACAAACTAAGTACATTGTCTGATGATATGGAAGAAATGAAGTATAAACTTTTAGAAAGAGAAGCTCATAAAAAGAATACAAAAAAACTTATAAATAAAGGAAGTCTTCTTGAGGTTGTAGAAATCAAAGATGGAATTGGAATGAGTAAAGGAGATTATTTAGCTGGAGAATATTATATAAGGGAATTAAAAGTTCCATACAATATAAAACTTAATGATAGAAAAATTTGGAAAATTGAATTATCAAATGTAGAAAATGAAGACGAAGTTATAAAATATGTAAATAATTCAAAAGCTATAATAAATGAAAAAATACCTACAACTCCACCTACACCAAGAGAGGAAAAACCAGAAATAAAGACAACTGCAAGTTTTAAAGATAATGAAAAAGTTGATTATGTAAGAGAAAAAACTACAATCATTGATAAAGTAGAATATAAAAATCTAATAGTCGGAAAAGAATATGAATTAAAAGGACTATTAATGAATAAATCTACAAATAAACCTTTATTGATAGATGGAAAAGAAGTTGTAGCAAGTAAAAAATTTACACCGACAGAAAAAGAAGGGTTTGAAGAGTTGGAATTTGTTTTTGATTCATCCAAGTTTGAAGATAAAACAGAAACAGTTGTTTTTGAAGATTTGTATAAAGACGGTAAAAAAATTGCCACTCACACAGATATAAATGATGAAGGACAAACAGTTAAATTTAGAAAGCCGGATATAAAAACAAGTGTAAATGGAAGTTATGAGTTAAAAGAGGAAAATGGAAGTAAAAAATATATTCTTAAATTCATTGACAGAGTGGAGTATAATAATTTAATACCTGAAAAAGAATATGAACTTAAAGGTATATTAATGGATAAATCTACAAATAATGAATTTAAAATAGATGGAAAAAATATAACAGGAACAACGAAATTTACACCAAAAGAAGAAAAGGGATTTGTTGATGTGGAATTTACTTTTATTTTAGAAAGTGCAAAAGAATTAAAACTTGTAGTTTTTGAAGACCTATATTACAAAGGAGAAAAAATTGCCACTCACACAGATATAAATGATGAAAATCAAACAATAAATATCAAAGTAAAGAAAAAAACGAAAAGAGAAATTGTAAAAACAGGTATTGGAAGAAATATGCTCCTTCCTTTTATGCTATTAGTATCAGGAATAGGTGGAGGTGTATTTTTCTATATCAAAAGGAAAAATACAGATAAAATAGATTAGAGTTAGTAAATATAAAAATTTAAGGGGAAGTGTAATATCTTCCCTTTATTTTTGAATTTATAGTAAAATTAAGAAAAAAGGGATTTGAAATTTAAAAAATCTCTTTTTTTATTGTTAAGAGTTAAAAAATTTCAATAAAACAAAAAAATGTAGTCATAATTTAAGTTTTATTGATTTAAAAAATTTTTTTAATATAATTATATTAAAAAATAAAAAAATGTAAAAAAGGTGGTATTTTGGAGCAATTAAAAGTTGTTGAGCTTTTTGGAGGAATTGGAGCAATAAGAAAAGCGTTAGAATGTCAAAAATTTGATTTTAAAGTAGTTGATTATGTAGAAAATAATAAATTTGCAGTAGATTCATACAACGCTTTATTTAATGAAGAATATTATCCTAATTCAGTTGTAAGATATGAAATAGATGTGCCTTGTGATTTTCTTTTTCACGGAAGTCCTTGTCAAGATTTTTCAATAATCGGAAGACGACAAGGAGGAAAAAAAGATAGTAAGACAAGAAGTAGTTTACTTTTTGAAACAATAAGAATTTTAAAAGAAATGAAATATAAACCTAGATGGGTAATTTGGGAAAATGTAAAGGGAGCTTTATCTGAAGAATATAGCTCTTTTTCTTTTTATTTAGAAGAAATGGAGAAATTAGGGTATCAAAATAAATTTGAAATTTTAAACTCTATCGATTTTGGAATCCCTCAAAAACGTGAAAGAGTTTTTGTAATAAGTTTTTTAGGAAAAAATGAATTCGATTTTTCTAAGCTAGAAAAAAAGAAAATGGCAAAGTTAGAGGATTTTTTGCAAAGTGATTTTGATGAAAAATATATTGTAACTCAAAAATCTATTTTAGATTGTATAGGTAAAAAGACTACTACACAAAAAAGAGCAAGAATTATTAAAGATTATGTTTATACAATTATGATAAAACAAGTAAGACTACCAAATTCTGGACTTGTAGATTTAAAAAATGGAAAATATAGATTTTTAACTGAGAGAGAATGTTTTAGATTAATGGGTTTTGATGATGAAGATTTTGAAAGAATTTTAAAAGTAGTTAAAATTGATAAAAACAAATTATCTAGTAATTTATATAAACTAGCAGGGAATAGTATTGTTGTAAATGTACTAGAAGCAATATTAAAAGAGATTCGAAGATTGGAGGATAAAGATGAAAAAATTTCATTATAGTAATGAAGATATACAAAAAGTTTTAGAAATACCTATTACAGAAGTAGCATCTTCTATGGGTCTTAATCTTATAAAGCAGGGAAATGTATATACTACCAAAGAAATGGATAGTTTAAAAATTTATCCAAGTACAAATACATTTTTTAGATTTTCTACTGAAGAAAGTGGAAATGTAATTAACTTCGTTGAAGCTATTCAAGGAGCTAATTTTAATGAAGCGATGAAATTTTTAACGGATATGAATGGTTTTTCTTTTAATAAATCTTTAGAAACAAATAAAATTTTTGAAGAGAAAAAAGATTTTAGATTACCAAAGTTAAATAAAAATATAAAAAGAGCATACGCATATTTAATAAATTCAAGAAAAATTTCTAAAGAAGTAGTAAATGAATTTGTAAAACTAGGAATGATAAGAGAAGATATAAATCATAATGTACTATTTATAGGGAAAAACAAAGAAGGGAATCCTAAATATTGTACTTTAACAGGAACATTGAGTGATGTTAAATATAAAGGAGAAGTTGCAAACAGTGATAAAAAATATGGTTTTAAATTAAAAAATAATTCAAAAACTGTTTTAGTTTTTGAATCTCCAATCGACCTTTTAAGTGCAAAAACTATTTTTAAAGCTAGAGGAATAGATAATAACTACTCATATATTTCATTAGGTGGAGTTAGTACATTAGCTTTAGAAGAATTTTTAAAAGAGGAAAAAATTGAAAAAATAGTTTGTTTTTTAGATAAAGATGTTAGAGGAATTGATGCAACTGAAAAAATAAAATCTATATATGGACTAAATTATGAAATTATAGATGCATCTAATTCTTATGGTGTATATAAAGATGTAAATGAATGGTTACAAAATACTGAAATTAAAGATATGAAGTTTAATATACAATCATCTCCAAACATCGAAGAGTCTAAAAATTTAATTGAAGAAGATAATAAATTTGATTTAAAAGAGTTTCAAAAAGAAATTGAAAAAGAAATATTATCAGATACGAGTAAGTATGTTGATTTTTTAAAAGTTATGGGAGAAAATTCTATGAAGGATATAAATACTCAGTTTATGATTTATGAGGTTTATCCTAATGCAACTATTTGTTTAAGTAAAGATGAGTGGCACGACTTAAATAGAAGTTTAATACAAAATCCTAAACCTATTGAAATTTTAGAAGATAAAAATATTGTAGAAATATATGATATAGAGGAAACTGAAGTTTTAGATGGGTTGGAAGATAAATATATTCCTAATTTAAATAAAAAGGATATAAATTTAAGAGTTTTAGATAATATTTTATACATTAATAAAATTAATTTTAATAGAAGTGAATCTGAAATAACTAAAGTGGAAAAATTAATAAATTTTTATATAGACAAAATAAATTTGAACTTATCTTCAGAACAAAAAGAATTTTTTATTGAAAGTTTAAAAATTTCTATGCTCAATAAGTTAAAATTAGATTACAATCCAAATACAAATTTATTAAAAAATACTTTAAATACAGTAAATAGAGATGCTTTGTATAAATTAAATAGATATTTAAATGTTTTTAATAGAAATATTATATCAAATTTACAAAAAATTGAAATAAAAGTGCTGACAAAAGATAAAAACAATGATATAATGAAACTATCAAATATTAATACTTTAAAAGGAGAAATTCAAGATGAAAGAAGTAATAATAAACAACATAACATTCAACGAACAGAATCTACCATTGCTATTGAAAATAATAAAAATGACAGAGGAAGAACTGGACAATTACGAACACGATACTTGGAAAGAACTGATAATCAAAGAGGAAGAAAATGGGATATGGACAACGGAACTTTATCAAACAGATTACCCGGATTGTCAAACAATTCTAACAGAAATTCCTTTGGAGTACGATTTTCCTTGCCTAATAGACGTGAATATAGATTCTTATGGGGATTACAACACAATAGAAGAAATGGAGAAAATAAGAATAGAATATCCACAGAAAATAGAATCTTTGATGAAGAAAAACGAATTGAAGAATATTCCGAAAATCTTAGAAATGCCACGTTGGATAGTGGAAGAAACATTGGAAAGGATAATGGAGGAGAAAATACAAGAGATGAATTATTCAACACAGAATTTTCCGATGACAATAGGAGTAGAGAGAATGTTATTTCTTCTACACAACAGGGATATAACCAAATACATTTATTTGATTCAAATGTGGATGAGCTACAACGAACAGACGAAACGCAACAAGTTTTTAGACCACATAGTAGAAATGCACTGAGCTCGCCGGTCGTAGCACGCCAGTAGAACAGCATACCGAGCAATACGCCG
>OLOW01002935.1_pt1 | contig 11106 bp, 9 predicted proteins | sample 1672801 | NCBI WGS metagenome assembly OLOW01 (sample SAMEA3136725, study PRJEB25190) | human gut metagenome | biome: human gut; feature: human-associated habitat; material: faeces | place: Austria | collected 2013
TTCGGCCCGAAAATGAGCCGTGACGGAAAACGCAATTCAAAAATAAGGAGAAGCACCATGAGATCCATATGGAAGAAGATGCCGGTAAGCTTATCCATGATGAGTGGGAAGATGCTTCACTTGTAGACTTTAACCGTTCTGGTGTACCTCTTATCGAGATCGTTTCTGAACCGGATATGAGAAGCGCAGAGGAAGTAATCGCATATCTGGAAAAGCTTCGTCTGATCATCCAGTATCTGGGAGCATCAGACTGCAAGCTTCAGGAAGGTTCGATGAGAGCGGACGTGAACTTATCGGTAAGAGAAGTCGGCACACAGGAATTCGGAACCAGAACAGAGATGAAGAACCTGAACTCATTCAAGGCAATCGCAAGAGCCATTGAAGGAGAAAGAGAGCGTCAGATCGAACTTATCGAAGAAGGAAAAGCTGTTATCCAGGAGACCAGAAGATGGGATGACAATAAAGAATCATCTCACGCAATGCGTTCCAAAGAAGATGCTCAGGATTATCGTTATTTCCCGGAACCCGGCGAGACCAACTTCGCCCAGAAGATCTACAGCCGCGCCGGGTTCCACATCGTGGCCCGCTTTGTGGGGCTGACCAAGGAACTGTGATCCATCCATCCTTTCTTTTCGGGGACTGCTTCCGCCGCGCCAAGGCGCAGGGGAGGCAGCCCCTCTTTTTCCGTGCTTTTCCGCCCCTTCCCCCGCCGGGAAAAAGATGCTATAATCTTTTCTGCTAGAGCGTTCCCTCATCCGGGCCGCTTTTCCTCAATTCACCAAGGAGGTTTCCTCAAATGAACGAACCGATTTTGGGCGTTATTTTCGATCTGGACGGCGTCATCGTCTCCACCGATGATTGTCACTATTTGGCTTGGAAGCGCATGGCCGACGAAGAAGGCATTCCCTTTGACCGCAAGGTGAACGAGCGTCTGCGGGGCGTGAGCCGTATGGCCAGTCTGGAGATCATTCTGGAAAAGGCGACGAAGACCTACACCGAGGAGCAGAAGGTGGAAATGGCCACCCGCAAAAACGGCTACTATGTGGAGCTGATCCAGCAGCTGACGGCGGACGCCATGCTGCCCGGAGCCATGGCCACGCTGGAGATGCTCAAAAAGCGCGGCGTGAAGATCGCCATTGGTTCCTCCAGCCGGAACACCCCCATCATCCTGCGGCAGATCGGGCTGGACGGTTACTTCGACGCAGTGGCCGATGGCAACCAGATCACCCACAGCAAGCCCGACCCGGAGGTTTTCCTGCTGGGCGCGAAGCTGCTGAACCTCGACCCCAAAAACTGCATGGTGGTGGAGGATGCGGACGCGGGCGTGGAGGCGGCCCTGAACGGCGGTATGCGGGTGCTGGGCGTGGGCTCCGCCAGCGCCAACCCCAAGGCCACCTTTACCGCCGCCAGCCTTGCGGACGCGGACTTTGACGAAATTCTGAAATAACTCATCCCAAGCGAGAGGAGAACGACCGAATGTTAGACAAGCATCTTGCCATGGAAGCGCTGGACGCCGCCCTATCCACCGGCGGCGACTTTGCGGAGATCTTTGCGGAGGACCGGCGGGATCAGGCCGTGGCCCTGCAGGACAGCCACGTGGAGCGGGTGAACTCGGGCCGTCTGCACGGCGCGGGCGTGCGGGTATACGACGGAACGTCCGCCGTATACGCCTACACCAACGATTTTGGCCGGGACGGCCTGCTGAAGTGCGCCAAAGAGGCGGCTTCGGCCATCCGCGCCCGGCGGCAGGGTCGCACGGCGGTTCAGCCGATGGATGAGCGGCATTTCGTCAACCGTCATCCCATCTGGATGAAGCCCTCCGAGGTGGACACTCGCCGGAAGATCGACGTACTCCGGGCGGCGGACAAGGCGGCCCGCTCTGCGGGCGACGAAATCTCTCAGGTGCTCTGCGCCTTCACCGACAGCGAGCAGAACGTGCTGATCTGCAACAGCGAAGGCCTGTACGTCGCCGATACCCGCGTTTATTCCCGTCTGCGCTGTCAGGCGGTAGCCTCCAACGGCACGGAGAACCAGTCCGCCGGTGAAGCGCCCGGCGCGGCCCGGGGCTTCGACTATTTCCTTGACACCATCGACCCGGCTCTGATGGGTCTCCGGGCGGGCAAAACGGCGGTGAAAATGCTCCATGCGCCCTTCTGCCCCTCCGGGGTGATGCCGGTGGTCATCGGCAGCGGCTTTGGCGGCGTGATCTTCCACGAGGCCTGCGGCCACAGTCTGGAGGCCACTGCCGTAGCCAGCAACATGAGCGAGTTCTGCGGCAAGCTGGGCCAGCAGATCGCCGCGCCCTGCGTCACGGCCATCGACGACGGCACCCTTCCCAACGAATGGGGCAGCGAGAACGTGGACGACGAGGGCATGCCCACGAACCGTCTGGTGCTGATTGAGAACGGCATTTTGAAGAACTACATGATCGACCGTCTGAACGGCCGTCGGATGGGCATGGCCCCCACGGGCAGCGCCCGCCGGGAGAGCTACGCCTACGCGCCCACCTCCCGGATGCGGAACACCTTCATTGCCCCGGGCTGCGACGACGAGGCGGAGATGATCGCCACCATGGGCGACGGTCTTTACGCAGCCAGCATGGGCGGCGGTTCGGTGAACCCCGCCACGGGCGAGTTCAACTTTGCGGTCAACGAAGGCTATCTCATCAAGGACGGCAAGATCGCCCACCCGGTTCGGGGGGCCAGTCTGGTCGGCAAGGGCGGCGACATTCTCCTGCAAATCGACCGGGTCGGCAAGAACATGGTCATGGCTCAGGGCATGTGCGGCAGCATGAGCGGCTCCGTTCCCGTCAACGTCGGCCAGCCCTGGATCCGCGTCAAGTCCATCACGGTTGGCGGCCGGCAGCAGGGCTAAAGCCCTGCACCCGTCACTGCGCGGCTTTGCCGCGCAGGGGCGTAGAGGGATATGCAGCTGGGCTGCGGAGTTACCGCCGCTCGGCGACAGGCCTCGCAGCTCGCTGGTTTGGTAGGGTAAAAGTTCTGCGCCTTGGATTATGCGCGATGTGCGCAGGGGCGTAGGGGAACGCGCAGGTTGTCTGCGGGAATGCATTACATGAAAAAAGAGACGGGAGCTGCTGACGGCGGCTCCTGTTTTTTGATGGGGAGATGAAGAAAGGCGAATCGGAAAAGTCTCATGGGAGGGACAAAAGTGCAAGGAATGCTCGATTGTACTGTTTCTGACACGGATGGATATTGACGCGTCTAGAAAAGCAGGGTATTCTTTGGATACAATCTGTTCTTTCCGCCAGCGGGGCGGAAGACGCGGAAAAGCACATGCAGCATCAAGGAGGAATCCCTTTCATGAAGCGATCCAGCCTTTGGCAGGACATGACGGTACTGCATCAGAACCGTCTTCCCGGAAGAACCACGTCGTTTCCTTTTCCCGATGAAGCCGCCGCCCTGCGGGGGGAACGGAGCCTGTCGGACGGGTATCTGTGTCTGAACGGCGTCTGGCAGTTTTACTATGCCGCCGACGGCGTTCTGCCTAAGGGCATTTGTCAGGGCGGGGAAGAAGAAAACGTGCTGTGGGACGAGTTGGACGTGCCCTCCTGCTGGCAGATGCACGGCTACGGGCGGCCCCAGTATGTGAATGTCAGCTACCCCATTCCCTTTGACCCGCCCTATGTGCCGGACGAAAATCCCACGGGCGTATATCGCCGGGTTTTCCGTCTGCCGGAAAGCTGGCGGGGACGCCGGGTGACGCTGAATTTTGACGGCGTGAACGCCTGCTTCTTCGTATGGGTCAATGGCCGGGAAGTCGGCATGTCCAAGGGCAGCCGTCTGCCTGCGGAGTTTGACATCACTGATTATTTGAAGGACGGCGACAACACCCTGACCGTGCAGGTGCTGCAATGGGCCGACAGCACCTATCTGGAGGATCAGGACTGCTGGCGCATGAGCGGCATCTTCCGGGACGTATACCTGCTGGGCGTTTGCGAAAATCATATCCGGGACGTGGTCTGCCGGGTGGATCTGGAAAACCATTACCGGGACGGCGTGCTGGACGTGGAGGCGGAGGTGCCCGCCGGATGCGAAGCCGTCGCCGCGCTGTATCAGGGGGAAAGGAAGCTCGCCGAAGCGGCGCTGGTTCAGGGCCGTGCCCGCTTCTCCGTGAAGGACTGTCTGCGCTGGACGGCGGAAACGCCTCATCTGTATACCCTGTTGGTGTCCGTGCCCGGCGAAGTACAGCGGACGAACGTGGGCTTCCGCAAGATCGAGATCCGAGATCAGCAGTTGTGGGTCAACGGCGTATCCATCAAGCTCAAGGGCGTGAACCGTCACGACACCGACGATCATCTGGGCCACGTTTCCACCATGGAGACCCTGCTGCGGGACGTGCGGCTGATGAAGCAGATGAACATCAACACCGTGCGTACCTCCCACTATCCTAACGATCCCCGCTGGCTGGAACTGTGCGATCGCTACGGCCTGTACGTCATCGACGAGACGGACTACGAGAACCACGGCGCGGAAATGCAGGAGCAGCTTCAGGCCGAGCCCAAATCCTACAACGACGAGACCCACAGCCGCAACTACTTTGCCCGCAGCCCGGAGTGGCGGGCCGCGCTGGTAGACCGGGCCGAGCGGATGGTGCGCCGGGATCGGAACCACCCGTCGGTCATCTTCTGGTCGCTGGGCAACGAATCCGGCTACGGCCCCAATACGCTGGCCATGCGGGAGAAAATTCTGGAACTGGACACGAGCCGGGTCATTCATTACGAAAACGAGCCGGGCTGCATCAGCTCCGACGTGGAATCCATCATGTATCCCTCGGTGGAAGCCTTGATCGAAAAAGGAAAATCCGACGATCCCCATCCCTTCTTCCTGTGCGAGTACGCCCATGCCATGGGCTTGGGCCCCGGCTCACTGCTGGACTACTGGAAGGCCTTTTACGGCAGCAAGCGTCTGATCGGCGGCTGCGTGTGGGAGTGGGTGGATCACAGCGTATGGACGAAAAACGAAGCCGGGGAAAGCTACTGGGCCTACGGCGGCGACTTCGGCGATACGCCCAACGACGGCAACTTCTGCGTGGACGCGCTGAACTACCCCGACCGCACGCCCCACACCGGCCTGTGGGCGCTGAAACAGGCGTTGGAGCCGGTGCGGGCGGAAGTGGAGAACGGCAAGCTCTATTTGCAAAACCTGTACGCCTTCCAGACGTTGGATCATCTGGACGCGCGGTGGAATCTACTCTGCGACGGTGAAAGCGTACAGGGCGGACGGTTGGACGTGACCGGCGTGGAGCCCTACGGCGAGAAGTGGCTGGAACTGCCCTGCACGCTGCCCAAAGAAGGTCAGTGCTTCCTGAACCTGCGCTTTACGGAAGCCGCCGACCAGCTATGGGCCAAGGCCGGGCATGAGGTAGCTTCTATCCAGCTGCCGCTGGGCGGCAAGCTGCGGAAACGGACGGTCAAAATTCCCGCCGGAGAATTGCAGGTGCGGGAGCTGGAGCAGGGGATCGCCGTGGCGGGAACGAACTTCGCGGCTCGATTCTCCAGCCGCACCGGCGAACTGGCTTCTTTGGAGATCAACGGCCGGGAAACGCTGCTCAGCGGCCCGCGGGTGAATCTGTGGCGCGCGCCCACGGACAACGACGTACATTTGAGCGTCCATTGGCGCAAGTTCGGGCTGGATCGCCTGCAGCGCCGTCTGACCGAATGGAGTTGGCGGCAGGAAAACGGCGCGGTCTGCGTTCACGCGGTCTGGGTCTGCGCGCCGGTGTCCTTCGGGCCGGTGCTGCAGGCGGAAACGGACTACACCCTGTCCGCCGACGGCACGCTGCGGCTGGCAAATCGGTTCATCCCCCTGCGGGACAATCTGCCCCCGCTGCCCCGGCTGGGGCTGCAGCTGGAGCTGCCGGAGGAATTTGACCGTGTGGCGTGGTATGGCCGGGGTCCCCGGGAAAACTATCCCGACCTGCTGGCGGGCGCGGAAGTGGGCCTGTACGAAGCGAAGGTCGCAGAGCTGCACGAACCCTATATCCGTCCGCAGGAAAACGGCGCCCGCGGCGGCGTGAAGGCCCTGACCGTGACCAACGCGCTGGGAGACGGGTTGCTCATCGCCTGTGAAAAGGGCTGGGAGAACCGGCTCAGCTTCAATGCGCACGATTATTCCGACGAGCTCCTGACCCGGGCCAAGCATACCTATGACCTGAAATCCGAGGGTAAGACCGTGCTGTCGCTGGATTACCGGCAGGGCGGCATCGGTTCCAACAGCTGCGGCCCCAAGGCGATGGAGAAGGATCTGCTGTATTTCCGGGAGCCGGTGGAGTTTGTGCTGGTGTGGAAGCCTTACCGGGCCATGGACGCGTCTCTCATGACGGCGCTGGAAAGTCTTGGGCTGGAATGAAAAGGCGGAACCGCTGGCCGATCTTGCGTGGGTATGCTATAATGCTCAGGTGAAAAGCATAGCCTGAGAAGCACCCTGCCGGTGATCGTTCCCGGAAGGGGAAGCGAAAACCGGCTTGCAAGGAGGTCTTTCCAGATGGCTCTAAGCTTTACGGAGATTTTGAAAGTCATTTTTCTGGGCATCGTGGAGGGCGTGACGGAATGGCTGCCCATCAGCAGCACGGGCCACATGCTGTTGGTGGACGAATTTCTGACCCTGAACATGAGCGACGCATTCAAGGATATGTTCTTCGTGGTGATCCAGCTGGGCGCGATCCTGGCGGTGGTGATCCTGTTCTGGCAGAAGATGTTCCCCTTCCAGTTCAAGGATAAAACAAAGCCTGCGGTCAAAATGGACACCCTCTCCATCTGGCTCAAGGTAGTAGTGGCCTGCATTCCCGGGGCCGTGGTGACCCTGCTGTTCGACGACTATATCGAGGCCCACCTGCATACGCCGCTGGTGATCGCCCTGATGCTGATCCTCTATGGTATCGCCTTTATTCTGATCGAAAAATGGAATCGGAACCGTCAGCCGAAGGTGGCCCGTCTGGAGGACATGACCTACCGCACGGCGCTGATGGTCGGCCTGTTTCAGGTGCTTTCCATCATTCCCGGCACCTCCCGTTCCGGCGCGACCATTATCGGCGCGCTGCTGATCGGCGTTTCCCGGGTGGCGGCGGCGGAGTTCACCTTCTTTCTGGCTGTGCCCGTCATGATCGGCCTGAGCTTTATCAAAATTCTGAAATTCGGCTTTGCCTTCACCAGCAGTGAACTGATCGTACTGCTGCTGGGCTCGGCGGTGGCGTTCGTGGTCTCCCTGCTGGTGGTGCGCTTCCTGATGAACTACATCCGCAAGCACGACTTCACGGCCTTTGGCTGGTATCGGATCGCACTGGGCATTGTGGTGATTCTTGCGCTGGTGGTGCTGAAATAAGGACGCTGGAATACGCCCGCCTTCCTCTTGGGGAAGGCGGGCTTTGTGCTGCCCTGCTCGAAACCGCTTTCATTCGCCGGGCTTGACAGGGTGAAGGTTTCTGAGTAAGATAATTTTCATCATACAAACGTTTGCGCGAAGAGGCGCAGCCGAGATACGGAAAGGATGCGGTGCGCGGTGAAATGTACCATTAAAGACGTAGCCAAGGCTGCGGGGGTGTCTCCCTCCACAGTCAGCCGGGCTTTGCATAATAATCCGCGTATCAGCGAACAGGCCCGGGAACGGATCCGCGCGCTGGCCAAGGAGATGGGCTTTCATCCCAACCAGATGGCCCGCAGTCTGGTCAACCGCAGGACGCGGGTGATCGGGATCGTTTTCCCGGCCAATCTGGCCGAAAGTCTGGGGCACCCGTTTTACCCGCAGGTGCTGCAGGGGCTGGGACAGACCGCGGCGGAACGCCGCCACTATGTGCTGCTGGGCACGGGGCAGGGCGGCGAGACCACGCCGGAAGCCATTCGTCAGCTGGTGGACAGCGGCTATGTCAGCGGGCTGGTGCTGCTGGCCGCCGAGGAGGGGATTCAGCCCCCGGAGGACGTGCCCACGGTGGTCATCGGCCATCCCTGCGGCGGGGGCCTCCATTACGTGGATTCCAACAATCTCCGGGCCGGGCAGACCGCCGCAGAGTATCTCATCCGCCGGGGACACCGGCGCATTGCCCTGCTGGGCTATGACAAGCAGTATATGGTGACCACAGACCGCCGGGCGGGGTACGAGCAGGCGCTGCGCTTCAATGGTCTGCCCCTGCGGGAGGATTATATCGTCCCAAGCCGCTACATGGATAACGCCACCGATCAGGCGGCATTGCTGCGGCTGTTCCGCCAGCCCGATCATCCCACCGCCGTGGTCTGCATGGACGACGCGCAGGCCATCAGCCTGACCCACACCTTAAGCGCCATCGGCCTGAAGGTGCCGGAGGACGTGAGCCTGATCAGCTTCAATAACACCGAGGCCGGGCGCTTCCATCATCCGCCCCTGACCTCCTTTGACGTGAACCCCTATCAACTGGGCGTGGAGGCCATGAACATGATTCTCGATCTGGTGAAGGAAAAACCCGCGCCCGCCAGCCGGGAAGTGCCCTTTACCCTGGTGGAGCGGGAAAGCGTCCGAGTGCTGAAGGACTGACAAAAAGCAAACAGAGAGGAAAAGATCGGAAATGCGCAACATTCATTTTGGCTCCGTTTATCATATGCCGTGGCTGGAATACCGCTACGCCCTGCCGGATGGCAGCGTATGTCTGCGGCTTCAGACCGGCCGGGATGAGTTTACCAAGGTGGAGGCTCGCGTTACCAGCAATTACGACATGCCCGAGTTTTTCCTCAAGGCTCACGTGTACCCGATGCAGCCGGTGGCGCAGGACGAATGGCACACGTGGTATCAGGTTACGTTCATGCCCCACGACCGGCGGCTGAAATACCTTTTTGTGCTGCAGAGCGACGAGCAGGTGTTCAAGCTGGACGCCTCCGGCCTGCACTGCGGCGCGGATTATCCCGAGGACGTGAGCGAGGCGTTCGCCTTTGCTTACGCTTATCCCACCGAGCCTACGCCCCAGTGGGCCCGGGGCTGCGTGGGCTACGAAATTTTCCCGGACCGCTTCCGCCGGGGCGAAGGCTCTCAGACGGACGAAACGCTGGAGCCGTGGACCAGCGACCGGGTGCAGAACGAATACCGCTTCGGCGGCAACCTGCGGGGCATTATCGAGGCCGTGCCCTATCTGCACGACCTGGGCGTGGAAATGGTCTACACAACGCCCCTGTTTTTGAGCGACACCTCCCACCGCTACAACACCTTCGACTATTATCAGGTAGACCCGCTGCTGGGCACGGAGGAAGACCTGCGGGAGCTGGCCGACGTGCTGCACATGAACGGAATGCGCCTGATGCTGGACGGCGTGTTCAATCACTGCGGGCTGCAGTTCGCCCCCTTCCGGGACGCGGCGGAAAACGGCGAAAATTCCCGCTACCGGGACTGGTTCTTCTTTGACGATACCGAAGAATGCGGCTATCAGACCTTCGGCCACTGGCCCTATATGCCCAAGCTGAATCTGGCCAACCCGGACTGCGCCGCCTATTTTCTGGACGTGGGCCGCTACTGGCTGCGCTCCTGCCACATCGACGGCTGGCGGATGGACGTTAGTCCCGAGATCTGGCCGGATTTCTGGCGCAAGTTCCGCAACATGCTCCGGGAGGAAAACCCCGAGGGGCTGATGGTGGCCGAATGCTGGGACGACAGCCGCCAGTGGCTCTCCACCGGCGACATGTTCCATTCCACCATGAGCTACGTCTGGAGCCGCAATGTGTGGAACCGCTTCTGCTACCGCAAGATCAGCCTGCGGGAGTTCGACGCGGTGAACAACCGCTCTCTGATGCTCTATCCCGAACCCGTGACGCAGGTTTTGTGGAACTTTCTGGACACCCACGATACGGCTCGCGTCCGTACCCGGGCGGGCGGCAGCGTGGAAATGCAGCGGGCGGCGGCTTTCTTCCAGTTCACCTTCCCCGGCAGTCCCATTCTTTACTACGGCGACGAACTGGCCATGGAGGGCGCGGACGATCCCTTTTGCCGTTTTCCCATGCCGTGGGAACGGGTGAAATATAGCGATATGCACCGCTATTACCGGTGCCTTGCGGAAATTCGCCGGGAGCACCCCGTGCTGCGCTACGGCTCCTTCCGCACGTGGCAGGTGCAGGAGGATGGGCTGTACGCCTATCTGCGCGTGGCGGGCGGGGAAACCGTCCTTTGCGTGCTGAACACATCCGATAAGCCGGTACACGGGCTGCTGCCCCTGCCGGAGAGCATGGCGGAGCAGAGTGCTCTGAACGAATTGATGCATTCTTCATCCGTCGCCGTGCGCGCCGGATGCCTGCAGGTTGCCCTGCGTCCGGGCGAGGGCTTGATTTTCTGCTGAATCCAAAGTACAATACCTCTATCAGACCGCAAGGAGGATTTTTTCCATGAAAGAGCTGGTAGAGGCCATTCGCACTTATGGCAAGGGCATTGGAACGGATATTGTCAAGGTGGATATGTTTCTCAACCACCGGCTGGATACAAATTTACTGGTCAAAATGGGTCAGGCTTTCGCCGATGTTTTTGCGTGCGAAAAGCCTGACCTTGTTTTGACCATCGAGGCCAGCGGCATCGCCGCGGCGCTGACTACGGCCATGGCCTGCGGGAACATTCCCGTGGTCTTCGCCAAAAAGAGCAGCACCCGCAATGTGACCGGCGACGTATATGAATCGACGGTCTTCAGCTTTACCCACGGGGTGGAAAACCACGTCCGCGTGGCGAAGGAATATCTACCCGCCGGGGCGCGGATCTTGATCATCGACGATTTTCTGGCCAACGGCGAAGCCGCCGAGGGGCTGTGCGATCTCTGCCGTCAGGCAGGTGCGACCGTCGTCGGCATCGGCATTTGTGTGGAAAAGGCGTTCCAGCCCGGCCATCAGAAGCTGGAAAAGGACGGGTACAAGGTACACGCGCTGGCGAAGGTTTTGGGCATTGAGGACGGAAAATTGCTGGTAGAGGACTGAAATAAGCGCAGCGGCGGTGAGTGGAAACGCTGCTAAGGGGAAATGCCCCGTTGGAGAAGGAAGCGCAGCTTCGGCGCAGGAGTGGGACTTGCCGGTTTATGGGTTTCTCGCCAACTTTGGTGCTCGAAGGTTTCCAAAGGGGAACGAAGGGAAGCGGGTATCCAGTGGATACAACCGCC
>OLOW01002937.1_pt1 | contig 11103 bp, 8 predicted proteins | sample 1672801 | NCBI WGS metagenome assembly OLOW01 (sample SAMEA3136725, study PRJEB25190) | human gut metagenome | biome: human gut; feature: human-associated habitat; material: faeces | place: Austria | collected 2013
CATACTTTTCCGCCTTTGCTTTCGCTGAAAGATTGTTTTTATCGGACAGATAAATTCCTCCTTTTTGCAAAGAGCTGTGGATCAGATGCTTCACGATGTGTGCATGCAGAATCTTCATGTGATCTTTGCCATAGACAGAGCTGGTTTGGTAGGCGCTGATGGAGAGACCCATCAGGGGAATTTCGATCTGTCTTATCTTGATATGATGCCGGGAATGACAGTAATGGCACCGCGCAGTGACCGGGAACTGGAGAAAATGCTGAAATTTGCTATTCACGCAGAGGGACCGGTGGCAATACGCTATCCAAGGGGCAGTGCTGCTGTGTGCAGTCAGGAGGAGCCCTTGCAGCCTGTGGTTTTAGGCAAAAGCGAGATCATTTCCTACAGGGAAGGGGCGAAGATCGCAGTTCTCTCTGTAGGAAGTATGTATGAGGTTGGCGCTGAGATCTGTCAGCAGCTTCAGGCAGCAGAAAACATCAGTGTGACTCTTGTAAATGCCCGCTTTGTGAAGCCGCTGGACACAGAACTTTTGGATCTGCTTTCAGCAGATCATGAGTTGATTATAACTATAGAGGAGAACGTGCGAAGCGGTGGCTATGGAGAGCATGTGAGCAGCTATATGGAAGAGCATCATCCAGGATGCCGGGTGCTGTCTGCTGCAATTCCAGATCAGTTTATACCGCAGGGGGAAGTGAAAAGCCTGCGCAGCCAGATCGGACTTGATGCGGCTTGTGTACTGAAAAAAATAGAAGAGTATCTGAAGGATAAAAAAGAAGAATGAAAAAAAGATTGGATATGATGCTTGTGGAACGTGCCCTTGCACCTTCCCGTGAAAAAGCAAAAGCATATATTATGTCCGGACAGGTTTACGTGGATGGACAAAAAGAGGATAAAGCCGGCTCCATGTTTGCAGAGAATGTGGCAATCGAAGTGAGGGGAAACACTCTTCCTTATGTGAGCCGCGGCGGCCTGAAGCTTGAAAAGGCCATGAACCAGTTTGATGTGTCCTTGGAGGGAAAAGTGTGCATGGATGTGGGCGCTTCCACAGGAGGGTTTACAGACTGCATGCTGCAAAATGGTGGAATTAAGGTGTATTCCATTGACGTAGGGTACGGCCAGCTGGACTGGAAGCTTCGGAATGATCCCAGGGTTGTGTGCATGGAAAAGACAAACATCCGCTATGTGGTACCGGAGGACATTGCAGAAAGACCGGCATTTTCTTCCATTGACGTATCCTTTATCTCTCTGACAAAGGTTTTGCTTCCTGTAAGAAATCTTCTTACAGAGGACGGAGAAATCGTATGCCTGATCAAACCACAATTTGAGGCAGGCAGGGAAAAAGTGGGGAAAAAAGGTGTTGTCCGCGATCCTGCGGTTCATGAAGAGGTTATTGAGAAGGTTAGAGACTATGCTATGAGTATTGCGCTGGAGCCATGCCACCTGTCTTTCTCCCCAATTAAGGGGCCGGAGGGAAATATTGAGTATCTTCTCCATCTGAAAAAGAGACCGGAGGATACTCAGGTGCCGGACAGCCTGAAAGAGGATGTAAAAGAGGTTGTGGCTCAGGCACATGGTGCCCTTGATAAACCGGCAGCAGCAAAATAAAAGCTCACAGTTCACAAAGAATCTGAACCCTATGGTGCAAAGTGGGCTGTGGCTGTAAAACAGGAAAATGTTATGGATCATTTTTACATTATAACCAATAACGAAAAAGATAAGAATCTGGAATTTACCGGAAAAGTAGTAGATTACCTGAAAAAGAGAAACAGAGAATGTGAAGTTCAGCTTGCAGGGCGGCAAAAGGAAGGACCATTTCATTACACAGACCCTAGAAAGATCCCGGAAGAAACCCAGTGTGTTATTGTCCTTGGCGGGGATGGAACTCTTCTTCAGGCTGCCAGGGACATTCAGGCTGCAAAGGACTGCAGACGCAGCCAGATCCCTCTTCTGGGGGTAAACCTTGGAAATCTGGGGTATCTGGCAGAGGTGGATAGACAATCTGTGTATCAGGCTCTGGATAAGCTGATTGCAGATATTTATGAGGTGGAAGAACGGATGATGCTTACCGGTACGGTGTACCGTGGTGATCAGATCATTGGTGAGGATATTGCGTTGAATGATATTGTAATCGCCAGGGAAGGTCCTCTTCGAGTGGTAAGATTTAAGAACTTTGTCAATGATGAATATCTGAATTCCTACAATGCTGACGGGATCATTATTTCCACCCCTACTGGTTCTACAGGGTACAGTTTGTCTGTAGGAGGTCCTATCGTATCCCCAAGTGGTGAAATGACCATTATGACTCCTATTGCACCTCATACCTTAAACAGCAGAAGCATTGTATTTCCGGCAGAGGATGTGATCACAGTGGAAATGGGAGAAGGACGCCATCAGGACTATGAAAAAGGGCTGGCTTCCTTTGACGGAGATTCGGAGATTTCCATGATCACAGGGGATAGGATCGTGATTCGCAAGGCAGAGGTAAAGACCAGGATACTGAAACTGAATCATCTGAGCTTTGTAGAGGTACTGCGTCAGAAGATGCGGGACAGCTGAGAAGGGTATGGCAGGAGACCAGAACCTGTACAGGGAGGTTTTAACGTGAAGTTAGCGAGACATGAAAAGATTATTGAATTGATCCAAAAGTATGATATAGATACACAGGAAGAGCTTGCTGCAAGACTGAATGCTGCAGGATTTAAGGTGACCCAGGCAACAGTTTCACGGGATATCCGTGCCCTGAAGATGACAAAGGTAGCAGGAAAAGATGGAAAATCCCGTTATGCGATCCTTCAGGATACGCAGCCCCGTCTGAGAGATCAGTATACCAGAGTGTTAAATGATGCTGTGGTATCCATTGATGTGGGACAGAATCTGGTGGTGATCAAGACGGTTATTGGAATGGCAATGGGAGTAGCTACTGTCCTTGATGCTTTAAAATGGCCTGAAATACTGGGGTGTATTGCAGGAGATGACACTATTATATGTGCCTGCAAAAGTTCTGAACTTGCAGAAGGGGTCATGGAGAAATTAAGTGGCATTTTAAATCGGAGGTGAATGCATTGTTAGTACATTTACATGTGAAGAACCTTGCACTCATAGATGAAATTGAAGTGGAATTTGGGCCGGGACTGAATATCCTCACCGGTGAGACCGGTGCAGGTAAATCCATCCTGCTTGGTTCCATGCAGTTGATCCTGGGAGGGAAGACATCCAGAAGCATGATTCGGGAAAATGCTCCCTATGCGCTGGTAGAGCTTTTATTCCAGGTAGAGAATACGAAAGCAAAAGAGGCTCTAGCTGCCCTTGATATTTACCCGGAGGATGGACAGGTACTGATGTCCCGGAAAATCATGGATGGAAGGAGCATTAATAAGATAAATGGGGAGACAAGCACGGTAGGACAGATGAAAGCTGCCGCAGCCTGTCTTCTGGACATTCACGGACAGCATGAGCATCAGTCCCTTCTTTATGAAGAAAAGCAGCTGGAAATTCTGGATGCCTACGGAAGAGAAAAAATCCTTCCGGAAAAGGAACTGGTAAAAGCAGCTTATCAGGAATATAAGAAATGTCAGGCCAAGTTAAAAGAACTGGACATGGATGAGGAGCAGAAGAACCGTGAGATGGCTTTCCTGGAATTTGAGATCAATGAGATTGAAAAGGCCGCTCTTGTATCTGGGGAAGACGAAGAATTGGAAAAACAGTATCGAAAATTATCCAATGGGCGCAGAATCATAGATTCTCTGCAGATGGCCTACTCCCTTACCGGATATGAGGGTCAGGGAGCAGGGGAAGCTGTGGGAGAGGCACTTCGGGAGTTGTCCAGGGTGACTGAGTACGATGAACAGCTGGAATCTCTTTCCCAGACCCTTGGGGAGGTAGATGGTCTGCTAAATGACTTTAACAGAGAGTTGTCCTCATATATGGACGATATGACCTTTGACGAATCCGTTTTTTACGAGACAGAGCGCCGTCTGGATCAGATTAATGGTCTGAAAGCCAAATATGGACAGAGAATAGAAGAAATTCTGAGTTACCAGAAAAAACAGCAGGAGAAACTGGATAAGCTTCAGAAATATGAAGAAATTTTCCAGACCGCAAAGGAAGAACTTGCCGTTTCCCAGAAGAAACTGGAAAAAGCCTGCATGGGGCTTTCAGCAGTTCGAAAAGAATACAGCAGGCAGCTGGAAGAAAAGGTGATCCAGGGTTTGAAAGATCTGAATTTTCTGGATGTGCAGTTTGCCATTACGTTCCGGCAGAAAAAGAGTTTTTCAGAAAATGGGTTTGATGAGGTTGAATATGAAATTTCCACCAATCCTGGGGAGAGTCTGAAGCCTCTTGGAAAAATCGTATCCGGCGGTGAGCTTTCCAGAATCATGCTTGCTCTAAAAGCAATCCTGGCAGATCGGGATCAGATCGAGACTTTGATCTTTGATGAGATCGATACCGGTATCAGCGGCCGTACGGCGCAGAAGGTTTCCGAGAAAATGGCTGTGATCGGTCATCACCATCAGGTGCTGTGCATTACCCATCTGCCTCAGATTGCGGCAATGGCAGATTCCCATTTCGAGATTGAAAAGCATGTGGAGGGTACTGAGACCACCACGCAGATACATACCCTGGATCAGGAGGCTTCTGTAAAAGAGCTTGCCCGCCTTCTTGGCGGCGCCCAGATCACAGGAGCTGTTCTGGAAAATGCCAGAGAGATGAAGAAGCTGGCGCAGGATTATAAAGGGAAGATGAGCTGTTAAAAGCCTGTAAATGGAATAGAAATTCATTATAGTCAGACCAGAATTTGAAAACGGTGTGGTCTGCAGGCTGAATAAAGCGGCAGTTCAGGTGGAAACTGTTTTCAGCGTATCGTTATTTTAAATGGCCTTACCGGAATTTCAGCTTCGTTATAGAGATTGATTTCGAAATAGTTTCCGATGCCAAACTGTATCTCTACTGTGTGAGCCTGACATATCCGAGGATTTTCCAGTATAATTATGTTTTGTGTGAGGCGGAATATATAATCCACTTTTTTTCCATCGCAGAAAAGTGTCAGAGTATTGATATTTTTTCCGTGTAAAAGAAAGTGACTCCCAACGTTGTCAAAAAAGAGATATAAATTTCCATCTTTTATGCTTGTGGCAGTACATCGTGGAGGATCACAGAGTATGTTTTCTTGATAAATATGTCCCATGGCCAGCAATGCAAGACGCTCGCCAATGGGACGTTTATTTTTTGGATGTATATCCCATTCTAATCCAGCATCTCCTGTTGTAGTAAGCCATGTTTGAGGAACGGTGTCGGCTACAAGTTCCTGTTTCTCTCGAATTTCAGAATAGCGATGATAGGAACCGGGAAACCACAATCCCAGAGGGGCTAGCTGACAAAGCAGAAAAGGAAGTTCTTCTTTCCAGAGAGTCCTCCAACATTGAATCATCTGGCTTAGTACAGAATCATACACCTCTGCATGGATATCATCCGATTCTCCTTGGTACCAGATTACTCCAGAGATGGAGTAAGGTGCTATCTGCTTTAACATGGAATGGTATAAACCACAGGGACGCCAGGGGCTTTTGGGGCCTATTTCAGGAAGGGGCTGCTGAAAACTGTCAGATTGAAAGGCTTTTATCATTTCTTCTTTGGTTAGTCCTGTTAATAACTGATCATTAATTGGATTTGGATGGATACATGGATCCTGTACGTAGGAAAAAGGAGAGTGTTCAAAGTTTTTATCATATGCAGTCAGATTTAAAGCTTTTATTTCATTTTCATACTCATTCAACCATACACTGCCTGGAGTGTTTTCTAAAAATTCTTTTGACATCCAACAGGAAGCGGTTGTTCCGCCCCAATTGCATCCGATAATTCCAATGGGAATCTGATATTTTTTTTGTAGTTTTTGTGCAAAATAGTATGCAACAGCACTGTAATATTTTAAATGTTCGCCTTTGCAGGGACGCCAGAAACCAGCGTAAGAATAATTCTGTTTTGCCAGTTGTCCCTCATAAGAAACTTCAGGATAATCAAAAAAATATATTTGACGGTTTTCGCCATCTGATAAAGCCTGTGTATATCCAACATCATACTTTAATAAAAATTCCATATTAGATTGTCCACCGGCCAGCCATACTTCTCCAACAGATATTTCTTTTAATGTGATGATACTTTTTTCACAGGCAATGCTCATAGCATCACCGATTCCTGCTTCCATTGGAGGAAGCCAGACAATCCAGTTTCCATTTTTTATGAGAGTAGAGACAGTGACATTACGAAAAGTAACTTTTACTTGTTTTCCAGTGGGTCCAGTCCCCCATATGCATATTGGTTTTCGGCGCTGCAAAACCATGTGATTCTGAAATAAAAGGGCTGTTTTTAATTGTGTGTTCATATCGTGACAGGTTCTCCTTTTCATGGGAATATTATTTGATAAGTTTGATATAGTTCTGCAGTTTATTTAAACATTATTATAAGTCCTTTGTTTGCTGAAAGTTGTTCGAATTTCGTAGGTTTCTTATAAAATTCGAATCATTCCAGCATATTCTCAATAAATATCCCATATCCACTGGTGGCATCCTGGACAAATACGTGGGTTACAGCGCCCACTACCTTGCCGTCCTGCAGCACCGGGCTGCCTGACATGCCCTGTACAATGCCCCCTGTGACATCAAGAAGCTCAGGGTCTGTGATACGGATCACGAAGCTCTTATTATTGTCTTCGTGGTTCATATCAATTCTGGTAATCTCTGCACCATATTCTTTTACCCCATCTCCAACATTACACAAAACAGAAGCGGGACCGATTTTCAGGTCCTGTTTATAGCCCACGGGCATTTGTTTTAGAAACACACTGTCTGTGGAATTTTCTGTATATTTTCCATAAATTCCATTTTTGCTGTTTTCATTTATGGTACCGATCACATTGTCATTTCGATAGCGGATCAGCCCGGAAAGCTCTCCGGGAATTCCCTTTTCTCCTTTTTGCACTCCCAGGATCTGGGCACAATATAGATTTCCACCCTTGATAGAAAGCAGATCTCCGGTATCCACATCACTGATTCCATGGCCCAGAGCGCCAAATTTACCAGATTGGGTGACATAGGTAAGCGTGCCGATCCCCTGGGTGTCGTCCCGGACCCATATTCCCAGCTTATATTTTCCTGAAGAATCCTGCACAGGGGAAAGAGAAACAGGAATTGCTTTGTCTTTCCGTTTTATCAGAAGCGTCACAGCTTCAGAGTTTATAGTTTCCAGATTCTCGATCAGATCCTGTTTGCAGGAAATTTTCTGCTGATTAAAGGAAATAATATAATCACCAGGCTTCAGGATATTTTGTGCAGGCTCTTTGATCTCTCCATCTTGGCAGCGGATTTCCCCAGTGTCGATCACAAGTACTCCCGCTGTTTCCATGTAAATGCCTACTGTACTGCCGCTTACTAGGATGCTGTCAGTCTCACAAGGTGTCACCTTTATTTCCTTGAAAGGAATTTTTCCAAAAAGTTTGCAGGGCAGCTGATAAGTTCCTTCGCCAGATACTGTGATGGCATCCTCAAAGGATACAAAAGGCATTTGGGAAAGCTGGGACAAATCCAGTCCCAAACTTCGGTCAATGTGTATTTCATCAGGAATTTTCCGGTCCAGGTAACGATATCCAAGAAATACCATGGCCAGCAGATCCAAAATCAAACAGAGTAGGACAAAGCTTCTATATTTTTTCTTCCAGTTCATATTTACCACATCCTTTTCTTTTGTTTGTGATTCCTTTTTAGTATGTGGTGAAAAAATTTTTTCAGTCTTGTATTTTTATGAACGGATGGGAATTCCTGCAATTATAAAAATGCAAAAATCAGTTTTCTGTTCGAAAAACCTGCTTGTGATTCTGCGTGGATACAGATAAAATAAAGAAGAAGTACACTCCGGACTGTGCGATATGCGGTAGAAGACAGATATTATAAAAATGGAGCATATTTATCTGGAGAATTCGTGGGAAAGGAAAAGAGAACTTTGGAAAAGATAAAGAGAGGAATCTCAAATTTTTGGCATAAAAACAGATCGTTTCTATTTAAAATGTCTGTAACTTTTGGAATGGTGATCACCATTTGTTTTATTGTTTTTGGGGTCATTCTGTATCAGTATTCTTCCAGGATCCTTCGTAATCAGATCATTCAGGATCAGAAGCAGGCACTGGAACAAAGTGCAGATCATATTTCTTACATACAGGATACCCTGAAGATGACAGCACAGAGTATTGCCATTGCCAGCGATGTACAGACGAATGTACGGATGGAAAAGGAAGGCACTTATTTTGAACAGCTTGTACGTAAAAAAGAAATGCGAACGATTTTAGGTTCCTATGTAATGATGCTGCCCTACTGTGAAGACATCCAGATTATCACAGAAAATGGAACTGGTTATTCCAGTAACAATACAGAAAATCTGTATGAGCTGGAGCAATCCGATTGGTTCAGTCAGTGGAAAGATAAAAAGGAAAGTATGGGGTATTCCAGAATCCATGATTATTACAATGAACAGGGACAGGCTCATGAGCAGGTGATCAGTTATATTATTTCCTTTAAAGATCTGACAAATCTGCAAAATACACTGGGTTACATTATAATGCATATCAATCTGGAGTCTATTTTACATGCCGGTTCCAAAAGTGGAAGCCCAGAGGGAATCACGCTGTACAACGGCGACGGGGAAATTCTGGCAGGCTCCATTCTGTCTGAAAACTATAATCAGATTCTATCTTATGGAGGAGAAAATTACACCTTGAAAGAGGGCAATGTGGTTTTGGCTACACAAAATATGTCTTATGGATGGATGCTGGTAACAGAAGTTCCCCATAAATTTATTGAAAATAAGATCAGGCCAATTCTGGAACTGCTGGTATTCTTTATCATTTTGCAGATCATTATTATGTGTGGAGGTCTGTATTTTGTAGTATGGCATTACACAAAACCTGTGGCGCTTCTCACTCAGGCCGCCAATGATGTAGCTGATGGAAATTTAGATATTCAGTTGGATATTAAAAGCGATGATGAGTTCATGCTTCTGGGAGATACCTTTAATGAGATGGTAGTTAATATCCGACAACTCCTAGAAGAATCTGTAGCCTATGAGCGAAGGGAAAAGGAAAATGAAATCAATCGTCTGATGCTTCAGATTAATCCCCATTTTATTTATAATACCTTAAACTGTATTGTATATATGGCCAAGCTGAAGAAAAATGAAGATATCATCACTTACACAAATGCTTTTATCTCCCTTTTGCAGGATACCCTGCGCATGGATAAGGACAGCATTTTTGTTCCGCTGCGCCAGGAGATGAACAATGTGCGAAATTATATCACCCTTCAGGAGGTACGGTATCCGGGGATTATTCATGTAAAGTATCAGGTGGATACAGACGTGCTGGATCTGGCAGTGCCAAATGTATTTATCCAGCCAATTGTGGAAAATGCTATCTACCATGGTCTTGCGCGAAAGTCCGAGGGTGGAAATCTGTATATAAATGCATTCAAAGAAAATGATACTTTGAAAATTATCATTGAAGACAACGGAGCTGGAATGTCGGAAGAGAAGGTGAAGGAGCTTTTGTCTGAAGACAACATCAACAGAGATGGAATGCGTAAGATCGGAATTGCCAATGTATATAACCGCATTCAGCATATCTATGGGGAAAATTACGGCATGACTGTGGAAAGTGAAGAGGGAAAAGGAACCAAAATTACTATTTCCATGCCTGCGGTTCTGTACGAACGTTAAAAAGACCGTCAAAATGGATAATGAAAAACGGAGAAAACTTTGAAATATTAAAAAAACAGATATATCATATTCGAAAATTATACAAAATATGCGCAAATTATACAAAAAAACAGAAGAAACCAATTTATAATAAGAGCATCAAAACAATAGATAAGGACCTGGCCAGGAACCTAATTCAAAAGAAGGAGCAAAAAAACTATGAAAAAAAGATTATTGGGGATTTTATTGACCGTAGCAATGAGCGCTTCCGCTCTCACCGGATTTAGTGTAACTGCACAGGCAGCTGAAGAAATTGATTTGGAGGATACCGAAAGTTCTACTGGCAATACCGTAACCATCTGGACGTGGGATTATGATAATACCTTAAAAATGGCAGACGCTTTCAACAAAGTATATCCCAACATTGAAATTGAAGTTGTAAACGTAGCTTACAGCGATTATTACACAAAGATCCAGCAGGCAGTTGCTTCCGGTTCCGAGCTTCCGGACATTGTTGCACAGTCCTGTACCCTTCTGAAAAACTATGGGGAGCTTGGTATTTTCGAGGATTTAAGCCAGGCACCATACAATGTAGACAGCAATGTTTTCTTTGACTATATCAAAGACAGAGCAATTATGGAAGACGGAAGCCTGATCGGAATTGAAGAATCTGTAAGCCCGTCCGGAATTGCATATAAGAGAGATTTGGCAAAGAAATATTTTGGAACGGATGATCCCGATGAGTTAGGCAAAATGTTTTCCACATTGGATGATTATGTGACCTATGGAAAAGAAGTACAGGAAAAATCAGGTGGAACTGATTATCTTTTCCATTCTCCGGGAGCTGTAGCCGAAATGCTTTATTTTATGAACACAGAGACACTGGAAAGCGATGGTACCATTCATTTTTCAGATAAGATGGGATCTGTTCTAAAATATCTTACTGAGTTCAGAGATAACAAAATTATGGACACCTTCCAGAACGGAACACCACAGGCAAATGCAACCTATGCAGATGAAAATCACATTTTCTATCCTTGCCCGAACTGGGTTATCAATTATTACATCAAACCAAATGATCCAGATGGATCCGGTAACTGGGGGCTTATGATGCCGGCAGGCGGTGGATACAGCTGCGGCGGTACTTCTCTGGGAATTACAAACACCAGTGATGCAAAGGAAGATGCATGGAAATTCATCCACTGGTGTCTGATGACAAAAGACGGTGCAAACATGATGAAAGAACAGCTGAATTTCTTTGTTGCAGTAAAAGAATTCTATGAAGATCCTGATTTCCTTGGCGGCGGAGATGAATTCTTTGGCGGACATGCGGTTGGAAAGCCTGAATACCCAAACGGTGCAGAGTCG
>OLOW01002939.1_pt1 | contig 11101 bp, 9 predicted proteins | sample 1672801 | NCBI WGS metagenome assembly OLOW01 (sample SAMEA3136725, study PRJEB25190) | human gut metagenome | biome: human gut; feature: human-associated habitat; material: faeces | place: Austria | collected 2013
CGACATCTGCGCCCCCTTCGACCCGCCTATGTGCTCCTTCCGCGCCGACCCCTGTGATAATCAGGTAGGCGAGATGGAGGTAGACGGTGTGGGTCTGTACGGCCAGCAGGTGGAGACCACACAGGAGATCGTAAAGCATCAGGAAGTATAAGCACATCCGGGTCTGCCATTACCGCAAGACCCGGATTTTTGAGTTAAAAGGAGAATGTCTATGGAATTTTTGGCAGGACTGTACACGCTTCTGCTGGTGGCCATCTGCCTGCTGCAGGCGCTTTTGCTGTACCGCACCGGCAAGCCCGCCGCCCGGCAGGACGACGAAGCCCTGAAGGAGTGGCTGCGCCAGCAGCTGGAAGCGCAGGCGCGGGTGCTGGAAGAAAAGCAGGCGCAGCAGGCACAGCAGAATCTGGCCGCGATGGCGCACATCAGCGATACCCTGCAAACCGCAGTGCAGGGCATGAGCAGCACCCTGACGGCAGGGCAGAACACCCAGCAGCAGACCATGGAGCAGCGCTTGCAGGGGCTGGAAGCCTCCAACGCCCGCAAGCTGGAAGAGATGCGCAAAGCGCTGGCAGACGGCCTTGCCGCCATGCAGGCACAGAACGCCCAGAAGCTGGACGAGATCCGCCACACTGTGGACGAGCAATTGCAGGACGCGCTGCAAAAGCGGGTGACCGAAAGCTTTAAGGCGGTCAACGACCAGCTGGAGCAGGTGTACAAGGGCTTGGGTGAGATGCAGAGCCTTGCCGCCGATGTGGGCGGGCTGAAGCAGGTGCTCTCCGGCGTTAAGACCCGCGGCATTCTGGGCGAGATCCAGCTGGGCGCGATTCTGGAAGAGATCCTTGCGCCGGAGCAGTACGACACCAACGTAGCCACCATCCCCGGCAGCACCCAGCGGGTGGAGTACGCCATCCGTATGCCCGGTGTGGACGGCAACAGCGTCTGGCTGCCCATCGACTCTAAATTCCCCGGCGATACCTACGCCCACCTACAGGACGCGCAGACCTCTGCCGGTGGGTACGGAGTAGGTTCCAAGGAGAACTTTAACTTATTATACGAGCTGGCCGCTGTTTTAGGCGGGGAAGTGGGTGCTTCTCGTGCCGCTGTTTTCACTGGCGGCGGGCTATGCGCTGCGCCGCTCAGTCACGGCCACGCTCACAGCGCCTTACCGCGCGCGGCGCGGAGATGCGGTGGAAGTATGCCTTTCCGCACGCGGCCGGTATCTTCCCTTCTTCTCCTCGCTTTCCGCCACGCTGGCAGGGCGCGAGTATGACAGCTATGAAAAAGAGAAGGGCGAAGTACGTTTCTATTTCCGGGTAGGCACCGCGCATGCGGGACGCATCACGCTCCCCGCGGCGCGCCTTTCCTGGAAAGACCCGTTCGGACTTTTCCATTTCCATACAGACACGGAAGCCGCCACACTTCTCGTACTGCCGCGTCCGATGGGTGACTACGCGCATACGCTGCAGAGTCTCCTTCGCCTCTCGGGCAGTGAAGAGATGGAGTACTTCGGTGCGACGCCCTACCAGCCGGGGGATAATCCCCGCCTCATCAACTGGAAGGTCACGGCCCGCACAGAGGATGTCTATGTCCGCGACCGCATGCACGCAGACGATGCGCGCCTTATCCTGGCGGCAGACTATGAAGAGGATGATGTACTGCGGGATCTTCTCGCCGATGCGCTCCTTTCCTGCGGCCTCGCACTCACGGCGGCCCGTATGCCTTTCCGTTTCGCGTGGATGACTCTCCATGGCGAGGAAATCATCACCTCCATCAAAGACAAGACGGGCTGGGAAGAAGCTGTCGCCTCCTTCCTGGGAGAGGGCGGCGGCAATGCGCTGAAGACGAGCCATCTCTCTCCGTATATTCCGATCTGCTACCTGACAGGAAATCCTACGCCTGCCATTTCGCCCGTCCTGCACCCCTCCATCTGGTGCGTGCGTGATGCCCAAGGCGCTGCCCTTTCCGGAAAAGCCGCCATTGCCCGCGCGCTGGGAGGTGAAACATGATGACACTCCTCCTCTCTGCTCTCGGTGCCTTCAGTGCTTCTTATGCACTCTTCTCCTACTTCGGCGGCGGTGCGCTTCCCTATGCGATCGCCGCTGCGCTCCTTGCGCCCCTTCTTTCTTTCGCTCTTTCCAGACTGCTAGGCAGGCACCCTCTGCCGCTTCTTGCACTCCTTGCCCTCCTCCTTCTCTCGCTCCCGCTCCTTGTGAGAAACGCCTTCCTCTCGAGCCTCCTCTCTGCGCTCATTCCCCTTGTCGATACGCTCAAAGAGCCGTATGACATCGACATGACCGCACCGCTTGCGAAAGCCATCGCAAACCCGGCTCTTGCCAAAGGATGGCTCGCCTGCCTTCTCGCCCTCTTCTTTACGGCCGGTGCATTATCCAAAGCGGCCCGCGCGATGGCAGCGCTCCTTTCCTTTTTCCTCATCCTCTTCGGCTTCTACTTCGGCGTGAATCCGCCCGCTCTCGCCATTCTCTGCTGCGCCTCCTACGGACTTTCCGTCTTCGCCTCTCTTAGAAATCACGGACTCGGCATGCCGGAGATCCCCGCCCTCGCCCTCACCCTGCTTCTGGGCGCTGGGATTCTCCTCGCGCTCCCGGAAAGCCGGTATGAGCAGCCCGCGATCTTCTCTCGCATGCAGGAGAAAATCATCGGCTGGACAGACCCCTATGACCCGATCTTCCATGCCGGCAACGCCTACACGGGCATGATGAAAGGCGCCGCCGGACACCAGCGCCTCGGCAGCAGTGCCAGCATCCGCTACACAGGCCGCGTCATCGCAGACATCGAAGCGACAAGCACTACGCACCTCTACATCCGAAGCTGGACCGGCGGCCTCTACGAAGACAGCCGCTGGAAGGACTTCCCAGACAGCACCTATGACGGGACAGAAGCCCTCTTCGCCAAGAACCAGGGCGAATGGTACGACCAGAGTGCATGGCTCATGGAGGTCGCTGCAAGAAATCCATTGATTTCCCAAAAACTCTTGAACTACACCAAAGAGAATGACCTTTCCGCCTTCAAGAAACCCTTCACCCTCGCGGCCCTCTACGAAAAGAGCCGCTTCCTGCTCCTCCCCTATGATGCCGACTTCGGCGGTCCCTACTTCCGCTACGACCGCTCGCCGATCTCCCGCGAGGGCAAAGCCTACAGCACCGACGTGTGGGACATCCCCGCCGGCGCGATTTTCTCCATGATGGCCCGCGAATCCATCAAAGACCCCTACTACACGACGTATATAGAAGCCGAGAAACGCTACCGCGACTTCGTCTACGCACACTACCTGACGATTCCGGAAGAAACGCACACCGCCATCGCCTCTCTGGGAGCCATCCCGCCTGCGAAAACGCTCTCGGAGAAACGCGCACGCATCGACGCCGTGCGTCATTTCTTGGAAACGAACTACACCTATACGAAGAATCCGGGCAGAACGCCTGCGGATAAAGACTTTATCTCCTACTTCCTGACCGAAAGCAGGAAGGGCTACTGCACCTCCTTTGCCTCTGCCGCCGTCATGCTACTCCGCGCCTCGGGGATCCCGGCCCGCTATGCAGTCGGCCTTTCCGTAAACATTGAAGATCTCCGGAATGCCCCTCTGACCAAGGAAGGGCTCCACGCCCTCTCCGTCAATGATCACCACGCCCACGCCTGGGTCGAAGTCTATGTCGATGGCCTCGGCTGGCGTCCCTGTGAAATGACCCCGGGCAAAGAGGGAGCGGAGAATCCCTTCCCGATCCCGCCCGACAAGCAGAAAAATGAACAGGGCGCGCCGGATAAACCGGCTGACGAGAAAAACGCACGTGAGGAAGCGCCGAAAGAACAGCCGCCTGCACCGCAGCGACCACAACAGCAACCAGAGCAGCAGCCGCAGGGCCAGCCCCCGCTCTCCCAGCCGAGGACGCCGGACGCCCCCGTTTCCCGCCCGCTTCTCCCGATGCTGCTTACCATCCTGCTCATGCTTGCACTTCTTTCCGCCTATCCGCTCTACCGCATGACAGCCGCCTCCCGCCTCCTCGCCAAAGCACTCACGGATGACGCCCACTTCAAAGGCCTCATCGCCTACACGGACCGACTCTCCCACTGGGCAGGCCTTCCGACTCGCGGCTCCTACGAAGACAGAAAATCTGCTCTCACCAAAGACCCGCGCTTCGCCTCCTTCGCCCTCATGCTGGACCTTCTGGTCACCGCCCGCTTCTCGGGAAAACCGCTGACAGAAAGCGAGAAGACCGACATTCTTGCCATCGTGAGGGAAGCAAGGAAGCAATGCCTCAAAGGACTTTCTCTGACGGAAAAGGGGAAGTTCCTTTGGAAGAAATTGTGATGGGGGACTAGGAGTGACTAGTGACTAGGAATGAGTAGCTAGGGATTAGGTTTGCGATATGAGAAAACCGTCAGGGAAACGCTGATTCAATCGCAGAGTCAGATTTTACAAGAATTTTTATACATGACTTCGTCATAGCCTTCCTTAAATAGGCCAGTTTTCAAATCTCCGCGGCGCATTTCGTCATCCTGAGCGGAGTGAAATGTCGGATATTCGAAAATGTAAAGGCAGAACAGAGAGAACTGAGTTGAAGGATCTGGCGCCGCACCACCATTTCACAATCCTCATTCGAATAGAGATTTCATCCACCACCAAGGGGCAGCATGCCCCAGGAACAGTAAAAAACCTCTCCGCTTTCGCGAAGAGGTTTTTTTACTGTTCCTGACAGACCTTCATATAGACCTTCTGCTGCTGGTCCGTATAGCCGGAGAAAAGTCCTGATTCGATCGGACAGTCGGTGAAGTCTCTGCCCATGCTGAGCTTCAGATAACCTTCATCGACCGGCACATGACGCGTGGGGTCGACGCCATACCAGTAGCCGTCATCCCAGATCTCCACCCATGCGTGACTGACACCATCCCCCTCAGGAAGACCGCTCACATAGCGTGCCGGAATGCCGGACAGGCGGCAGAGAGAGAGAGGAAGACATGTGCATAGTCCTGACACACGCCCTTCGCCTGATGGAAGGCTTCCCCCGCCGTCGTGGAGACGCCTGTCGCCCCCGGAGTGTAGGTGAAATGCTCGTGTACCGCCGTCGAGATCGCGAGTGCTTTCGCAAGAGCCGTCCCCGAAAGGGGAAGCGATGCCAGGAAATCTTTCATTTCATCCGTTGGCTCTGTCAGCCGGGACGGATATTTATAACCGGGAAGAACCGTGTCCTCCCGTTGCTTGGCGCTGTCATCACGCACCGCCCGCCCTCGGACGGTATAGCGGAAAGACATATGCGGCGCAGGGATGCGCCCTTTGTAGGTCCGATTGCCAAAGGCATCTGTCCCATAGCGTCCACCTCGATCCATCGGTACGATAGTGAGGGTGAATTCCGTGATTCTCTGCTCAGGCAGGTCTGGCGGCACGCAGCGCAGAAGAAAATCATGCTCCTTGATAAGTTCTGAAAATGTCAGTGAAGTATCATAGTAAAAAGACAGACTTCTCATACAACCGTGGCCTCCTTTCTGGTCTTTCCTCTGTACCCGGTAAAAGCCAGGCGCAGAGGATTGAAGTCCATCATATCACAGAAGAGTTGTTTTGTCACGAAAGGGGGATACCAGGGAAACAGTGATTAAATCGTTGTCAGATTTCATTCTTGGATTTTTATACAGAGCAAGGAATCATCTGACGAGAATAGCGAGCTATGTAAGGAATATGATGACGAAGCTATGTATAAAAACCCATATGAAATCCGACTCTGCGATTGAATCAGCGTTTCCCTAGTATAGCGATTTGTTAACTTCTGGACTTAGTGAGAAGTGCTGGAAGGAACACACAATTCATATAATGCTCCAATCCCCCTTATTATATAAGACAGTTTGTACATCATTTATATAAAACTCTGCGGTGCTTCCTTATTTTATGCGCCGTACCTTCACTCCTCACTCCTAACTTCTCACTCCTCACTTGATTCGGAAGTTGACTTACATGCCAGTTATTTAGAAAACGCAATACTAGTCACCAGTCACTAGTCACTAGTCACTCCTAATTTCTAGCCCCTGCTTTGTTTGGTGTGGATTTCCAAACAACAAATAACACATATTTTCAAGAGGAGGTGATCCTATGGCAGTGAGCGAGACGGGGAGCAAGCTCTCCATCATCCGCATCGTGCAGGTGCTTTTGCGTGAGTCTGACAAGAATCACCCTTTGTCGCAGCAGGACATCCTTCGTCTGATGGAGAGCAAGTATGGGATGGTCGTGAGCCGGAAGTCTGTATCCAGAAATCTGCTCCGCCTGAAGGAGGCGGGGCTGCCTGTGATGTGCCGCGAGGTGCCGCGCATGGTGAATGGGAAGGAAGCGCCGCTTTCGCTTGACTGGTACTGGGATCACGTACTCTCTCCGCAAGATCTGAAGACGGTGATCGATCTCCTCTATTTCTCGCATCTTCCGGCGATGCAGATTCGGCAGCTCACCGAGAAGCTGAAGCGGCTGCAGTGCCGTTCTTTTGAAGATGGGAAGGAAGGCATACGAAATCTGCCGCTCTCACAGAATCTCCCGGATGTGCGAGAGGCGCTTGTCCTGCTCTCGCAGGCACTTTGCGAAAAGAAGCAGATTTCCTTTTTCTATGACCACTATGAAGTGGACGGCAAACGGCATCACGGTGTGAGCCCGTCAGGAGAGGCGCGCTGCTATATCGTACATCCTTTTCAGGTGGTCGCATCGGATGACCGGTACTGCCTTCTCTGTAATGTGGAAGGACGGGAGGATATTTCCTATTTTTTCGTAGACCGCATGGCGGACATCGCGCTCCTTTCCGCGCCGGCGCGGGGGCAGAAAAGTCTCGCAGGTGCAGATGCCTCCGCGAAGCTCGATGAGCTCATGATGGCGAGCCGCGATATTTATACAGGAAATCCGGTGGCGATCACCTTCGAGGCAGATGTGCGCCTTCTGACAGATATTCAGACGGATTTCGGCAAGAGAGCTCGTCTCATTTCCGCAAGTCCGGACAAGGTGACCATGGAAGTGACGCTCCCCCAAGCGGCCATGAAGGCATGGGCTCTGAAGAAGGCACCGCTCGTCAAGGTGCTCTCCCCGTCGTACCTGGTGCGGGAGGTGAAGGAGGCGGCCCAGAGTCTGGCGCGCCTCTACGGCCTATGATCGCAGGCATGCTTGCCTTTCTCCTCGCCGCTGTTCTTATCCTGCTCCTGATTCCGATCCGTTATACCGTGACGCTCGTGCGTTGGCGGCTCATCCTGTCGGTCTCTGTGCTTTTGGGTCTTTGGCGGAAGGAAATCGAGCTTCCGCCCGCCAAGGAAGAGCCCTTGGCTTTAGCGGAAATGACAGAAGAACCTGAAGAAGACTGGATGGAAGAAACGCTCGCACAGGCAGAAGAGAAGGCAGAGGTGCATGAGAGGCTGCCGGATTCTGGCGAGGCGGCAGTCGAGAGAGAGCCAGAGGAGAAGAAGGGGCATACCCTTTGGGAAGAGATCCGTTTCGCGATGGAGAATGGTCTGGCGGAGCGCGTCCTCCATGCGGCAGGGAAGATCCTGTCGCACAGCTTTCCACGCCAGTGCTGCATTCGCGGAGACTTTGGGACAGGCGACCCTATGACGACGGGCATCGCCTGCGGCATGTCGATGGCATTCCTCGCCAAAGAGACACAAGAAATCCGATGGAATTATCTGGAACCTGTGAATACCTTATCGGGGGAAGCAAAGGGGCGGATCATTCCTTTGACGATGATCTATATAGCCGGCAGGCTTCTCCTGTCGAGACCCGCCAGAGAGTTCTGGCATTTCAGAAAAGAGGAAAAGAACCATGGATGATGAAGTTAGAAAGCAGATTTTTGAAGATTTCAAGAAAATGATCACCACCGAGTCTGTGGTGGGTCAGCCGATCTACTTGGGCGATGCGACCATCGTGCCGTTCGTGGATATTTCCTTCGGATTCGGCACCGGCAGCCAAGGCACGAACGCCGCAGGCGGTGCCGGCGGCGGCAAGGTGACACCGACCGCTGTCCTCATCATGAAGGGGGAACGTGTCGAGCTCTTCTCTATCAAGAATGCAGGACCGAATGGTACCATCGATAAGGTGCTGAACATGGTCCCGGAGGTCATCTCCCATTTCACCAAGAAGAAGGAAAAGCAGGAAGAAGTGAGAGAGGCGGCGCTCAAAGAAGCAAAGCAGGCCATGGCAGAAGAAGCAGAGACGGCGGCGATCGAAGCGAAGAGCGAGAAATAGGAACTGGTGACTAGGGACTGGTGGCTAGTGACTAGCATGCCAGTTCATGGGACCACCATTTCTCATTCATGCAAAGCTTTCATTCGCAATCCATGGGCACCCCGCCCGCGGGCTAACCCTGAACCTGACAAGCCAAAAGCGAGAGCCACGTTTGTTCGACAAACGTGGCTCTCGCTTTTTTATCAGCTCTTTGCTTTCGACAAAGTCGTATCGATTTTATTTTCCGGCTTTTGAGAGATCTGGACGATCTCGCTCCGTATGGATTCCATCTCCTCATTGTTTTCCGGAGAGAGTGCTTTCAGTGTGACGGTGCTCTTGTCCGCATTCGTGAAAGGGGTATCGATGGATTTAGAAACGGCGCTGTAGGAGAGCGCCAGCTCTTTGCCACCGTTTTTCGGTGTGATGACCAGACGGCCGCCATCGGTGCGGCCGGTGCCGGTGAGGCTGCCCGGGACTTCACGGCTGCCCTGCTGGACTTTATGGTCTACGGTGATGGTTTTGTCGTCATTCGGTGTGAAGGTGACGGTCTCCAGATTTCGTATGTTATCTCCAGACCAGTTCACGCCCGCGTCCTGTACGCCCCACCATGTCCCCTGCCATGGTCCGCCATTGGCAAAGTGGAAATAGGCAAATGTACCGCCGCCAATGATCAGCACGATCGCGATCAGGATCATGACCACGTATTTCTTCATTCCCAAGCTCCCCCGTTCTCTTACGTTAAAATATTTTCTATTATACTATAGGAGAGTGGGGAATGGCTAGGGAGGAAAAATGAGGAATGAGGAATGAAGGTGGCGGCTTCGCCGCGAATATATATGGGGCATTACCCGAAGGGGGGGGAGATCGCTCTTTGGAAACATAAGATAGGCCGTCCTCTCGTATCGTCATCCCGAGCGGAGCCGAGGGATCTTTGTTACAGCCGTTTTCCCACTTCTGGCGTGAAGCGATTTATATGAAACACCGCAGCACAGGACTTTTCGAGGATTAGGGATTAGGAGCGTCAAGTGACTGGTGACTAAATGCCATCATCGGGCATCACCCCATACATATTTGCAGCGAACCCGCCACCACCATTTCTCAGTCTTCATTTTTATAAGTGCCGTTCTTTTTATGGACACCAACCCACACTCCATACACATCCGCTATCGCCCAGCCTATAGGGATGGAGAGCCAGATGCCGGTGACGCCAAAGAAGGGGAGGGCGGAGAGGGCGTAAGCAAGGATGACGCGGCTGCCGAGGGAGAGGATGGTCAGGATGACGCTCATACCGGGCTCTTTGATGGCGCGGTAGTAGGCATACAGCATGGAGAGGATGCCGATGCCGATGTAGCAGGCCCCTTCGATACGGAGATAGCCTGTGCCGATTTCGATGGTTTCTGTCGCTGTTTCAGGGACGAAGAAGGCCATGAGCTCAGGAGCGAAGGCATAGATGATGACGCTCGTGAGGAGAGCGAAAGAGACGACCATCTTCGCCGAGGCGATGACGCATTCTTTGATGCGCTTGTGATTTCCTGCGCCATAGTTCTGCGCGATGGCGGTCGAGAAGGCATTCCCGAAGTCCATGAGCGGCGAGTAGGCCAGGGTGTCGATCTTGACGCCGGCAGCGAAGGCGGCCATGACGATGGTGCCGAAGCTGTTCACGAGTCCCTGCACGAGAAGGATACCGAAATTCATGATGGACTGCTGGAGGCTGGTCAGAAGCGAGAGTCGTGAGATGTCGCGGAAAATGGCGCTGTCCCAGCAGCGGTATTTCTTTTCCACCAGAAGGTCTTTGCGGAAGAAAAGGCAGTAGCAAAGGATGCCGAGGCCCGAAGCATACTGTGCGATGACGGTCGCCTCAGCCGCGCCGGCGACGCCCCACTGGAAGACTAAGATGAAGAGAAGGTCGAGCGCGATATTCATGACCGCAGAGACGATAAGGAAGACGAGCGGGATGAGTGAGTTTCCCACGGCGCGCAGGAGGGCGGCAAAGTAGTTGTAGAAGAAGACGGCGATGATGCCGGCGAAGATCCAGAGGAGATAGTCACGGAAGTAGGGGATGACTTCTTGGGGGATCTGCATGAAGCGGATGATTTCTTCCAGAAATATATAGGAGAGGGCATTCAGAAAGAGCGAGAGAACGCCGATGGAAAGGAAGGAAATATAAATGGACTGCTTCATGAGCGCGGTGTTCTTTTGTCCGTGGCAGATGGAGAAGTAGACGCCGCTCCCCATCGTGAGGCCGATCAGGATGGAGGTGAGGAAGATCATGAGCGTGTAGGCGCTCCCGACCGCGGCGAGCGGTGCTTCGCCGAGGAAGCGTCCGACGATGAGTGTGTCGACGACATTGTAGAGCTGCTGGAAAATATTGCCGGCCATGAGGGGCAGAGAAAAAAGCAGTATCTTTTTCGAGATGCTGCCTTGGGTGAAGTCGAAATCTTTGGTCATGGGGACTCCTTAAAATATAGGATTAGCCTGTGGGGCGGGGTGCCCTTTGATTGGGAGTGAAAGCCTCTCTTGGATGAGAAATTAGAAATGAGAAATGCGAAATGGTGGTGCGGCGCAAAAAAATCAGAAGCACCGCGGAGATTTGAAATGAGCGATTTTCTCGTATCGTAAACCTAATCCCTGGCTACTAATTCCTAGTCACCAGTCACCAGTCACAAGTCCCTAGCCACTCATCCCTGCTTTCAAACTTTTTGAAATAGATGATACATGCATTGACCCTATTATGGAGCGTGCCATGAGGAAATGCAAGGGAAACGCTGATTAAATAGCAGAGTCAGATTTTATATGCATTTTTATACATAGCTTCGTCATCACCCTCCTTAAATAGCTCGCTATTCGCGTCGGATGATTCCTTGCTCTGTATAAAAATCCAAGAATGAAATCTGACAACGATTTAAT
>OLOW01002944.1_pt1 | contig 11097 bp, 8 predicted proteins | sample 1672801 | NCBI WGS metagenome assembly OLOW01 (sample SAMEA3136725, study PRJEB25190) | human gut metagenome | biome: human gut; feature: human-associated habitat; material: faeces | place: Austria | collected 2013
TGGCGCCTACGCTCTTGGCCAGGGCGATCATCTCCCTGTCCGAAATGATTGGCATAATGTACAATCATTTCGGACAGGGAGGGGTCGTGGCCATGGACTACAATGTTGACCATGTCTTTCTCCATGACGCCGATGTTGGCGGTGGTGTCCACAGGCTTCGGGGTACCAAACATGACGTCGGAGAACTCCGTGCCCATCATGGAGCCGCCCCAGCCGTCGGACAGGCCGCAGCGCAGAGCCTGACGGATGAGAGCCTCGGGGAGGGAGGAGCAGCCCATATGAGTCATGTGCAGAGCCGTGGCGACTTCCCGGTCGATGGCCCGGGGCTCGATCTCGGCCTTGGCCCACAGCTCCTGCGTGTGCTCGGGAGCCCGCTTCAGGAAGCGCTGGGTGCCGAAGGGTTTGCCGTATTCCAGCAGGCCGATCTCAGCCACTTCGTGGGCCAGAGCGTAAATATCCTTGCCCTCGGTTTCAAGGCCCCACTCCTTGGCGATGCGGATGAGCTTCTCCGGGTCTTTGACCTGGTAGTTGCCGCCCTCTTTGGTCTGGTGCAGGGTGTGCATGATCTCACGGCCGTGGTCGGAGTGGGTGGCGGAGCCGCCGGCGGTGAAGCGCAGGAAGTTCCGGCCCACGATACCGTGGACGTCGCAGCCGCAGATGCCCCGGGGGCTCTTCGGCGTGATGCGGCAGGGGCCCATGGAGCAGATCCGGCAGCAGGTACCGGCTTCGCCAAAGCCGCAATGGGGGGTCTGATTCTTGACCCGCTGCTGCCAGGAGTCGGCGCCTACCTTCTTGCCGTTTTCCAGCAGAGAGGCAGTGGCCGCTTCCATTTCTTCAACAGTGATTAAGCGATCCCAATCCTTCAAAGTGTTTTCCTCCTAATGTTGTTGTCTGAAGTGCGGGGACGGCCGGCAAATGGGGAAGAACCGGCCGGCCCGGGAAATCATAGAGACATACGATTTCACAATACCCACGTTCATTTTAGCCTTTATGGCGGGAAAAGTCAATGTATGTTTTTCCCTTTCCGTATTTTTTGACGGAGTTTCTGGAAAATGGTAGGAAGCCACCCAAAATCAGCAGACATGTGTCCGCCTCCAAAAGCTTCCACTTCTGTACTGGTGTGGGGCGCCCTTCCAGTTGCGAAGCGGGCCCCCATATGTTATACTATGCCGGAAATGAGAGAGGAGGGACGCCCATGCATAGGCAGACGCGGGATTTGACGGAAGGAAGGCCCCTTCCCCTGTTGGTGTCGTTTTCGCTTCCCCTGATGGTGGGCAATGTGTTCCAGCAAATGTATACCGTGGTGGATACTGCGGTAGTGGGCAAAGCGTTGGGGGTTGGTGCGCTGGCGGCTCTGGGTGCGTCCGACTGGCTGAACTGGATGATGCTGGGCGTGATTCAGGGCCTAACCCAGGGATTTGGCATTATGATGGCACAGGACTTCGGATCCCGGCAGATGGACCGCCTTCGCCGCACAATCGGCGCCTCGGCGGTGCTTTCTGCCATCGGCGCACTGGTTCTTTTGGCCGTGGGGCAGGTGGCGATTGCACCCATCCTGAGGCTTCTGCAGACGCCGGACGCCATTCAGGGGGATACGGTGCTGTATCTCCGGATTATGTTTGGGGGCGTTCCCGTTGTGATGGCCTATAACCTGTTTGCAGGTATGATTCGCTCTCTGGGGGACAGTAAAACACCGTTGTATGCTATGATGGTTGCCAGCTGCGTCAACATTGGGTTGGACTTGCTGTTTGTGCTGGTGTTCCATTGGGGAATCGCAGGGGCGGCGGCAGCAACTCTCATCGCCCAAGTGTTTGCTGCAGGGTTCTGCCTGTGGCATTTGGGAAAGCTTCCCGTTCTCAAGATGAAGCGGGAGGATTTTCGTCTCGACTGGTCCCAGGCGGGGCAGCTTTTACAGCTAGGCTTCCCCATGGCATTCCAAAATGCCATTATCTCGGTGGGCGGCATGATTGTTCAGTCGGTGGTCAATGGATTTGGTATGATTTTCATTGCCGGCTTCACCGCCACCAACAAGCTCTATGGCATTCTGGAGATTGCGGCAACCTCCTATGGCTATGCCATGATTCCCTATGTGGGTCAGAATCTAGGGGCCAGGAAGATGGAGCGAATTCGCGCCGGACAGCGTGCTGCCATTGCTTTGGCCATGGTGACCGCCGGCGTCATTGCCGCTGTTATGATTGGCTGTGGAAAGTGGATTGTTGGCTGCTTTATTTCCGGCACGCCCCAGGAGGTGGAGGCTGCCACCCAGGTAGCATACCGGTATCTGGTCATCATGAGCGTGTGCCTGCCGGTTTTGTATGTGCTCCACGTGACCCGCTCCTGCGTCCAAGGCATGGGAAACACCATGCTTCCCATGCTCTCCGGCGTTTCCGAATTTGTCATGCGCACCGGCACGGCGCTGCTGTTGCCGGCGGTGATGGGGCAAGCAGGCATTTTCTATGCTGAGGTTCTGGCTTGGCTCGGCGCTGACCTGATTCTGGTCCCCAGTTACTTTGTGGTCTCAAGACAGTGCATGAAAAATCTCTCATAAATCTTCCTGACATCACCAGCGAGGGGGCTGTCAAAAGTCCTACTTCCTATGGGTGGGGATGACGGATGCTGGGGTTTGCTTCGCACTTGTTATTTCGCCGGAAAAATGTTATACTAATCCAAGATTTTGCTGAAATAAAGGAGCTATGATATGATTCCGTTTAAACGTCTGGAACTTGCCCGGCGGCAGGAGGTTTTCGATTGGTTCCACCAGGCCGGGCGGCTGGGCTGTGAGTATTCCTTTGTTAATTTATACCTGTGGGGGCGTCAACATGCCGCTTTTGTGGAGGGCTATCTGGTGGTGTTTTCCCATTTTTATGGACACAGTATGTACCTCTTCCCCTCGGGCCATGGGCCTTTGAAGCCGGTGCTGGAGGCCCTGCGGGAAGATGCCAGGGAGCGGGAGATTCCCTTCCGCCTCACCAGCATGTCCGTGGCGGACTGCCGGGCGGTGGAGGAGCTTTACCCGGGGCAGTTCAAATTTTATCCGGACCGGGACGGCTTTGACTATCTGTATGAGATCGACCACCTGGCTGATCTGAAGGGAAAAAAGTATCAGCAAAAGCGGAACCACATCAACCGTTTCCTGGAAAGCTGCCCTGATTGGCGGGCAGAGCCCATCACCCCAGCCTGGATTCCCACCTGCCGGGACCTCCTGGACCGGTGGTACCGGATCCACCTGGAGGCCGACCCCCATATGCAGTATCATCTGGAGCAGCTGGCCCTGGACCGGGCGTTCCAGAACTACGAGGCCCTGGGCCTGGATGGGCTGTTGCTCCTGGATGGGGACAAGCCCATTGCCATGACCATAGGGAGCCTCATCAGCCCCACGGTCTACGACGTGAATTTTGAGAAGGCTTTGGGTGAGGTTCCCGGGGACTACGCCATGATCAACCGGACCTTTGCCCGGTATATCCGGGAGAAGTATCCCCAGGTGCAGTATCTGGACCGGGAGGACGATTTGGGCCTGCCGGGTCTGCGGAAGGCTAAGGAGTCCTACCACCCGGACCGGATGGTGGAGCAGTACTCCTGCGTGTTGAAAGAGGATATCGATGCAGTGTGAATATCGCTCCGCCAGGGAAGGGGATGTTCCTGCCCTGCGGGAGCTGTGGAAAGAGGCCTTTGGGGACGGAGACCGGTTCCTGGATCAATTTTTTGAGGGGCCCTTTGCTCCAGAGCGGAGCCGGGTGGCTGTGGTGGAGGGGGCCGTTAGCGGAGCCCTGTACTGGTTTCCCGCCTCCTGCAAGGGTCAGAGCCTGGCCTATCTCTACGGCGTGGCAACGGCGGCCAGGCTTCGGGGCAGGGGATTGTGCGGCGGCCTGATGGCGGACACCCAGGCGTATCTGTCCGCTCAAGGAATAGACGGCATGCTCCTGGTGCCAGGCAGCGCCTCCCTGTTCCGGTTTTACGCCCGTCTGGGCTACGCCCCCTGTTGCCCCCAGGGCCGCATGAAGGTGCAGGCTGCCGGACCGGCCCTTCCCCTGAAGCCGGTGAGCCCCAGACGGTACGGGGAACTCCGGCGGACGCTGTTGCCTCCTGGCGGCGTCTGCCAGGAGGGGATCAACCTGGAATTCCAGGCCGGCCTATCCCAGCTCTATGGGGGAAAGGACCTGCTTCTGGCTGCGACCCGTCAGGAGGATGGTACTCTCCTGGCCAGCGAGCTTCTCTCCCGGGACCCCATTGCCGCGGCTCCCCGCATTTTGAAAACCTTAAAGGCCAGGGAGGGCATCTTCCGGGTACCGTACCCAAAGGGCCGTCCCTTCGCCATGTTTCTTCCCCTGTCCACTTGGCAGGGCCCTCCCCCGGCCTATTTTGGATTGGCTTTTGATTGAATCTCCGGCTATGGCCACATCCTTTGGATGTACCACCGGGACTGTGCTGACATGGCGGTGAGCCGTAAGCACAGTCCCGGTTTTTATCGTGCACCCGGCGGGCCCACGTTCGGACGGGTGAAAGTCCCAAATCCACCAGATAGCGGGAAGGTATGGTCAAAGGCAACCCTGGCGCCGGGAATCTGAAGGAAGTTGGCGGTAACGCTCTGGCCTGATGGGACAGATGATATAGTGATACTGGCAAAAAGTCCGAGGAACGGCATGGGCGGTGGTGTGAGAGACCGACCCCCCAATCAGTGGGAAGCCTCCTATTGGATTATCATTTATTATTTACAAAGCCAGTGCCGGTTACCGGATCAAATTCCTACAAGCTGCTGCCAGTGCGCTGAGTGTGTGGCAGGACACCATGGGGCACAGGGCGGCCATTGTCTGGATGCTTTTCAAATAGTGCCATTTGCTCTCTGGTATGGGATTTAACCAAATCACCCGCCCGGAGAGACGGTTTGCTTCCTGCAATGCGGCAACCGCTCGGGATTGATCGATGGTCTTGGCATCAGAGAGAATCAGCAAGGTCGTGGATGCCTGCAAAACAGCAGGATTCATGGCGCACAGCTTTTGCAGAGCGGTGCCCAAGTCGGTACCCCTTCCATAAATGCCCGATTCTTTTACATAGTTGCGAAACAGATTCATGTTTTGCAGGCTGAAGGCGTCTGCATGGCACATTTCTTCGGAAAACAGAAATACCAGGGAGCTTTCCGACACCTGATTCAGGGCTTGAATGAACCGCAGGGCAAACTCCGAGAACTGCATCATGGACCCGGACACGTCACAGAGAAGCACCAAATTCTTTCGGCGATTTCGTTTTTTCTTATAGCTGAGCCGGGAAAAGCTGCCGCCGGTTTCCAACCCTTTTCGGATGGTACGGCGGAAGTCCAGCTGGCTGCTATGACCGCTTCTGTGTCCCTTGGCAGCCAGCTCGCCGTTGATTTGCCGGGAGATGGTTTGGAGGAGGGAAATGGCCTTGGGTATTTCTGTATCCTTGAACTTGGAAATATCCCGATACAGAAGCCCCAATTCCGGGTCGGCGGCTTCGCAGCCTGTTGCAGCGTCCTCCAGCCGCATCTGCTGCTCCAGCAAAGCCTTTGCGAATACAGAGTGAATGAAGTTTCCATAAAGCTTGGGGTTGCGCTCGGCGCTTGCTTTGTATTTTTCCATGAAATGCTGGAGCCGCTGGCGTGCGTCTTCCGGCATGGAGGCGTAGGCCTCCATTTGCTCCCGGTTCAAGTCCATGGGCTGGCCGTTTACCTGCAAATTTCGCTCGGCTTCCCGGCGGGCCTGCGCCATTTGGGCTTCCCGCTGCATCTGCGCCTCGGCCTGTTGACGCATGGTTTCCTCTGAGACGAAAAAACCGTCAAAGACCCGATCAAAGGTGAGTTGTTCCTCCCGAGACTTGGCATATACCGTCCGTAGTGCGGTTTTTACCAACTCCCGGTCCTCAAACCCCAGGGTGATGAGAACGTGGCAAGCGTCAGCTGTTTCCATGGGACTGACGATGAGCCCTTCCAGCCGCAGCATCCTGGAAAAAGCAGCGATCTTCTCAAGGTACACCGCCGGATCAGTCATGATGATTTCCCCCGCAGCCCTGGCTGCATTGGCATACATGACCGGCTTCCGCCATCTCCTCTAAAACTCCAATGTCTTCGCTGTTTTTTAACACAAAACCTGCCGTCTGCCGCAGGGCGTCGGGGGTCAGCTCCCGAATTCCAAGGGCATCCAACGCCGCTGCCCAGTCCAGGGTTTCCGCGATAGAGGGCTTCTTTAAAATCGCTTCGTTGGAGCGCAGCTTCTGCACCGCCACCGCCACCTGGGCGCAGAGGCGGTCATCCACATGGGGCAGCTTGGCCCGGAGGATTGCCAGTTCCTTCTCCAGATCCGGGTACTGAATATATAGATAAGCGCAGCGCCGCCGCAGGGCTTCGGAAAGTGGTCTTGCCCGGTTGGAGGTCAATACCACAAAGGGCACCGACTTTGCCCGGATGGTGCCAGCCTCGGGAATTGTCACCTGCATTTCAGACAACAGCTCCAGGAGGAAGGCTTCAAATTCCTCATCTGCCTTATCAATCTCGTCAATTAACAGCACAACAGGCTTTTCTGAGCGGATGGAGTGCAGCAGGGGACGTTCCAGGAGGTACTCGTCGCTGAACAGGCTTCTGGTCAACTCTTCCCGGTCCTGGCTTGCCATATGGACCTGAATGGACAAAAGCTGCTTCTGATAGTTCCATTCGTACAGCGCCTTACTTTCATCCAGCCCCTCGTAGCACTGCAAACGCACCAGCTCCCGGTCCAAGGCAGAGGCCATGACCTTGGCAACTTCCGTCTTTCCCACACCGGCAGCACCCTCAATCAGCAGGGGGCGGCCTAATTGCAGAGCCACCGTCAACACCGTTGCCAGGGTGTCGTCATAGATGTAATGGGCTGCGTCCATTTTTTGTTTCAATGTTTCCAGTTTCATGTTGTTCCCTTTCTCCCGACAGCGTGAATCCTGCACCGGTACACCTATTATATCACATCTGCGTCCATTTTGAAGTGTAGGATTTACAATGATGTGTGCCACCGGTGCAGGGTCTGTGGGAATGTGGAAAACCGCGATGCGGTTTCTGCACATTCCCACAGCAAGGCTACGATGCCTGCGGCGCTTTTTCCGGATTAAAAGAAAAAATGTGGCAAATAGGGATGACCTGTGTTAAGGTTGCGTTCTCCAGACAAAGGCGAAAAGCGGAGAGCTGCGCGGCGTTTACCGGAACATGCAAATGGTATTCCAGGATCCGGTGATCCTTTGACGCCCGGCGGAGTTTGCAAAACGCTATCCCCACGAGGCCAGCGGCGGTCAGTGCCAGCGGACGGCCAATGCCGCGGCGTAAAAATACCGCACCTGGGGGAATACCCGGGCGCGGTATTATTATAGCTAATTGAAAATGAACGTAACTGATTAGCTTGGGGCTTATACAGTTAAATTTCCATAATCACAGGCAAAATCATGGGATTGCGCTTGGTGGTTTTGAACAGGTAGCCGGACAGGTCGTTTTTGATGGAGGATTTGATGGTGGCCCAGTCCCGGACGCCCTTCCGGCGGCAGCGGTCCAGGGACTCCACGGCGATGAGCCGCAGCTCTTCCATCAGGTTTTCCGATTCCTTCACATACACAAAGCCCCGGGTGATGATGTCTGGGCCTGAGAGAATGGAACCGTCCTGGCTGGACAGGTTGACGCAGACAACCAGCATGCCGTCCTGGGCCAGGTGCTTCCGGTCCCGGAGCACTACGCTGCCCACGTCTCCCACGCCAGTGCCATCCACCAGCACCTTTCCGGCAGGGACGGTGCCGGTTACCTTGCAGCTCCGGCTGGTCAGCTCCATCACCTGGCCGATGTCGGAGATCATAATGTTTTTGGGACTCATGCCCATCTGCTTGGCCAGCTTGGCATGAATTTGCAGATGCCGCTGCTCGCCGTGGACAGGAATGAAGAACTTGGGACGGGTCAGGGCGTGAACAATTTTCAGTTCCTCCTGGCAGGCGTGGCCAGAGACATGAAGGCCCTCGGACTTCTCGTAGATCACCTCGGCCCCCTTCCGGTAAAGCTCGTTGATGATCTTGGAAATGGCCTTTTCGTTGCCTGGAATGGCGGAGGCGGAGATGATGATCCGGTCGCCGGGCTGGATCTCCACATGCTTGTGAGTGGAGAAGGCCATGCGGTACAATGCCGACATATTTTCGCCCTGGGAGCCGGTGGAGACAATGACCACCTTGTCCTTGGGTAGGCTTTTGGCTACGCCAATGTCCACAATGGTGTTGGCCGGGGCCTTGAGGTAGTTCAGCTCTGTAGCCACTTTCAGCATGTTTTCCATGCTCCGCCCGGTGACGGCCACCTTCCGCCCATACCGGTGGGCAGTTTGCAGTACCGCCTGAATCCGGTGCATGTTGGAGGCAAAGGTGGTGACGATGATCCGCTCATTGCAGTTTTTAAACTGCCGGTCCATGCCTTCGGCCACCACCTGCTCGGAAGGAGTGTAGCCGGTGCGTTCCACATTGGTGGAGTCGCACAGAAGGGCCAGTACACCCTCCTTTCCCAGCACACCCAGGCGACCCAGGTCCATCATGCCGCCCTCTGCGGTGGGGTCAATCTTGAAGTCGCCGGTCATGATCACCCGGCCCACAGGGGTGTGGATGCAAAAGCACACAGCATCGGCAATGGAGTGGTTCACGTGGATAAACTCCACCTGGAAGCACCCGGCTTTTACCACGTCTCCCGGTTGGTGGGTGACCAGCTTCACCTTGTCCGCCAGACCGTGCTCCTCCAGCTTCAGTCGGATGAGGCCGCCGGTCATGGGGGTGACATGGACTGGGGCCAGGACCTGCTGCAGGGCGTAGGGCAGAGAACCGATGTGGTCCTCGTGGCCATGGGTGATGAAGAAGCCCCGAAGCTTTCCCTGATTTTTGACCAAATAGGTGAAGTCGGGAATCACCAGGTCCACCCCGTACATGTCCTCTTCCGGGAAGCCCACGCCGCAGTCCACCACGATCATGTCCTTGCCATACTCCAGGACGGTGATATTTTTACCGATTTCGTTGAGACCGCCCAGGGGGATAATTTTCAATTTTTCTGCCAAATGATATACAACTCCTTTAATTCGTTCGTTTCAGCTGCCGGATGAAACCGGCACAGATTCCAAATGGGAAATACCCTATGGATACCGGATGTCCTGAAAAAGGCGCAACAAAAGAAAACACCCGATTCTCCAGCTTCGGGACCCCGATACGTTCCGCCGCTTTGAGAGAAACAGTTGCACGCCTGCTAAACCTGTTTTTACAATCGACCCGGTATTTCCAACGCGGCGGCGCCTGGCCGCTGCGCAAAAAGACAATGGGAAATCCACGCCGCCCCGCTACTCCAGAGGCAGGAGCAAAGGGACGCAAAACCCTGTAAGATTAAGTATAGCACACTTTCCGGGAAAAGTATACAATCTTTTTGACGAAGCCAGTGAGAATTTTCTCAGGGCTGGAAATCTATGTATATTTATGGTAAAATCAAAGCAACGCTTGACAAGGGCATACAGACCATTGTGATATCTGAAATAAAAACAGGCGGCCTGCGAAGCAGGCCGCCTAAATGATCGCTTATCGCGATCCCTTATCATAGGGGATGCCCTCCGCCTTGGGAGCTTGGGAGGACTTAGAGGTGGCAATCAGAACAATCATGGTGACCACGTAGGGAAGCATGTTGTAGATGTTGGATACCTTCTCCACCCCTTTGAAGTTGGGCAGGAAGGGAATCAGAGTGTAGTATGTACCCACCACCTTGAACAGGGCGAAGAAGATGGAACAGAAGAAAATTTGCAGGGGTTTCCAGTTGCCGAAGATCATCACCGCCAGGGCCAGGAAGCCATAGCCGCCCACGTCTGCAGAGAAGGAGCTGCCAATGACCAGCACGTAAGCCAGGCCGCCGATGCCGCCCAGGAAGCCGGAGATCATCACGCCGGCGTAGCGCATCTTGTAGACGTTGATGCCCACGGAGTCCGCCGCCTGGGGATGCTCGCCGCAGGCCCGCATCCGCAGGCCAAAACGGGTCTTATACAGGACAAACCAGGCCACCAGGAAGAGGATCAGGGCGATGGGAATGGTGATGAAGAATTTCTTAAAGAGGGAAGGGAGAAAATCCTGGTTCACGGCGCCCATGATGTGTAGCTGCTCTGGCGTCCAACGGGTCCAGGTGGGAATGGCAATGTCCGTGATACCCTGGCCCTGCACGGCCCAGGCCACCACCACGCAGAAGGCGGGGGCGAAGATGTTCAGAGCCGTGCCGCCGATGGTCTGGTCTGCCCTTAGGTTGATGGCGGCAAAAGCCAGCAGCAGGGAGAAGACCATACCGGCGATGCCGGCAATCAGAGCCGCCAGAACCACGCCCAGCTGAGAGGTGAAGACGCTTTCGCCCCAGCCAGCGGCGTCCAGAGCCTGGAGGAAGAGGGTGGACGCCAAAGCGCCTATGATCATGATGCCTTCCAGTGCCAGGTTGATGACGCCGGACCGCTCCGAATACATACCACCCAGAGCCACCAGCATCAGGGGGATGGCGAAACAAATGGTCAGGTTGATAATACTGCCCAAAGTGCCTACATTCATTTTGCTGCCGCCTCCTTTTTCTCGTTCTTGTTTCTACGCCGGCCCAATTTGCCGGACAGGAACATCCGGATCAGCAGGGCAAAGGCGGCCAGGTAGACAATGACGGAGATGACAATGTCTGTGGCCTCGGTTGCATAGCCCTGAGATTGCATGGCGTTGCCGCCCAGCCGCAGGTAGCTCAGGAACATGGCGCTGAAGATGCAGCCGATGGGGTTGCAGTTCGCCAGGAGCGCCACGGAGATGCCGTCAAAGCCAGCGGTTTCAATGGCCTGGAGCAGAGTATACTGCCCGCCGCCGGCCAGGTAGAACAGGCCGCCGCCAAAACCGGCCAGGGCGCCGGAGATGACCATGGACAGGACAACGTTCTTTTTCGCGCTGATGCCGGCGTACATAGCGGCGTCCCGGTTGTTGCCGCAAGCCTTCAGCTCATAGCCAAAGGTGGTCTTCTTCAGAATCACCCACATGACAATGGAGACCACAATGGCCAGTATGATGCCGATGCCCGCAGAAAGTCAACAGGTTATCCACAAGGGAATGAGGAAT
>OLOW01002947.1_pt1 | contig 11084 bp, 6 predicted proteins | sample 1672801 | NCBI WGS metagenome assembly OLOW01 (sample SAMEA3136725, study PRJEB25190) | human gut metagenome | biome: human gut; feature: human-associated habitat; material: faeces | place: Austria | collected 2013
ATAGTACGAAGAAAAAGGACAGTGTAAAGAAAGAACGTAGGGAAAAGAAAGAGAAACTGACGATTGAAAAGAGAATATTACAACTATCATTTTTTGGAAGTGTATTGTTTATAGTAGCGGAAGGTGTGATGGCATGGTTTACCCATTCCCATTCTTTGTGGACTGATTGCTTGTTTGATGCAGCGGATTTAGTGATGATCGGACCGTTTCTGGTGCTTGTGCCCCTGCTTTATAAACCGGTGACAGAGAAGCATCCATATGGATATGCGCAGGTAGAATCGTTGTTTTTACTGGTAAAGTACAGTGTATTATTAGCACTTACCTGCAATCTAATGGTTGAAAATATAAAGCTGTTATTACATGGTGGACATGAAGTTGATGCCGGCAGTATTGCTATATTTGAATTGCTTGTATGTCTTGGATGTGCAGGCATGTATCTGTTGCTTGGTCATTACAGTAAAAAGTATGAGTCTACGACGATCAAAGCTGAGCTTTATATGTGGAAGCTTGATGTTATAAGCAGTATGGGAGTAGCCGTAGCATTTGCAGTTCAGATGATATTGCTTACAACGAGATTTCGATTCCTGACGCCATATATTGATCCTGCAGTAGCTGTAATTATGGCACTGCTTCTTATAACAGAACCGGTAAAGGAGATTTTCCAGAGCATTAAAAATCTGATTTTATTTGCGCCGGAGGAAGATGTCTTAAATCAGATACGTGGAATCGTGGATAAACATATGAATGATTATCCCTATGAGGTTACATTCTTAGATGTTATCCAGACCGGACGGAAGCTTTGGGTCGAAGTATATATTGGAAATAAAACAGACGTTATACATATCAGCATTCTGCATCGTGTCCGAGATGAGATCAAGCAAGAACTGAAATACAAATACGATCAGGTATATATAGAGATTATACCGGATTAGGATAATACGAAAGGCTTCGGGTTGGCGCCGGGTATGTAAAATGCTAATTCGTTAGCCTGTAAATATAAAATAGTGTTATATTATAAGGGAGTATTATATAAGACAGAGGTGATCGATATGAAAAAATGGAAGGCTGCCGGACTGATCACAGTAGCCGGGGCATGTGTTATTGCAATCGTCTGGGGATTGCATGGTCGTACAAAGAATAATGCAAAATTGTTGCAGTTAGATGAGCAGGTATCGGATGATTCTGTTATATATGTTGCATTGGGAGATTCGATTACATATGGATATTCATTAGAACATGCTGAGAATGAACGATTTTCTGCAAGGATTGCTGCTTATATGAAACAACAGGGGATGCAGGTTGTCGAATGTAATCAAGGTGTAAATGGTCAGCTCAGTGACGACATGTGGCAAAATATCAAGAAAGGCAAGGTAGATCTGTTAGACCATGCTGATTATGTGACATTTTGCATTGGTACGAATGATGCACTTCTTCCGTTTGAATTCTTTGTTATGCAGTATGAAGATTATTTTTATGGATATTCCGGTGCAGGAGATGATTCTTCGCTTTGGAAAAAAATTAATAAAAAGACATTTGTCCGGGACTTTGAGGAGGCAGACCGGTCTGCGGAAGATAATCTGAATCGGTTTTATAATAATCTTTCAGATAGTATAGATCTGATCCGTAAGGCTTCGCCGGATTGCCGGATTGCGATCATGACATTATATAATCCATATCGTAATATGGATTATGAAATATCGGCAGGCGGGATAACAATCAATATCGGACAGTATGCAGAAGAAAAGATCAGTCAGGCAAATACAATCATTAGTACTGTATGTAAAGAAAAGAATATTGTACTGGCAGATTGCTATGAAGCCTTTGCTTCATCAAATGATATTGTGCTTAATAATCAGAATGCAGAAAATTATATAGATCCGGATGATCATCCGACTGCAGTGGGACAGCAGTTAATCGCAGATGTATTTATAGAAGCATTGTTTACAAAGTAAGATGTAATCAGGCACAGTATTTACTTACAAAGTAAGATGTAATCAGAAGGCAGCATTTATTTACCAAGTAAAATGGAAATAGAATAGCATTCATTCATAATAGAACAGCAGTTTAATGAATAAAAAATAGAATAGTTGGAGCACATAATAAGACATTTTCGTATGATGTTACAGTTTAAGATATGTCCGAAATTTGGGATATATTTTTATAAGGATATCATATGAAAATGTCTTTTTTTGAAGCAAGAGGGGTATAATTTATGATTTGATCCGACAATATTTGCGTAACATTATGCGTTTTAAATTGTATCCGCTTCTAATCAACTAACGCAAATTGTCAGAACAAATACACATATTGTGTTTACAAGATGGATATATTTATAAAATGTATCTATTTTTCTTTCTTTTTAGAAAATATTTCGATATAATTATTATGTAACTGGAGGTTTGGATGCAGAGACAGCATTCAGAAACAAGAATAACGTTTATGTAAGAAAGGGATGATGAGAACATGAACAGAAAATGGGGAAAGAAATGGATGGCAGCAATGCTTTCGATTTCGATGGTGATCGGTATGTTTCCTGGGGTTGGAAATCCGGTCAGAGTTCTTGCGGATGAGCCGCCGGGGCAGGCGGTCACGCAGGCAGATATTTCAAATGCAGATAACAGCGGAAAGGATAAATATGGATTTAATCTGACGACACCAAGTTCATTTAATGCAAATGACGGTGAAAATCCATATGGTTCCGGCTATTCTGCATTTAATGAAAAAATGGAAGCATTTTTATGGTATCGATCCAGTGGAAAGAACCGAAATGCTGAGACGTATAACTATACGAAAAGCTCGGATATCAAGGGCTATTATGTTGGACCGGATTCGAAACGGAACAACAATGGATTTATGCAGAGCCGTACAGCATCCGGCGCAGCTGATGTCAAGTATGTAAATGTAGACGGTTATGATCCGTATGGAACCGGACGTGATAATATGGTTGCACTTGTTGGCGCATCACTGGGAAAAGATCCGCAGCTTGTTGTAGCAAGATACAGTGCATCCGGTAAAGGTCAGGAATTAAGAAAGACCTTCAGCCTTGGATCGGGTGATGATAATGACTGGCTTCGGGATAATCAGTTGGAAAAATACAGTGCCTATAAGAATTATTTTACATTAAAGGCAGGAGATTTTGATGGCGATGGAGATGAAGATATCGCAGTCTATGTTCCAAAACGTGGAGATCCGTATATTATGATCCTGGACGGAATCACCTTATCGCCGATCAGTGATAATATTTCGGTTCGTAGTTTTATGGGAAATACCGGAGCGGATATGGCAGGTAAATTTACCAATAATGGTAAGACAGCAAGAGCAACAATCAACATGTCGATAGAAACTTCGGATATCAATCGGGATGGTAAAGATGAGATCCTTCTGGTTGGTTCCTATTCGAATATCCACGATGACAGTGATGGAAAGAAGCTGCAGCAGAGAAGCTCTGTATTTGCCTGTTATAAGGTAGAGAACAAGAAACCACAGCAGATGAATAAGTATGTAATGGATAAGGATACATGCAGTGTATATATGCGTTACGCATCTGTAGCAGCAGGTGATATTGATTTTGATGGCTTCCCGGAAGTTGTAGTTGCCGGTGTATACAGTGATAATGATGGCCCGGATGGAGATAAATCCGGTTCAAATAAAAAGTATATGCTGGTAACATTGAAATACGATCCAAATGAAGAGGTGGAGACATTAATTCCATCCGGCGGAAACGTAATGGATATGTGTAATTTTGTAAATGCAGGCTTTGATAAAGATGATAATGTGCATCCGCTTCCTGCATTGACCTGTGCGGCAGTAAACGGAAGAAATGATGCGGAGCAGGTTTTCTTAGATGGTGTTTTCTGGAAGTTTGAAAATGAATCATGGAAAAAGGACTATACAGCCAAGGTATGTCAGAGCAGTGATAAAGGAATCGGCGGTTATATCATATCCGATACCTGGGTAGACGGATGTGTGGCAGGAAACTTTGATGAAAATGATCTGGGAATTGAGCAGGTCTTATATACGACCGGATATAAGCAACAGAGCTTTAACCGGTACTTTTACCGGGTGAACATGTCCGGTAAGGAACAGAACAAGGATTCATCGACCGGTATCTGTACACCGGGCAGTTATTTTGATTCGACTTCAAACGAGCTGGTGCGGCATGTCGGCATGAGTGATTTCCCTTGCCTGGCGATTGCAGCAGTTGATGCGGATAAAGATACAGATGTATTTACCTTTAAGAGCAAGAAATATACATACAGTAATGTAGATATTCTGGCTATATTACAGGCTGCTCCATATTTTGGAGAGCTTCAGGATAATTATTATAATGGCAATATCGGAGAAACCTTATATGGTAAGCTATCCGGACAAGGAACGGTAACCAGTAAGACGAAAATGGCATCCATCGGAGCATATGCATCATTTTCCATCGGTTCTTCAGCATTGCAGTTCCATACGGAGGCGTCCTATACCCATGACTGGGAGTGGTCGTATGAGGATGAGCTTTCCCATGAGTATTCGATCAGTTTTGAAAATGATGGTACGAAGAATCAGGTAGTACTTTATCGAACGCCGGTTATATTGTATGAATATGTCATCACACCGGCGAATGGAAGTGCATCGTATACCATGGAGGTCGGAGTGCAGCAGCAGCCGGTCTATTCGACCATGGATGTAGATTCCTTTAATCGGTTTGCAGCAAGCGATGAAACTCTGCAAAATAAGGTGATCACGAAGGATATTCTGTCCAGTACGCCGGGATGTCCGGATACCTATGCGACCAGCTCGCTTGGAATGAAAGGTTTCGTTGGCTATCCGAACTGGATAGAGATCAATAATAAGGTCAATGACCAGACAACGGTAGCTATGAATATTACGGACAATACACAGAGCAGTAAAACAATGACCCAGACGAACAGCTTCGAACTGACACTTGGTGTAGAAGGTGAAATTGATGCCAAGGTAGCGAAGATGAATTATGGCGGTGGTGTCAAGCTTGGCGGTGGCTGGGGCTCCGGTAAGACAACATTTGATTATTCATCAGTATCAAAGGAAGGCGTGGTAGCTTACCCGCCGGCGACGGATTCTCAGTACAGCTTCAGTACCAAATTTGGTATCTGGCAGGCAAAGCTTGGCGATAGCAATGTTCCGATTCTTGGCTTTGTTGTAAAGAATGTCGAACAGCCGCCATCTCCACCGGAAGATATCAGTGTGGATACAGTGACCGCGGATTCCGTAACGCTTGCATGGGAAAGTGGTTATAAGAAGGCAGAGAAATATGAGATCTATCAGGTATTTAATGATGGTATTACAACCAATAAATACAGTCTGTTAGATACGATCAGCGGTGACAGTTTTTCTTACAGCTATGATGGACTGAAACCATCGACGGAATATGAATTTGCACTTCGTTCAGTTGGAACAAATAGCGGAGGCGAGACTGTATACTCCGAATACACACCGGAGGTATCCGTTCATACACTGGCTGACAGTGAGAAACCAGATATCTTAAGCATGACAAGTGTACAGAGAGTTGTTGTCGGCGGTAATGCGAGCTTTGTGATCGATGCACTCCCATCTGCAAATGCGAAAGGCGGTCTGTCCTATGCATGGCAGGTTCGAAAAGCAGGTTCGGTCAACTGGGTAAACCTGACGGACAAAGAAGCTTCCGGTATAAATGGAAGTACATTGAAGTTAAATGGTATCACAGAGGATATGGATGGCAATTCTTATCGATGCGTTCTTTCTGAGCTGATAAAGGGTGTGCGGTTATATGCATATGGAGCTCCGGGTATCCTGCATGTCGGAAGGGCTGACAGTATGATGACAGCAACGATTAGCAATACACAGTCCGACAGTGCGAATAAGGGAACCAATACAGCATTTGGACAGTATACACAGACACGGACGGTTACGAATGAACGTACGGTATCGAAGACTGTAGCGGTTACGATCGGAACACAGAAGGAGACATTTGTCCAGTATAAGAATGGTGCAGCGGTATCCGCCGTATATCCGAATGCAGTAATACCGGAATTTATCTATTTTGACGGCCAGACAAATGAATGGTATGTACTGGAAGGATATAATGAGACAGCAGGAACAGCAACTGCAAAGGTGAAATTAAATGAAGTAATACCAAATGTATTCCAGAGTGGAACAACCGGTGATGCAGCCGCTCTCTGGAATGGAGTTGATGCAGATACAATAAAGCCTGTGACAGAACAGGTGACAGAGACGGCAGCGGGCAAGACTTATTATGCATATACAGCAGTAACAGCCGATGGTGAGATATTGTTGTACAGCACAGATGCTATGTCAGAAGCAGTTACACAGTGGTATCAGTTGGAACAGGGTACAGATGGAGCAATTACAGCAAAAGCGTATGCCGGTACTGTTCAGTCCTATGTGCCTGCTTATGCCGGATATAAAGAAGAATCTGCTGGCACTACAAATCAGCAGTATATCGAGGTTGATGGAACAACCTGGTATCTGTACTGGCCGGAGGCATACGAAGGAAATAATGCTTATATCATGTATGCAAAATCCGCCGAAGCAGATCGGACTGCGGATGAGACCTATTATTACAAGACTGAGCAGACGGTAACAGATGAGAACCAGCAGGAGCAGATCATTACAACATTTAATGAATTAAAGATCGCTACGGATGATGCCTTTTCTCTTATGGGAAGTGGAGCATCTAAGCAGTATGGTGTTACCCCTGGTGAGGTTGTTACCGTAAATGAAACATATGATACACAGGTTGAAGATATCATAAAGGGAGATCGGACAACGGTTCAGATCCATGTTGCAGAGGCAGTTACATCTTCTGTCAATATCGATAAAACAGGAATTGTAAATGTAAACTTCTTCAATAACCGGACCGGTTCTATTCGTGATATATCAACCGTTGTAGATAAGAATGGTAATGCTTCTGTTGTATGGAATCCGGAAGAAGCCGGAGATTATACGGTAACTGTATCTTATGGAGGAAATACATCATTATATCCTACTGATACACAGACTGTTTATTATGTAGTAGATCGTACGGATAATACGGTATACGTTCTTTCCGGAAACAATGCGGAATATGGCAATACCATTAAGTTAGAAGTCAGACAGGGAAAACGGGAAAACGATACATCCGGCAATATAACGACAGAACCGCTTGCAGCAGATGCTTCTGTATCTTATCAGGTATCCTATGTGGATGGAGATGATAAGGTTGTAACGGAAAATATAGCCAGCAATACATTTACTCCAAAATGGCCGGGACAGCATACATTTGTTGCGACGATAACCAGACAGAACGGTACCAGTCAGACCAAATCATATGCGATGAAGATGCTTACCGTAAGCAAACGGCCGATCGTTATTACTGCTCCATCAAAGGATGGTATATCAGAGGATGACACGGCAGATAAAGTATTAAGCCTGTCAGATGTTGTTGTAAAATATGCGGGTGATGACACAGAATCCGGTATCCTGGATTCAGATGCAGCAAAATATAAACTGTCGGATTTGATGACAATAGAGGCTGAGCCGAAGTTAGATGAAAATTCGACAGCAGGTGTTTACCAGACCGGAATCGCATGGCTTACAGTTGGAACTGAAGAAGACAGTGAGTATACAGATTTGGTAAAAGAATTCCTGAAGAAATATAATGTCACTCTGAACAGAGGAAAATATCAGATCGTATCGAACCAGTATACAGTCCGATATGAGTCTGATGGCAAGGGAACGATAAAAGGATATTGTGGAGACTCCAAAGAGCCATTTGCATCCGGAGCCGGATTAGCAGATCAGAGCAAGGTATCCTTTAAAGCAATTCCAAAGGATAATTATAAGATCAAAGCATGGAAGGTAACAGGAAGTGATGGAAATGATCTGGTTCTCGGAACTGATTATGTGGTAAATGGAGATACATTGATCATTTCAGCATTGAGCAGCAGTGTTCATGTCAGTGTATCCTTTGCAGCAAAAACCTACCAGTTGAATTACGATCAGCCGGAAAACGGAAGTCTTCAGGCATATTATGTAAAGGCCGGAAGCTATGGAAGCAAGATCGATACAGGTGAGACCGTCCTTACGGGAAAGAGTATCCTGCTTCAGGCAGTTCCAGATGAGAATTATGTCGTAAAACAGTGGACGGTTTCTCATGGTGGTTCAGCAAAGATCCAGAAAAATACTGACGGAAGTATCTTTGCCGGAACAGAGATCACACTCGATAATGTGGAGACAGATACTGTTGTGGCCGTTGAATTTGAACCGGTAGAGACATATTTATTTGAGACAGAAGTGATCGCAGAAGATCCGGATACATCGGTTGCAGGCTGTAAGATCAATGCCTCAGAACAGGTTCAGGATGGCAAGGCAGTTTTCGGGTAATGGCTTCGGCGCGGTCACGCCCATGTCCTGCACCGTTACCGAAACCCTGAATGGCGAATGGGAGCTCACGCTGGTGCACGACATCGACGAGCGCGGCAAATGGACGCGGCTTTCGGAGGGCTGCATTCTTCGCGCGCCTGTGCCAGCCGCCATGACTCCCAGCGTGGGCTTGGTCACCCAGCAATACCAGACCAGCACCTACGACGTGCAGATCTATAAGATCACGACCAAGAGTGGGCCGCTGCACCTGCGCTCCGGTACGGGCACGAATTACAAAATCCTCGGACGAGCAAAGTGATTGATTTATCGAATTTTAAGACGTTTGATTTCAGCGAAGGTGTACCATACATTTCAATTACAAGCAATGGTATTACATTTAACAAATCAGTAATTATGAAGATGAAATATCCGGCATATGTAAAATTGTTAATTAATGAGACTGAAAAGCAAATTGCTGTTCAGGCATGTGGAGAACATGATGATAAATCAGTGCAATTTTACAAAGAAAAGTCAAATGGTGTTTTGTCTGTTCGGTGGAATGCAAAAGATTTGATTAATACGATTGCAAGAATATGCGATTGGGATTTGAGTCAATTGTCATATCGGGTAAATGGTGTGTTAGTACCAGAAATGAACTTGATGTTGTTTGATTTGAATGAAGCAGTCACTATGGTATAAGGCTTGCAACTTTTCTGATTCCAAAAAAAGAGTTCATTTGAGATTAGGGCCTCAAACGAACTCTATCGGAAATAGCAGAGACAAAGATCATCTACTAAAACCATATCTTTCAAATATATTTTAGTATTTGTTTCTGCCGATTTCCATACTTTCTCGGATTCGCTTCCGTTCTTTTCCTTTCCGGCGGCGCAGCCGCTTCGTCCTGCTCATAAGGCAAGGGATTTAGGGAATGGAAAGGAATGGAATGGGTACTTGATAGATCAGTAATTGATTGTTCTTTACTTGATATATCTTTATTTAATTGCGTTGGTTTTCCCAACGTAGGCTTTTCCTGCGTTGGATTATCCAACATTGGATTTTCCAACGTAGGTGAATCCGGCACAGGCTGGGGCTGTTCATAGATCACATAGTCCGCGCCGCGCAAGCGTCCTTGGCTGTCGCGCTCACGGGATCGGACGATGTACCCGGCCTGTTCCAGCTCCCGGATCGCGGCCCGGATCGCGTCGATCTGCTCCCGGTTGATAAGGGACAAACCTTTCAGCGTATAGTCCCAATCTTCCGGCAGAGAGAGCATTTGCGATAACAGGCCCTTGGCTTTCAGGGATAAGTCCTTGTTCCGCAGGTGGTGATTGGACATCACCGTGTAGCCCTTGTTACGCTCTACACGAAATACTGCCATGTTCTCAACTCCTTTCACTCGAAATGTCACCGCGTCGTAGGCGGTCAGCTTGCCCGGCTGGTAGGGACATTCCGCATAGACGCAGAATTGATATTTCCAGTGCGGGCGATAAAAGCGGCAGGTGCCGCAGTCCTCCGGCGTGACCGCCTCGCCGCTGTCGTAGTGGTCGAAACCGGGCTTGCCCTGCATGAGCTGTTCAAAGGCCCGGTCGCTGCCGGAAGTGAAATACATAGGCCGTCGCCTCCTTTCTGCTTTTGGGCAAAAAGAAAAGCCGCAGACTTTTTTCAAAATCTGCGGCTTGGCCGGGGAACAGAAAAGGGCGCTGTCATGCTTGACAACACCCTGTTTCTGTCTGATAATTCAGTTGTTTTGACACGCCCCGTTTTCCGCTGCCCTAAAAAACATTGATTTTACTGGATTTTTTCATGTTTTCTTATGGCACCACGGTTAATACGCTTCCTCTTTTTTGTCGTTATCCGCCGTAGTAGCCCGCTTCCAGCAGGCGGGTCAGGGCTTCGTTGGCTTCCTCGTCGCTGAACAGTGTTGTGAAACGCTTGTCCACGGCCAGAGCTTCCAGCGACAGGTCAAGACGGTGCTTTTCCCGAAGGGCGTTGAATCCGTCGCTGAGACGGCTACCGGACAAGGCGCGGTGCGCCGTTTTCATGGCTTCCCCGGCGGGGATGGGGCGCATTCGAACGCCGAGGCTTTCCGCCTTTTCCCGGTTCGCCGCCCAGACGGCAATGAATTTTTCTTCCATGGTGTTCTCCTTAAATCACTGCATAAAGATACATATAAACCAGCCGCAGATACAATGGTTTTTGTTCCAGCTGATGCCGGGCGTCGGTCAGATATGCCGTGAACTGTTCCAGTTCCTCCGCTGTCAGCGTGTGCTGGCTGAATTTGGCTTTCTGTGCCAAGGCTTCCAGCGTTACCGGGGACGGCTGGCGCAGAAGTCTGGACAGCTGCTCCGTCTCCTGCCACATGGCAAGTCCCCGGGCGTTGGGGCGGGCGGTTTGCTGTCTGCTGCGGCGCAGGCGGATGCGGATACTCCGCTGGACTGTGACCACCAAAACCAGCATTCCAAGCGCAAGCAGTACGGCCAGAATCTTTCCGACGTTGTGCTGCTTTGGCGCATCCGGCTGAGGCGGCGCGGATTCGGTGGGGGGCTGCGGGTGGGAGGGTGAAGTTGCAGGCGGTGGGGTCGTCGGCTCCGGGGAGGTCGGCTGGGCGGCCTCCTGCGTGGCTCCCGGCACGGTCTCCGGGGTGGGCTGCTGCGCCGCGGCCATATCCGATGGAGTGGCCTCCAATACCAGCCAGACGCCCAGCGTCGGCTCGTAAT
>OLOW01002954.1_pt1 | contig 11064 bp, 8 predicted proteins | sample 1672801 | NCBI WGS metagenome assembly OLOW01 (sample SAMEA3136725, study PRJEB25190) | human gut metagenome | biome: human gut; feature: human-associated habitat; material: faeces | place: Austria | collected 2013
GCCCTCCTTTCCAGTGGATTCTCTTTCGAGTTTCTATGTAATCAGAGGGTCACAGGTCTCCGTTTCACTTCGGTCGTTGCAAAACGAGTGCCACTGGCACTCTGCAACCCTCTGTTGAAGGACTAACCGCCTACCGTTATGGTAGCACCCATGTTTCGATTATAACAGTTAAAAATTATCGGTGCAATATAAAGTTGGTAGAGAAGTATCTAGTATCTACAGAAGAGAATCGGTTTGAGTATTCTCCGGTGCCAAAACGGTGCCAAGAAATCAGGCAAATCAAAATAGGTGGTGCAAATCAGCCGTTTTTCACTATATTTTGGAGAGAAAACCATAAAAAATATGAGATAAAACGGGATTAAAGTATCGTGAGGGTGGTAGAACAGTAGGTTCAGGAAGAGTTGCTTCTATCATCGAGTAATCGCTGATAAACCGCATAAACAAAGGATTTTCAGACCTTCGAGGGTTCGCCCTCGGAGGTCTTTTTTATGGTGCGCCTTGCGGCGCACATCTTTAATGGGTGAAAGTCTCGAACATGCCCAGGTAGTGGGAAATGTTTATTCTACTGATCAAATTGGCGAAACAGTGTTTTGCCAATTTGAAAACCTTCCGATGGTTGATACCGGAAGAAGGTTTTTCTTGATTTGTACGCTCTGGATCACGATGATATTTGAGTTTGAACTGGATTGTTTAAGGGTTAGCTTACTTATTCTAATCAACAGTGACCTTGTGCTGTTATTACCCGATAATAGAGTAAAGTTTTAGTTGGTTATTAAAAAAAATAAAAGTGAGAGTATCCACATTCTTTGATACAATGGTTTCGACGAAAAAAACATTCAAAAAGAAGGAGTACTCTCACATGGACATTATATCATTTTTTGACACTTTATTAACATCTATTTTTGATGCGGAACAAAGTTTTTTTGAAAATCCCAAGAACTTCAGCGAACTTGAATCCTCGGTCAAGTCATCAACAGATGCATTTGCAGCGAGTTTTCTGGGAGCCATACTGTCTGAAATGGATCAGACAATACGTAACACTTCCTGGCGCAACGGACGCTACACCATTCACCGGAATGGCACCAGAACACTGATCAGTTCTGTGGGTGATATTTCTTTTGACTGTACATACTATAAATCAAAGACACAAAAGAATACATTTACCTATCTTCTTGAGGATCTGATTGGCCTTACCTTACTTATTTCCAACCAACAATAACTTTACACTATCTTACCCGATTTTGTTTATTGCTATTTTCGGTGGATTAGATATAATAGTGGTAACAGGAACTCCCGCACCTCTCAATGATGTGTCAAATGGGAGCACGTTTTTTATATAGAGAATTGGTTGTGCGCAGGGGAAATGTATAGAAGAGAAGATGGATGTGAATGATAATATCTACATTACAATGGAGTGCAAAGGACATAGAACACATGTGTATGTAGCTAGTTGAGGTTTGTATAAAGGAGATTAAAATTTGGAAAATGTTTTTGAGCTTTCACAATTTGATGAATACAGAGAAGATAACAGAAGAGAAGTGAAAAAAGCAAATGGTGGTTTGCCAATTTCATTGTGGGACACGTATTCTGCGTTTGCAAATTGCTATGGCGGTGTCATTATCCTCGGTGTCAAAGAAGAAAAAGACGGCAGTTGGAAAACTACCGGTCTTCAGAATGCGTTCAAGCTCCGAAAAGATTTCTGGGATACTATCAACAATTCTAAGAAAGTGAATATCAATCTCCTGTCGGAAGATGACGTAGAGATGTATGAAGTTGGTGACAATAAAGATGTCATTATGGTTATTTATGTGCCAATGGCGAAGCGTGAGCAGAAACCGGTGTACATCAACAATGACATTTTTAATGGTACTTTCCGTCGGAACTATGAGGGTGATTATCATTGTACCAGATTGCAGGTAAAGACCATGCTCCGTGACCAGACCGAGCGCACCATGGATATGGAAGTGCTTGATAAGGTTCCGATGGAAGATTTGAATTACGATACCATTCATGGATATCGCAACAGTCATCGTTCTTTAAAAGAAGGACATCCTTTTGAACGACTGAGCGACCATGAGTATTTAAGAAGCATTGGTGCGGCTGCTATTTCAGAGGAAGACGGAAAGTTGCATCCTACGGCAGCAGGTATGCTGATGTTTGGGGATGAGTATAACATTGTACGTCACTTCCCAGAGTATTTCTTGGATTACAGAGAAGAATTAGATCCTACAACACGTTGGAGTGACAGATTACAGTCCAGTTCCGGCGAATGGTCCGGAAATGTGTGTGATTTTTATTTCCGGGTTTATAACAAGATTATCAAAGATGTTAAGGTGCCATTTAAAATGTCTGGTGGTGAGCGTATTGACGATACTCCAGTGCACAAGGCACTACGTGAAGCCTTGGCAAACTGCCTTATTAATGCAGATTATCATGGTTTACGAGGTGTTGTAATCCGTAAAGAACCGGACAAGCTGGTTTTGGCAAATCCAGGTTATGTCAGAACGGGTAAAAAGCAGATGCGTCTTGGTGGCGAATCCGATCCAAGAAACAAGGCTCTTATGAAAATGTTTAATCTCATCAATATTGGTGAACGAGCTGGAAGTGGTGTGCCGAATATCTTTAATGTTTGGGCAGATGAAGGCTGGGAAGAACCGGTGATTGAAGAAAGATTTGATCCGGATAGAACGATACTGTCACTTCCTTTTGTAAAAAAAGTGGCGGAAAAAAGTGGCGGAAAAAAAGTGGCGAAAAAAAGTGGCGAAAAAAAAGTGACGAAAAAAACACAGGAAAAATACGATGCTATTTTGAATGCTATGCAGCCTGATAAGTGGTATAAAGCTTATGAATTCGAAAGTATTGCAGGTGTTAAGGAATCAAGAATTAAAGTACTGCTTAAGGATATGACGGAACAGGGACTGATTGAGAGTACCGGTAGTACGAAAGGTAAGATGTATAAAAAAATTAATGCGAATTAATATAAGGTATTGGAGATGGTACAAATGAGTGAAATTGTAGGCAGAGAGTTGAAACGTTGGTCGGAAACATTAGAAGAACTGAATGAATACGATATAACATTGGTCAATATTTTACTAAAACATTATGAAACTCTTATAGAAGCTGGCGGGACTGCTGGTGGTAAAAGAGCTAATAAATTTGCGGAGTATATCGGTGAGAAGCAAGGCGTATGTGATAAAACTATTGAGACTTTATCATTTGGATCGGAAATGAATACAAAGAAGATAAAGAAATTAAATGGCTTAGAAGTAGATTCATTTAGAGGTTTTTCAGTGAGTCGAACATTTAATCTTGATAAGCAGTATGTATTCCTTTATGGACCTAATGGTTCTGGAAAATCCAGTTTTAGTGAAGCTTTGGAATACAGTTTGCTTGGTGTTATTGAAGAAGCAGATGCAAATAAAATTAAACTATCTACTTACATCAAAAATACTGCGACTAAAAAAGGAAAAAAGCCTACGATTACTTGTACATATGAGGATGGCTCGGAAGATGAAGCCATAATTGATTATGATGCATACAGATTCGCATTTGTAGAAAAAAATAGAATTGCTGATTTTTCTCATATTAGTGTATTGAATTCTAAGAATCAGAGTGAGAGAATAGCTGCTTTATTTGGACTATCAGCCTTTAACGAGTTTGTACAAGGGTTCACGACAAATTTTGATGAGAAATATTTAACAACAAGTTCTGTTACGGAGAAACTATTTGAAGAAAAAAAGCTATCGAGAGATTCTAAAGAAAAACAACTTCAAGAAAGCAAAGATGAATTAAATAGAATTAGAGATTTGCTTGTAGAAGAAATTGCAAAACTTAAAAAACGGGAAATAACAGAGGTTGACAGTGCGTTAGATTATCTTGAGAATCCCACGACAGGTATTTTGACTGTAAAAATTGCAGAGCGAGATAAACAGTATGTTACTCCAATACCGGTAGAACATATTGAAAGCTTTATAAATTATATTTTAAAATTGCAGAAAAATCTTAAAATTGTTAATGAAAATAGAAACAAATTATCGGATATGGCTCTGCAGGTAAATTATAAAAATTTGTATGAGATTATATCTGAATTGGAAGAAACAACGAATTGTCCTGCTTGTGGAACAAATTTGGCTAATGCTGAAAGAAATCCATATGAATATGCTAAAGAGCAGTTAAAAACATTTACTGAAATAGAACTGATACAGAAAAAAATCAATGATGCCGCTCAAAATGCTAGGGAGAACATTCGTGAGATATTAGATTTTATTTCGGGAAATCAAGAATTTTTTAAACTATTACAAATAAAAACAGACAATATGGTTTCCGTAGAATTGGAAGATATTCGAATGTATGTGGATACTGTGAGTAAGTGGTTTGAATTTTGTGAAGAATTAAAGGGATTTGACAAGATAGTTGCCCGAAACAAAATAGAAGAATACAATAAGGCGGCAAACAAATCAAATTCTGAATATGATCAACAAGTTGCAAAGCTTAGTGCTGTAAGAAATGCACTTGTGACATTAAAAACTCAGATGAATGAAAAGGAGCAGATAATAAAGAGATGCCAAAAAGAGATTAAGGAGTTTGATGAACAAAGCGAGGATACAATAAAGAAAATTCACGAAGAAAAAAGAATTTGTGAATTTAATGTAAAAATTATAGAAGCTTATAATAAGATAATTGGTAGTTTGGTTAATTATAATAATGAGTTGCCGAGGCAGATAGCACAGGATTTAGAACAGAAAATCGTCGATTATTATAATACAATCAATCATGATGATGCAGATTTTGAAAAGATAGAAGAATTGATTTTACCGGATGCAACTTCTGACAAAATGTATATTACATTTGCTGATGGTAGCACATCGGAAGCGTTACAAGTTTTAAGTGAAGGCCATATTAAAATTTTGGGCTTGTCAATTCTTTTAGCTAAAGCGGTGCATGATAATTTAAACTTTATTATATTTGACGATATCGTAAATGCCATTGATGATGATCATAGAAATGGTGTAGCGGATTTGTTGATGAATCATGCCGATTTTGCAAATACACAGATTATATTGTCTACACACGGAGACCAATTCATTTTTAAATTGCAAGATAAGTTAGGTCAAAAGAGAGTAAAAGAAAATGCTATTGTGTATAAATTTATTCCGGCAGATTCATTAGAGGAACGAGGTGTAATAGTAGAATACTCTGATTCAAAAACGCCATTGATGGCTGCAGAGGATAAGTACAATAAAAATGAAACAAAAGATGCTGCTTCAAAATGTCGACAAGCAATGGAGTGTATTTCATATAATCTGTGGAATTTAATTGCTAAATCTTCAGATGCGACGATATCTGTAGGGATGAGAAGTCCCAAGAGTTTACCAGATTTAAGTTCTATAGTGGATGGTTTGATTAAGAAAACTGGTAAGATAAAAGGTATGGAAGACATTAATGCAGAACTCAAGAGTCTTAAAGAAGCTGGGAATTGGCGCGTCCTGAATAAAGGAACCCATTTCGAAGATGAACAAAAGGAGTTCGAACGTGCTGATATAAAGTGCGTTTATGACCATTTGGTTAAGTTAGATGATATGATTAGAAATATGAAGATTGTAAATAGCGCTGAGACAAAATGAAGTTCAATAGAGATTTGGAGGTGAGAGTAATGGCACAACAAGAGAACCCCATTGTTTTTATAAGTTATTCACAAGATTCATTATCATTTGCAGATCAAGTACTTTCTTTTGCTAACAAATTGAGAAGAGAAGGAATTGATGCTATTCTGGATCAGTATGAAGAGGCTCCTTCTGAAGGTTGGCCAAGATGGATGGAAAATAGTATAAATAGAGCCGACTATGTTATAGTGATTGGTTCAAAAGGATATTATGATAAAATATATGGAAATGTAGAACTGGGAAAAGGTCGGGGTGTTAAATGGGAAGGGAATCTCATTTATCAGAAATTATATATGTCGGATACAATGAACAACAAATATATTCCGGTTGTTTTTGATGAGAGCGACTTGGAGTATATTCCAATTCCGCTTCAGGGAAGCACTTATTATAATATTAGCAACGAGAATGGATATGATAGATTATATTGGAGATTGCGAGGCATTAATACGAAAGAAAAACCGCCGCTTGGAAAATTGAGACCATTGCCAGAAAAAGAAAGAAAAAATTTATTTATCACTTCGATGATAGATATTGAGGCGTGGAATAAAGCAGTTTGGCGTGGGGCAGGTTTTGTATTAGGATATATGCCGTTGCCGGCGTTGCTTTTGCCGTTTGTTAATGAAAAATATGCGATTAAGATTTTTGAAGATTGGATAAAGATAATAGGAAGAGATGATAAAAAAGAAGATATAAGGATTGCATTAGTAGAAGGAGATGTACCGGGGGAGACATCAGGATATTACGTAGTGGTTGGAAATAATATTGATGAAGCTATGAAGCGAGCCGAAAAAGGTGGTTTTTCTGCGGACGAGACGATGATACTTAACGTATCTCGTATAATTCGTGCAAATCCTAGGGATAATTTCCAATCATTCAATTACTTTAAAGATGCATATCATCAATATGGAGAATATATGTTAATGCCTGCTGTATTGAATGAAAAGACTAGAGAAATCAAACCACTTCCGCAGTATGGAATACATAAAAAGCAGTTGGTTTATAGGCATATTTCAGACATAACAGAAAATGATCAGGATGCCATATTACTTCAGAAGAATAAGCCGTTTTCACTATATAAGCCAAAGTAGGTTTTAGTAAGTGAAAGTTCTGGTTAAAGTATTTTAAGTAAAGATACACACAATAGGCTTTCGGAGTGTACTTTTCTCAAATTTGTATCACACTGTGTATCGTGGCACTGGTGCCGTATGCTAAAACTTATCCCACCACGCTATGATACACAAAAACGTGTATCACGCCCCCCCCCCTAAAATGTGTATCACAACCCTGATTTTGTTAAAAATCTCAATTTACATCTTATTTCGCCCATGGTATATTATTACTTAGGTGGACGGAAAACGGCGGATTATCGTGATACGAATCTGCAACATTTCCCCCGGAAAAAGTAAAAATAATAGGTAAAATACCCATAAAATGAGTCACAAAACGGCAAAAACCGTAGCAAATAAGTTTCTAGACACGGCCAAATCAGACCGTGAAGGCGGACGTACAGTAGGTTCAGGACGTGTTGCTACAATCATCGAGTAATCTACGCGTAAGTAACGAGAAGATTAGATAAATAAAAAATATCCGGAGAGTGTTTACACTCTTCCGGGTATTTTTTTGTTTATTGATTAGCAGCAATATTGACAATGAAATTACCGGTATGTTACTTTGTAGATGCAAACAATTGGGTGGGCTTATAAGCAAGCCTGTGCAGCAGAAAAGGAGATATCAATGAAGAAAATCTTGATTACCGGTGGAACCACATTTGTCAGTAAGTATGCAGCAAAGTATTTTGTAGAGCATGGATATGATGTCTATGTAGTGAACCGTAATTCAAAACCGCAGGTTAAGGGCGTGACGCTGATTGAAAGCGACAGGCATAATTTAGGGGATAAGCTGAAGAATCTGCATTTTGATGTTGTTGCCGACATAACCGCTTATGATGCACAAGACATAATTGATTTACATAATTCGCTGGACTCTTTTGATCAATATATAATGATTAGTTCCAGTGCGGTATATCCGGAGTATGGTGTACAGCCATTTCCTGAGAATTCTGAAAGAGCAGTAAATAAATTCTGGGGAAAATACGGAACAGATAAGATCGAAGCAGAAAATGCACTGTTGGAGAGAGTCCCGGATGGTTATATTTTAAGACCGCCATATTTATATGGTTCTATGGACAACGTCTATCGGGAGGCGTTTGTATTTGACTGTGCAATGGCAGACAGAAAATTTTATTTGCCGGAAGCCGGTGAGATGAAATTACAGTTTTTCCATGTGGAAGATTTGTGCAGTCTGATGAAAGTAATAATTACAAAGTGCCCAACGGATCATATTTTGAATGTCGGAAATGAAAAGGCAATATCGATAAGAGACTGGGTTATCAAATGTTATGCCTGCTTTGATAAAGTGCCGGAATTCGTATCGGTACCGGAAACAGTAGAGCAGAGAAATTATTTCAGCTTTTATAATTATGAATACTGTCTTGATGTGACCCGGCAGAAGAAGATATATCCGGAGACGATGTCAATGGATGCCGGGTTACAGGAGGCTGCAAATTGGTATATAGAGCATGAAGGTGAGGTAAACAAGAAGCCATATTGGGAGTATATTGATACCAATTTGGTATAAAGGTAATTGACATAATAAGATGACAAGCGTGTGTATCAGGAAGGAATTATGATGGAGATAATAGAAGTAGCAGATCTGAACCGTCCGGAACTGGCGGTTTATGCGGAGCTTTCGGAACGGCAGCTTGCAACAATCTATGAACCGGAGGAAGGATTGTTTATTACCGAGAGTCCGAAGGTGATTGAGCGGGCGTTAGATGGTGGATATGAACCGGTGTCTTTTCTGGCAGAAAAGGGACAGCTTGCAGAGGCTGAGGAGATTCTGGATCGGATGGAGGATGTCCCAATCTATGTTGCACCGGATGAGATATTGACGAAGCTTACCGGTTATCATCTGACAAGGGGACTCTGGTGCGCGATGCGCCGCAGGACATTGCCAACTATAGAGGAGGTATGTCAGGGAGCGAAGCGGATCGCTATTTTGGAAGAAGTGGTCAATCCGACAAATGTGGGAGCATTGTTCCGCTGTGCCGCAGCACTTGGTATGGATGCAGTGATATTGACCGGTGGCTGCAGTGATCCTCTTTACAGACGTGCAAGTCGTGTGAGTATGGGAACAGTATTCCAGATTCCGTGGACAATGTTGTCAAAGAAGGATGGTGTCTGGCCGGAGCAATCGTAATCGGGACGAATCTACAATGGGACGAGACCACGAGCGGGTTAACCGGTTTATCGCTTTTACTGCCTTATTACTGTATACTATACTTAATGCGTGACAAACTAAAAAGACGATTTATATTTACTTTGAAAAAACTTAATTGATAATATATCATGATTTTAATTGCCGTTATTTCATTAGGAGCGATTGGAGCCATCGGCGCTGTTTTTCTATACGCCGCCTCCAAGAAGTTTGAAGTATACGAAGATCCTCGTATCGCACAAGTCCAGGAGGTATTGCCTGGAGCCAATTGCGGAGGTTGTGGATATCCCGGATGCGGTGGTTTTGCTACGGCTTGTGTAAAAGCCGACACGTTGGACGGCCTGTTATGCCCCGTAGGCGGAGCACCTGTAATGGGCAAAGTAGCCACCATCCTCGGAAAAGAAGCAGCCAGTGCAGAACCGATGGTAGCCGTTGTCCGCTGCAACGGAACGTGTGCCGCCCGTCCGCGTACCAACCAATACGACGGTGTGCAGAGTTGTGCGATTGCTTCCACCTTGTACGGCGGAGAGACCGGCTGTTCATTCGGTTGCTTAGGTTATGGCGACTGTGTGGCTGCATGTAACTTCGACGCCATCCACATCAACCTTGAGACCGGGCTTCCGGAAGTGGACGAAGACAAATGTACTTCATGCGGAGCTTGCGTAAAAGCTTGCCCGAAAAACATCATCGAACTGCGTAAGAAGGGCCCCAAATCACGCCGCGTCTTCGTCAGCTGCGTAAACAAAGACAAAGGCGGAGTAGCCAAGAAAGCATGCGCCAACGCTTGTATCGGCTGTGGCAAATGTGCAAAGGAATGCCCGTTCGAAGCAATTACAGTGGAAAACAACGTGGCCTACATCGATTACACAAAATGTCGCTTATGCCGCAAGTGCGTAGCCGTATGTCCGACCGGCGCCATCCACGAATTGAACTTCCCGCCACGTAAAGAGGCAGCTCCGGCTGTGGACGCCGACAAAATAAAACCGGCAACAGCTCCGAAACCGGCTGCACCGAAGGCTGATGCGCCAAAGACTGAAGCCCCGAAGAAAGAGTCTCCGAAGGCAGAAGCTCCAACAGCAAACGTTACGCCAAATGCAGCAACTCCTAAAATTGAAACAAAAGAAGAAACAATTCAAAAATAAAATCTAATAGTATGCTAAGGACATTTCGAATCGGAGGTATACATCCGCCCGAAAATAAATTGTCTGCCGGTAAGAAAATTACCGCTTTAGCTGCTCCTAAGCAGGTAATCATACCGCTCAGTCAGCACATCGGGGCTCCGGCCCAGGCAGTGGTCAAGAAGGGTGATCTGGTTAAAGTCGGAACACTTGTCGCCAAGGCAGGTGGTTTCGTTTCCGCCAATATCCACTCGTCAGTATCCGGTAAAGTAAACAAAATAGATAACGCCCTCGACTCAAGCGGCTACAAGCGTCCGGCCATCTACATCGATGTGGAAGGAGACGAATGGGAAGAAACGATCGACCGCAGCGATGCATTGGTAAAAGATTGTACGTTGTCATCCAAAGAGATCGTCGACAAGATTGCAGCAGCCGGTATCGTAGGTCTGGGGGGAGCCACCTTCCCGACACAGGCTGCCGACGCGCATCGTCAACGACGTGCTCTTTTCGCTGGTCACGGCGCGGCTGCTGGTGGCCGTGCGCAGCGAGTCCGACGACCGCGAAACCCTCTTCTCTCCGGCGGTAGACATCCATGCGCTGACGCTCTACGACGTGTTGGAACAGGTCGAGAGCCACGGGGATTCGGCGCTCGACTTCCGCGATTCACCCGAAATGAAGGTCGTCGGCGAGTTGCTCGCCGATATTCGCGCCGCCGCACGGCGGTCGCAGGCCAATGTACTCCTAATCGATATCTGATCCATGATCCGTTCCGTCGTCATCATCGGCAGCGGCAACCTCGCCGATACAGTTTGTGGTACAGAATTTGATCCCCCAGTCTGTCATCTTTATCATTAGCATTCTTTTGAGTGTTGCATTTGTCATGTATTTTATCATAAAAGCGCCGAAGGACTGGATTCTGGAAAATCCTTTGCCCTATTCGGCGGATACCAAAAAAGAGTTCAAAAAAGCGCTGTTTCTGATCGTCGCGGTGGTACTTATGAGTCTTG
>OLOW01002955.1_pt1 | contig 11062 bp, 6 predicted proteins | sample 1672801 | NCBI WGS metagenome assembly OLOW01 (sample SAMEA3136725, study PRJEB25190) | human gut metagenome | biome: human gut; feature: human-associated habitat; material: faeces | place: Austria | collected 2013
GTACCTTCCGTGGGGATGTCGGTGACCTCTTGCTCATGAACGGTAATGAGCGGATGCTCCCGAACCGCCTTGTCCACCGCCGCGGAGAAGCCCATGCGGTCCACCGCCAGCGCGCCGCCGGCGGGTACGGCGTTTTCATCCGCCGCACGCATGATGAGAGAATCCAGCATGCGCATTTCCGCCTTGAGCAGCCCCACGGCATTGGAAAGGCGGTCGCTGCGCAGGCTGTTGCTGCACACCAGTTCGGCCATGGTATCCAGGTGCTGGGCCGGAGTTTTAAGGCACGGCTTCATTTCGTAGAGGTCCACGGGCACACCGCGCCTGGCGATCTGCCAGGCGGCTTCACACCCGGCCAATCCGCCGCCAATGACCTGTATGCTCATCAGTCCTCATCCTCCTCGGGCTTGGGGACGGATGTTTTGTAGCGGCAGGTTTCGTTGGCGCACAGGTGCACCACCTCACCCCGCTTGCCGGGCTTTTCCACCATATAGCTGCCGCATTTGGGACAGCGGTCCACGATGGGCTTTTCCCAGCTGACAAAATCACAATCCGGATAGTTTTCGCAGCCGTAGAACCTGCGGTTCTTCTTGCTGGTCTTTTCCATCAGCCGCGCGCCGCACTTGGGGCAGGGCGCGTCAATGTAATGGACGATGGGCTTGGCGTTGCGGCAGGCCGGAAAATTGGGACAGGCCAGGAATTTTCCGAAGCGCCCCATTTTATAGACCATCATCGCGCCACATTTTTCGCAGGGCACGTTGCTGACCTCATCCTTGACCTCAACCTTCTCAATCTGTTCCTCAGCCACGCCGAGCATCTTTTCAAAGGGCGGATAAAAATCGCGCAGGATCTGCCGCCACTCGGTTTTGCCCTCTTCCACGGCATCCAGCTTATCCTCCAGCGAGGCGGTAAACTGCGTATCCACGATCGGGCCGAAGTATTCCGTCATCATGCTGGTGACCATGCGTCCCAGTTCGGTAGGATACAGACGCTTTTTCTCCCGGGTGACATAGCCCCGAGAAATGATGGTGGTGATGGTGGGCGCATAGGTGCTGGGGCGACCGATGCCCTTTTCCTCCAGGGTTTTCACCAGGCTGGCCTCGGTATAACGGGCGGGCGGCTGGGTGAAATGCTGCACCGCGTCCACCTCGACAAAGGCCATATCGCTGCCTTCTTTGAGCACCGGCAGGATGCTTTCAGGGGTCTCCTGCTCATCGTCCGTGCCCTCGACATAAACAGCACGGTAGCCGCTGAAAACCATATGCTCGCCGTAGTAGCGCATGTCCACCCCATCGCCCACGATATCCGCCGTCATGGTCTGGAATACAGCGGGCTTCATCTGGCTGGCCAGGAAGCGGGCATAGATGAGGCGGTAGAGGTTGTGCTGTTCCCGGCTCAAAAAGGGCTTGACGCTGTCGGGCGTATGCTCCATGTAGGTGGGACGGATGGCCTCGTGGGCGTCCTGCGCGTTTTTGCGTCCCTTGTACTGGTTGGGCGTCTCCGGGCAGTACTCCTCACCATACTGGGCGCAGATAAATCCGCGCGCAGCCTCCACGGCCTCGGCCGACACGCGCACGCTGTCGGTGCGGATGTAGGTGACCAGACCCACCGTGCCTGCCTTGCCCAGGTCGATGCCCTCATAGAGCTGCTGCACCACCTGCATGGTTTTGGCGGTCGAGAAATTGAGCTTGCGGCTGGCCTCCTGCTGCAGACTGGAGGTGGTGAAGGGCGGCTGCGCCCTTTTGAGCTTTTCGCCCATTTTGACGGACTGAACCTTGAAAGCGGTTTTGAGAATGCGCTCCTTGGCCGCGAGCGCGTCCTTTTCGTTTCCGATCTGAGCCTTTTCCCCGTCAAGGGAGACCAGACGGGCCTCGCAGGTCATCTTTTTCCCCTTGGCGTTCTGAGCTTCAAAGCGCGCGTTCACATCCCAGAACTCCTCGGGAATAAACGCTTCGATTTCCTGCTCACGCTCCACCACCAACCGCGTAGCGACGCTCTGCACGCGGCCGGCAGACAGGCCCTTTTTCACCTTCGCCCACAGAAGCGGGCTGATCTTGTAGCCCACCAGCCGGTCCAGGGCGCGGCGTGCCTGCTGCGCGTCCACGCGCGCCATGTCGATGGGCCGCGGGTGCTCCAGCGCATCCTTGACCGCCTTCTTGGTGATTTCGTGAAACTCGATGCGGCAGGGCTTGGTGGGGTCCAGATTCAGGGTGTGCGCCAGGTGCCAGGAGATGGCTTCTCCCTCGCGGTCAGGGTCGGTTGCCAGATAGACGCGGGACGCGTTTTTGGCTTCCTTTTTGATCCGCGCCAGGATGTTGCCCCGGCCCCGGATGGTGATGTATTTCATTTCAAAATCATGATCCGCGTCCACACCCAGCTGAGATTTGGGCAGATCGCGCACATGGCCCTGCGAGGCCTCCACGTGATAACCCTTGCCCAAAAATTTTTCAATCGTCTTGGCCTTCGCGGGCGATTCCACGATCACCAGTTTTTGTGCAGTCGTCGCCATCTAACTCCTCCTCTGATTGACTACAGCGTGCGGTGGAAACGGTTGCCGGTCTCCCGGCAAATCAGGCCCATGACCTCCAGCGTACCCAGCTCGGCCAGCAGCTGTGTGTCGTCCAGCTTGAGCCGCTCGCCCAGTGCCTGTGCGCCGAGTGCTTCCACGGCAAGCAGGGCCAGGATGCGCTGCTGAAGGTCCGTCAGGCATTCCATTTCATCCGGTTCGGGTGCGGCGGGTCTGGGGCCAAGGCCCAGATCCTCCAAAATGTCGTCGGCGCTGGTAACGATGCGCCCACCCTCCCGGAGAATATGATGCGGGCCTTCCGCGCCTGTTGTACCCACGCAGCCGGGAACTGCGAACACCTCGCGTCCCTGCGAAAGCGCAGCGTCCACGGTGATGATTCCCCCGCTTTTGATGCGTCCTTCCACAAACACCACGCCCAGGCTCAGGCCCGAAATGATGCGGTTGCGGTGCGGAAAGTGGTATGGCAGCGGTTGGGCGTCCAGCGGATATTCGCTGAGAATCAGACCGATTCCTCCTGCGATTTTCCGCAGGAGGGGCCTGTGTTCAGGCGGATAGGGCACGTTGATGCCGCTGCCCAGCACGCCGACGGTATAGCCTCCCGCCTCCAGCGCGCTCTCATGCACCGCCAGATCAATGCCGCGGGCCAGGCCGCTGACCACGCACACGCCCGCCTCGCAAAGACCGCGGGTGAGCATGCGTGCCATTTCTCTTCCATAGGCGCTGGGCTGCCGCGTCCCCACCAGCGCGACCATGGGCCTTTCCAGACAGTCGAGCGAACCTGCATAATACAGCAAATAAGGCGCGCCGTCAAGCTTGGCCATCCGGCTGGGATAGTGCTCGTCTCCCTGAAATAGCAGCCGGACGTTCTTCTGCTCAAGCCGGGCGATGAGGCTGTCCATGGCAGCACGGGAATGGAGCGGGGACAATGCCTTTCGTGCCTGCGATGGAAACTCCGGACCGCCGTGGCTGCCATATGCGTCCCATACGCCCTGTACGCCACCGTAGGCTTCGGCCAGCATCGTCGCATGCGCAGGCGTGATCTTGGCTGCCGACAGCCATAGCAGGCACCTCTGTTCCTCGGTCAGATGCATGCTCTACCCCCCATATGGTCCGTCTGCGGTTCGAAATTGAAGGGCCAGCGCAACATCCCCGACCTGTATGGCATCATGGCCCGCCAGGTCTGCCACCGTGCGCGCCACCTTGCGGATGCGGCCATAGGCACGCATGGAGAGGCGAAACCGTTCCACCGCCTGGCGGAGCAGCTTGGAGGCCGTCGCGTCCAGCCCGCAAAAGCGCTCTATGCCCGGCTGATCCAGCTGGGCATTGCAGTGGAAGGGAAGCCCCGCGTAACGCACGGTCTGCCGCCTGCGCGCTTCAAGCACGCGGGCGCGGACATCCGCACTGCTTTCCCCCCTGACAGAGCTTTCAATCTCCTCAACCGGCACGGCGTCCATCTCCACTCGCAGGTCGATGCGGTCCAGCAGCGGACCGCTGATGCGTCCCAGGTAACGCCTGATCTCCGCCGGGCTGCAGCGGCAGGGGCGCGTCCTGCTGCCATAGTTTCCGCAGGGACAGGGATTCATGGCCGCAACCAGCATTGCGCGGCTTTGATAGCGGTTTTGTCCGTTGACCCTCGTCACGTTCACAAACCCGTCCTCCAGCGGTTGACGCAGCGCCTCAAGCGTTTCACGCCGGAATTCGGGCAGCTCGTCGAGAAACAAAACGCCATTGTGCGCCAGTGATACCTCGCCCGGCCGCGCCTTCCCGCCCCCGCCGATCATAGCGGGCACAGAGACGTTGTGGTGTGGCGTGCGGAAGGGACGCTGCGTCATCAGCCCGCAGTCCTCCCCCAGCTCTCCGGCGGCGGAATGAATCAGCGTGGTTTCCAGTGCCTCCTCGTAGGTCATGGGCGGTAGAATGCCGGGCAGGCAGCGGGCCAGCATGGTTTTGCCACTGCCGGGGATGCCGGTCATCAGCAGGTTGTGTCCGCCCGCTGCGGCAATTTCCAACGCCTTGCGGCCCGCCGGCTGGCCCTTGACGTATTTGAGATCAAAGGCCATGGGCGTGTCCGGTGCGAGCGCCGCGTAGCGCGCCGCGGGATGAGCGGTCAATGGGGCCTTGCCCGAAAGGTGCTCCAATACCTGGAGCAGCGTTTCCGCAGGATACAGGGTCAGCCCTTCCACGCATTCACATTCCCTGGCGTTCGCCCTGGGCAAAACGAGTGCGCGCACGCCCTGCCCGGCAGCGGTGATGGCCATCCCCAGCGCACCGCGCACGGGCATCAGCCGCCCGTCCAGCGCCAGCTCGCCCAGCAGCATGGTCTCGCCCAGCCCATGAAACGCCTCCGGAGAGCGCGCAGCCAGCAGAGCAACCGCGATAGCCAGTTCAAACGTCGTACCTTCCTTTTTCACATCCGCAGGGGCCAGGTTGACCGTCACCTTGCCGAAGGGAAAGGACAGGCCACTCACGACGATAGCCGCGCGGACGCGGTCGCGGCTTTCCTTGACGGCCATGCTGGGCAGGCCGACGATTTCAAAGCCGATCATCCCATTGGAGATAAACGCCTCCACCTCCACGGGATAGCCGTATACGCCGCTTAAACCGCAGGATAACGTCTTGGCGAGCATCGGGCACACCCTCTCCAGAAAAACGGGATCATCAGTAGTACAGCTTTGAGAACCACTTCATCGCGTCCAGCCACCCCGTGCTGGTCAGCCATCCCGACGCGTAGGGAAAGAACATCACGAAGAACGCCAGGGCGCCAACCAGATACAGCGCCATGACCCCCATGCGGAGCCGTGGCCGGGAGCGCGGCAGGCGGTCCAGCCACCAGGCCGTAGCCAGGATGATGAAGGGCACGCTTGCAAAATAGTGGTAGATATACATGCTTCGGGGCACCAGCACCCAGGGCAGGTACTGCGCCAGAAAGCCCACGGCCAGCACCGGCAGCGTAAGATCGCCGTCTCCCTGCCGCAGAGACACGCCGCTGTGCAGGTTCAGATATTTGGCCGCGCAGGCCACGAGCGCGCCCAGCATGGCAATGGCGCCAAGGTAGAAAACCCACGGATTGCCCATGCACATGATGGTGCTGGCATAGCCGGCCGGTTCATAGCTGTCCTGCGCGAACCACATGGGCTTGAGGATAAACGGCCATTGCCACCAGGGGGATTGGAAGGGATGGTCCATACCCAGCCCCGGTGTGCTGTGATAATTCAGCATGCCGATCTGCGCGTCGATCACACGCTTGAGCGTGACCGGACCCGTGGGCGAAAGGTACGGGATATAGCACAGGTAGTAGATTACGCACGGTACCAGCACGAAGAAGATCACGCAAAAGCCGCATGTGATCAGTATTCGTTTGAGCGTAAAATCCTGCGCGGCGCGCACACGCGCTTTCTGGCTATCGTCCAGTTTGGCGTGCTCCACATCCAGGCCGCAGGCCACATTGCTCACCCGATACTGCCGGTAGATGGCCACGAAGAACAGTAGTGCCAATCCTACCGCGGCATACAGCCCGATCCACTTGCTGGCGATGGCCAGGCCCATGAATAGGCCGCTTAAGGCCAGAGGAATCAGGCTCCGGCGCAGGCAGCGGTCAAACAGGCGGGGCTTTTCGGGGTCGGCGGCAAAAAGGTCGGTTTGCAGGTAGCGCACCATGCACAGGTAACTCAGCAGGATGAAAAATACCGGGAAGGAGTCGATGGTGGCGATGCGCGTCTGGGTATAGTGCATCAGATCCAGGGAAAACGCCACCATGGACACCGTAGCAATGGAACGCCGGTGGGTGAGCTGCAGTGCCAGCAGGTAGAGCGCCGGCAGCATCAGAACGCCGATGAGCGCCCCCGCGAACCGCCAGCCGAACGGCGTCATGCCGAAAATGGCGATGCCCACGCTCATCATAAGCTTGCCCAGCGGCGGATGCGTGGTCTCGTAGGGCGCCTGGCCGTGCAGGTGCTCATAGGCGGTACGCGCGTGATAGATTTCATCGAAGTAGGTGCCGTTGTACCAGCCCGGCTCGCCCACGCAGGTATCCTGCTCGTCGATCAGGTTTTCGACCGGCTTTTCGCTTTCCAGCACGCCCGTGCGCGCGCCGGTATGGCTCACGATGGCCAGAGGCAGCGTTTGGCCGTTTTCGTCCCGCGCTACGATCTCCCAGAGGTTCAGTCCCGCCTCACAGGCGTTCAGGCGCAGATAGCGTCCCGTGAACCATATCACGCTGGTGGGCGAATCGCTCAGATAAGTGGTTTCACCATTGCTTTGTGTGGACTGAAGCGCATACAGCCACCGATAGCACAATCCCTCGCGCATGCGGCAGGGGGTTTCGGCCGACCAGGTGACGCCGTCCTCACTGGTGGATACGGAAAAATCATTGTAGCTGACCCCCGCATAATACAGGAGGCTGAAGCGTGTGCTCTCGCCCAGGTCAAAGACGATCTGCTCGTCGGGCGAGGTAGACACCCAGCCCGTTTGAGGAGCAACGGTACTGCCCAGATTCGTAAAAGCCAGCACGCCGTAAACCACACAGGTTGCGCCCATCACCAGATAGTCCCGCAATGTCAGGTGCAGGCGCGCATCGCGGGGGGACAGCAGCATCCGCTCATATGCAGGCGGCACGGACGGCTCCGCTTTCTCCGGCTGTGGCGCCTCGCTGGGCCGCAGGCCCGTATAGGCCACCCAGATGGCATAGCCGCACAGCAGCAGATTGAGTACGCACAGCGCATCGTTGAGAACGAGGGTATCATTGTTGAGATGCCCCATCTCCGCGCCATAGAGAATGGCGTTATCGAGCACGATGGCCGTGTTGATGAATGTCGTGATGGAAAAGCCGACGCACAGGCCCAGCAGCCGGCGGTCGCGCGTCAGCACATAGGCCGTCAGTAGCAGCGGCAGGGCGGGTAGCAGGTAGCGCTCATGCACCTTGATTCCCAGCACATAGATCAGAATCAGCGACAGCGCCAGGTAAAAAGGCAGATGATTGGCCTTGCGGTCAAAGGCCAGGCACACGGCCGAAAGCAAAAAGGCAAAAGCCATCATCCCATAGCCGTAGGCGGTATAGCTGCCCCCAAAGAAGGTCAGCCCGAACTGATACAGCGCCAGCAGCAGACAGAGCGCCCCCAGCGACGCGCGGCGGGGCTGAGCACGCAGGGACAGCTTCTCACCGTCCAGCAGCAGCCACAGGCCCGCGCTCATGGCAGCCAACGCCGTAACCAGCGGGAGCGCCGTGGAAACATGCGCTTCAAGGCTCGTCCAGTTGGCGCCGATCAGATAGTAGAGGTTGGCCGTGTTCAGCGTGGCGTAGGCATAGGAAGAAAGGGTCTCCTGATACAGGCTGATCAGCCATCCCGGCGACTGCCGCACGGAAAAGGGCACGATGATGGCCGCGGCTACGAGCACCGCCAGTCCAAGGCCCAGACCGACTGATTTCCACTGCCGTGCCCGGTCCGTCTGTTCCTGCTTTTCCAGCAGGCATCCAAGCAGCCACACGCCGCCGACCGGCGCGAACAAGAGCGCCTGCGGCTTAACCAGCACGGCCGCCGCAAACAGCGGAAAAGCCGCGCGCCAGTCCCGGCGGATGGCTGCCAGGCAGGTGAACATCAGCAGCAGCGCCAGCACGCTGTCGGCCTGTCCCCAGGCTGCGCCGTTGACCAGCACCGCGGGGTTGAGCGCGTATATGCCGGCCACAAGTGCCGCCGCCGCATCGCCCAGACGCTTGCGGGCGAAAGCAAACAGCAAAATCGCACCCGCCAGGTCGCACACTATAGGCAGGCTTTTAACCACCAGCAGCGAAGTTCCCGCCCCTTGTGCGGCGCTGAGCAACAGCCCGACGGGCCACAAAAGAAGCATATATCCGGGGGGATAGTCGCAGAAATAGTCCGCCGCATAGAAGCCTGCCGGACCACGCTCGGCCATGCGCAGGCTCCAGGCGGTGAAACAGTTGATATCCACCGAATAGCCCGGCACGTTCACCGCCAATACGATGCGCACGGCCAGTGCCGCGACCATCACGCAGGCAAAGGCATAGACGGCGCGCCTGTCCGCGCCCCCACGCGAAAGCAGCGGACGCGCCAGCAGATATAAAAAGCCAAACAGCACACCCAGCACCACAAACAGCGCCGTGCTCTTCTGGCCCGTCTGCTGCGTGGTGGCGGTATCATAGGAGACATAGCTCTGCGTATCGTACCAGACGGAGGCAAATACCCCGGAGGGCAATGCGTCCACCTTTTCCAGGCGCACGTCGTCAAAGTAGGCCTTGCCGGTGCTCTCCGCGCCGTAGCCGCCCACGCGCACGCCAAAGGTCACTTCGTGCTGGTCCTCGCCGGTTTCGCCGTACCATTCCAGATAGCGCCATTCACCATCGGTGTCGAACAGGCAGTCGGAATACGAGTAAATGCCCTCAATGCCCAGGTTTGCGCCGTTGCCGGTGTCCTCCATCGAATCCACCAGCACGTAGGCGCTCAGGCGATAGAGCGAGGACGGCTCCACCGAAACGGTGCAGGTATAGCGCGCATCGTTGGCGCTGGCGTTTTCCACCACAGCGCTGTACTGTCCGCTGTGCGCCTTTTCAGACGTGATGGCAATGCGCGAATACCCCTCCTGCGTGCGGTAGGCCGTGGGATACCAACCCTCCGGATTCCCGGACGCATCCAGCGTTTCAAAGCCGCCGTTGGCGATCAGATTGGCTTCCTCCGCGGCGGCGGCCAGGCACATCAGCAGCGTCAACGCCAGGCAAAAAAAGGCGCAGATGCGTTTCATTCGGCTGTTTCCTCCCCGACAAAATGGCGTAGAAAGGTACGGCGGTGCGCCGGTGTGGGACCATGGGTGCGCAGCGCCGCGATGTGCTCCGCGGTACCGTAGCCCATGTTGTGTTCAAACCCGTACTCAGGATATTGCAGGGCATAGTCCCGCATCTGCCGGTCCCGCGTCACCTTGGCCACGATGCTGGCAGCCGCTACGTGGTAGCTGCTGGCGTCGCCCCGGATGACAGACCGCACCGGAAAGGGCAAATCCAATCCCGTGACCGCGTCGACCACGCACAGGGTGGCCGGCGCACGCTCTGCCGCCCGGCGCATGGCCAGGCGCGTGGCATTCAAGATGTTCAGCCGGTCGATTTCCTCCGGGCTGGCCTCGCCCACCCCCACAAACAGCGCCGTTTCCATAATGCGTTCGTACATTTCTTCACGGCGACCGGGGCTGAGCCGTTTGCTGTCGTCGATCCACTCATATAACGGCTGTGCGGGCAGGATGACACAGGCGGCCACCACATTGCCCACCAGCGGGCCACGTCCGGCCTCGTCCATGCCGGCCAGCGACGTGCCGAAGCCCGGCAGTGCACGGTCAAAGGCGACCAGATCTCGAAAGTGCACCAGTCGCTTTTCAGAGGGTTTCACCATCGTGCGCCTCCTCCCCGGTCTGGGGCGGATCTTCCAGGGTGAGCTTCCCCACCTTGCCCTCACGAAATTCATCCAGAATCACGGCGCATGCGCGGTCCAGATCGCACACGCCGCCGCGCATGAGAAACCCACGGCCCCGGCACACTTCATCCAGCAGGGCATAGTCCTGGGCAGAGGGGTCTTTGATCTTATAGCGTTCGATGGTCTGCTCAGGCATAACGGCCATCAGGTCGGCCAGCAGGCAGGCGCACAGCTCGTACTGGTCGTAGACGGCATCCTTGATGGTGCCGATATAGGCCAGGCGCGTAGCCGCACGCTGGTCGTTGAGCTTGGGCCAAAGCATGCCGGGGGTGTCCAGTACCTCCAGATAGGGCGATACCTTGACCCACTGGTTGCTCTTGGTGACGCCTGGGCGGTCGCCCGTCCTGGCGATGCTCCCGCCATACAGGCGATTGATAAAGGTGCTCTTGCCCACGTTGGGCACGCCCACTACCATGGCGCGGAGCGTCTTTTGGATGCCGCGGCGCTGGTTTCGCTCCAGCACATCCCTGGCGGCCAGTTCGATGAGAGCGCGCGCCTGCTTGGTCTTTTGCGGACTCTTGTCATAAGCCATGCACTCCAGGCCCTGCCGCCGGAAATAGGCCAGCCAGCGCTGCGTCTTGGCGGGTTCGGCCAGATCGGCCTTGCACAAAAGCAGCACGCGCCGCTTATGGCGGATCAGCTCGTCCAGCGCGGGATTCCTGCTGGACTGCGGAAGCCGTGCGTCGCACAGCTCCACCACCAGATCCACCTTGCTCAGCTGCGCACTGAGCAGCCGCTTGGCCTTGGCCATATGACCCGGATACCATTGAATGTCCAAACAAAAAACCCCTTCCGGCCGCCTTCTCGGGTTTCCCGGCAAAAGCGCTCAACCTATTAAAGCATTCTTTCCCAAAAAGCGCAAGGGGCAAATCCGGTGTCCACATCGCGGAAAATGCTGATTTTTCAAGGGATTGCGGCGGATTGTAAAGCTTTTATGAACGAATGGACGAAACGTGTTTTCTTTAAGGAATTTTGTTTGCACATTTTTATGTGCGCACATACAAGCGCGGCGGCGGGAAAGTCCCCGCCAACGTGCTTTGCGCCAAGCTGCTTAGCTTGCTTAAAT
>OLOW01002961.1_pt1 | contig 11046 bp, 10 predicted proteins | sample 1672801 | NCBI WGS metagenome assembly OLOW01 (sample SAMEA3136725, study PRJEB25190) | human gut metagenome | biome: human gut; feature: human-associated habitat; material: faeces | place: Austria | collected 2013
GCATCGATGGGGTTCTTCTTGAACACCTCCTGCAGGAACATCTCGCACAGGGTGGTGGGCAGCTGATAGATCAGGCGGCCGATGCCCAGATTCTCGTAGTTGATGACGTAGCGCTCGGTGTCGAACACCTTGCCCACCTCGATGGCGATCTGGGCCTCCTTATAGGACTTGGCCAGATCCCGCAGATGCAGGGCCAGCGTACCGATGCCTACGAACACATGGCTCTCGCCGTCCTCCCGCAGGGCCTCCTCGATGGTGGTGGCCACCTTCTCCAGATCCTTGTTGGTGGTGCTCTCCGGCATCTGGTGGATCAGCGCCACGTCCGTCTCACCCACGCTGATGACGAAGTCATTCTGCCGGTCGGGGAAGAGATTCTGCACCACCTCCAGAGAGATGGCCTCGCTGCGGCCCTCCACAGGCCGGATCACGAATACGCCGCGGGGTACCTCGGCGGCCACGTGCAGCTCCTTGGCCCGCATATAGATGTCGCTGATAAGGATGTTGTCGGAGATGATGTTCTTGATGAAGGAGCCCTTGTCGTGCTTTTCCTCATAGTACGTCTTGGCGGAGTTCAGGGCCACGCAGGCCATGGCGCACACGGTGCGGCCCACGCTGTCATCGCCGGTGGCGAACACGGCATAGTCAAAATGTCCGCCCCAGCCGGGCAGCGCCTTGAAGGTCTTGCCCTCCAGCGCAATGCAGCCGCCCTCGGCGGAGTCGATGGCCTCCACATACTTGGCCCACTTCTTGCCGATCCCCGTCAGCTCGCTGCAAGCGATGACGGTACCCTCGGCGTCAATGACGCCCACGGTGCGATCGGTGGTATCTTTGAACTGTAAAACGACGTTCTGAAAAATTCTCCCGGACATAGTCAGTCCCTCCTGATATAGAGCTGATGGATATTTTGTGCAAACTACTTAGCCTCGTGCTCTATTATATCGTCAGAATCACGATTTTGCAAGTATTTTCTTGTATTTTTCACAAAAATTTTGGGGCATTTTTTGGCGTTATGTCGAGGGATTCAGTCCACATATGTCAAGAAGGGTGTGTATCTCCCCCTCGGCCAGGGGACGGAAGGCCCCTGGCGCCAGCGCTTCATCCAGCCGCAGCGGCCCCATGGAAAGCCGCTTCAGGTACGTCACCGGTTTTCCGCAAGCGGCCAGCATCCGCTTCACCTGATGGAATTTCCCCTCCCGCAGCGTCACCAGCGCCTCCTGCGGCGAGAGGAGTTCCAGCCCCGCCGGCAGGCACTCCAGCCCGTCGGCCAGCACCATCCCGCCGGCGAAGGCCGCCGTGTCCGCCGCCGTCAGCACGCCCTCCACACGGGCGTAGTACACCTTGTCCACGTGATAGCGGGGGCTCAGCAGCCGATGGGTCAGCTCCCCGTGGTTGGTCAGCAGCAGCAGTCCCTCCGTGTCCTTATCCAGCCGCCCCACTGGGGATAGATCCCGTTTGCGCAGCTCCGGCGGCAGCAGGTCCAGCACCGTCTGCTGCCGTCCGTCCACCCGTGCCGACAGGACCCCGGCGGGCTTGTGGAGCATGAGATAGGTGTACCGGCGGCAGTCCAGTGACTGACCGTCCACCAGCAGGCAGGCGGCGTCGGCGTCTACCTTCTCCTCCGGGGAGGAGGCCAACCGTCCGTCCACCACCACCCGGCCCTGCCGCACCAGCTCCTTTACCTCCCGCCGGGAGTATTTGCCCGTCCCGGCGATGATCTTGTCCAAGCGCTCCATAACCAGCCCTCCTGCCGCAGTTTTTCTCATTATAGCATATCCCACCGGGAAACGGAATAAGCTGAGGACAAAGCTATGGAAAAAACGAAAGGAGCTGCGTGCCTGTGAAGCGCTGTCTTGCGGGTCTGTGCCTGCTGCTGATGCTGCTGACCGCCTGTACCGCCCGTCCCTCCCGGACCCCGGTGACCGCCAAGGACGATGCCGCCCGCCGGGCATGGTTGGAGCAGCAGGGCTGGCAGACGGAGGAGCAGCCGGTCCGCACCCTGACGGTGCAGCTGTCGCTGGCGGGGCAGGAGGACTATCTGGCCCTCCAGCAGGAGGCGGGCCTGCCCTTGGCGGACTATGACGGTCAGACCGTCACCCGCTGCACCTACACCGTCACCAATTACCCCGGCCGCACCGGAGATGTGCAGGTGAACCTCTATCTCTGCGGCGATGTTATCGTAGGCGGGGACATCATGGCCTTGGGGGAAAACGGCTTTCAGGCATCCCTCCTCTATCCGGCGGAGAACACATAGAAAAACGGGAGGAAGGGCCTTTGCCCCTTCCTCCCGTTTTTCAGTACTCCTCGCCCAGCGTAATGATCTGCGACCACAGCACCGGCCCCACGGCCCCGGTGGGGTCGAGGCCCAACTGCCGCTGGAGGGTCAGCACCGCCTGCTGAGTGGCGGGGCCGAAGATACCGTCCACCACCAGACTGGGCAGAGTCTCGTCCTCCCGGCTGATCTGGTTGAGCCGCTCCTGCATCAGGGCCACCTGTTCGCCCCGGTCGCCCCGCACCAGAAACCGTCCCGGATAGACCTCCCCGGCGAACTGCCGGTAATCCTCCGGCAGCTCCGCCAGCACCTTCCGATAGGCCGTCTGCAGAGCGTTCCACGTCTCCCGGCCCACCACGCCGTCCACCGTCAGACCGTAGAGCCGCTGGAAGGTGTACACCGCATCCAGCAGCTCCTGATCGAAGTCGTCGGACAGAGAGATCGTGGGCAGCTCCGGCAGAAAGTACCCCAGAAACGCCAGATAGAACCGCACCGTCCGCACGCCGATGCCGCTGTCCCCCAGCCGCAGCTCCTCGGCGTACCGCCGCTGCAGCTCGGAGATGGTGAGTCCCTCGCTGCTGAGGTCCGACAGCTGCTTGACACCGTTGTAGATCTGCTTGATCTTGTACCATGTGGCCTTGCCCACGATGCCGTCCTGCGCCAGATTGAAGATCTGCTGAAAGACCCGCACCGCCTCCTCCATGTCTTCGTCAAAGACGAAGCTGTCGTCCAGCGCCGGGATGGCGGGATAGTTCTTCCCGATGCGGTTGAGCTGCCGCTTCAGGGTCTGCACGTCGTTGCCGGCATCGCCCCGCCGCAGGGGCCGCCCCGGATAGGAGGCCACGTTCCCGCCCACTGGGGCATTCATCACCAGATTGATGTCTCCGCCGTAGTAGTACTGCAAAATTTCGTAGGGCGTCATGCCCTCCTCCGCCAGATCCACGCTGCCCCATTGGGACAGGCCACTGCACCGGGTCCGCACCCCGTCGCAAAACTGGGCGAACAGCGGCTCTACACTGCCCTGCCGCACGATGTAGTCGTTGAAAATATCGTCCACGATGCGGCTGATGTTCTCGAATATGTCGCCGTCCTCCACATAGGCCTGATCGTACCGGGTGGTGGAGGTGATGTCGAAGTCGTACCCTCTGGCCCGGTAATACTCCGTGTACACCCGGTTCAGGGCGTAGGAGATCTGGGCCAGAATGTTGGCTCGGATGGCACTCTCCGGCCAGGTAGGATAAATTTCGTGGGAGGCCACGTTCTTGATGTACTGGGCGAAGGGCACCACCACGTTCCGGGCGGACTCCCCCGGCGCCCCCAGATGCACCGTGATGGTCTCCGGCACCACGGGATAGGGATAGGGCATCACGCACGCTCCTTTCTCACACCACTGGCTCCAGCATCACCGGCAGGATGGTCTCCACCCCGTCGAATACCGTCGCCGTCCGGCCAGCCACCGGCTGGAACATGGGATGCTGTACCGACACCTGATAGTCCAGCCCGCTGAGGGCGGCGGTGTCCGAGGCTTGAGACCAGGCGAAGGGCGGGGCGGGCAGGCGGATGCCGGATAGGATACCGGAGCCGTCGGTGACGCCCCGGTAAAATATGTGTTCCTCCGTGCCGAAGGTTCGGCTGATGACCACCTGCGCCCCGGCCACGGGGAAGCGCCCGCCGCCGCAGGTGACCTGCACGCGCAGGCCGCCCCGGTCCGGGTGGGTCCTGAGGAAAACGTCCACAGGTGTTGGCTGTGCTGACTGCATAGGCAAAGACCTCCTTTTTTCCTATCCTATGCACCTTGCTTCGTCCCGTGCCAAAAAAATTCCCGGAACCGGGGGAAGTCCGGTTCCGGGAAAGAAAAGCGTTATTTCTGGGGCAGATATATCCGCCGTGTAGGCCGAAGCCCCAGCATTTCCCCCACGGGGACGGCCACGTCGCCGGTGGCCTCCTCCGCCAGAGTAAAGACCATCACCATCAGCGCTGCATTGGGGAAGGGGCAGAACTCGCCGGGGTTGGTCAGGGAGATCAGCAGCATCCCCAGATAGCTCAGAGCCAGCGCCCGGACAAAGGGGTTTTTTCCGGCCCGCAGCAGGGCGATACGATCCCGCATCAGCACGCCGTAGGCGGCAATGCCCACCAGACCCATGCTGCCCATGATCTGGGCGATGCTGTTGTGGTAGAACACCATGCTCCCCTCCACGCCGGTGAAGAGGTCACTGTTGCGCTGGCTGATGAGGCCGATGCCAAACACGGGGTTGTGCAGGAAGTCCGTGATGCCCCGCAGGAACAGCTGCACCCGGACGGAGTCCCCCTGATGGAACAGATGACCGTCCTCCATGCGGCTGTCCATCATCAGCGACAGCAGCTCCGGGCCCACCAGCACCGCCAGCACCGCACCGGCCACGCACAGAGGCAGCACGGCCTTCCGGGGAATGAGGCCCCACCGCACCAGATATACGAAGCCCAGTCCCAGCAGCGCCACACCGAACAGCAGAGCGCTGCGGCTGCCGGTAAGGGCCAGCCCTGCCGCCTGCACTGCCATACCCAGCAGATGGGCGGGCTTTTTCAGCGACAGATAAAAGGACATGGGCAGGGTAGTCAGCAGCAGCGCCGTGGCAAAGTTGCGGTACTTGAGATAGAGGGTGGTATGTACCTGCAGAAATTCCTGCCACCGCACGGCGTAATCCAGCATCACCAGACACGCCATGCACACACCCAGCACGCAGAAAATGGCGGCGAACCGCCGGTGCAGGTCGTAGCCCTTGGAATAGGTCAGGCACGACCGCAGCAGCACATAGAAAACCAGCATCCCGCCGCCGAGACACCCGGCGTAGTACAAACTCAGCGGCTGAAGCAGCTGCTGCATGGACAGGATCCCGCAGCCCCCCAACAGGGTGGCCGCCGACACCAGCAGCAGCCCCGTGGCGCTGCGTCCCACCCGGAAGGTGACGGGCCAGACCATCAGGTGCCAGATCAGCGCCGCAAAGAACGGCGCCGCCAGCACGGCGCAGGGGAGGAAATCCCCCAGACTTTCATATCGCTGGGTCGACAGCAGAAATACCAGCAGGAACGGCGTCACCGACGCCAGCAGATCCCGGCAGAACACCAGCAACCAAATACAGATCCCCAGCAGGGCCATGGCCCCATAGACCGGCTGACGCAGAGCGGCGAAGCCCAGCGCCACCCACAGCAAAAACGGAAAATAGGCACGGCTGAGCCAAAACCTCTGGCTTAGGCCGGACAGACGGCGGAAGCCCCCATAGCAGCGGCGCTGCAGACGGGGCCAAAAGCCGCTGTCCTCGTTCAGTGCGCTGAAAGACAGATCCCACATAGAATTGTTTTACTCCTTTTTTCATCCAGACAGGTACATGGACGGCTTCCCTTCCCTCCATGCACATACTAAAACAAATGCTCCCTGAAAAATGTGAAATTTTTGTGAATAATAGGTTTTTTAGGGAACCTTTTTACCGAGGTATATACTGCCCTCCTCTGGGCGTAAGCAGCACTATACCACGTTCCGGCGGGAATGTCAACGGGAGAAGCAGTCGGCTTATGAGGAATGTCCGTCCGGCTGTACTAAGAAAAATCAACATCTGCCGCAGACCGGCGGAAAAAGAGCATGAAAATTCCCTGAAAGAAGGGAATTTTCAGGCTTTTCACAGAAAATCCACACAAAAATAGCTAGTTTGTATAACTGACTAACATTTTTGTCACTTTTGGACGCCCTGTCTGGTATCGAAGTACCTATAGGACATCCAGCTCCGGCAGCCGGTCCAGGGCATAGGTGATGAACCGCTTGGCGGCGGGGGAGACGTGCTCCTCCGGCAGGGCGATGCCCAGATGCACCGACTGGGGCGGGTCCAGCGGCAGTACCGCCACCCCGTCCGCCAGATCGGCGGTGAGGATGTCATTCAATAAGGTGATGCCCAGCCCCGCCCGCACCATGGCAATGGCGGCCCGGCTGTCGCTGGTGGCGAAGCGGATCTTGGGCCGGATCTGCAGCTGCTGGAGCATCCGGGAGTTATCTGTCTCCTGACCCGGCAGAAACTCGATGAAGGGCTCCTGCCGCAGCCGCTCCACAGGGAAGCGGTCCGCCTCCACCAGCGGGTGGGTAGGGGGGAGAATGGCCATCAGCTGGTCGTCCTTCAGCGGCACCCACTCGTGCCGTCCCGGCCGCTGGCTGATGAGACAGAAGTCCGCCCGCCGGTGATCCACCAGCTCGCCCAGTTGGGTAGAGCTGCCCTCCCGCAGCTCCACCCGGATGCCGGGATAAGCGTGATGGAACCCGGCAATGACCTCCGACAGCCACGGGTAGAAGGCGGCGTAATTGGTGCCGGCCACCACCCGGCCCACATCCAGCCCCTGGATCCGGTGGGCCAGCTGCTGGTACTGCTCGTCCAGCTCTGCCATTCGCCGCATCAGCGGCAGCAGCTCCTGACAGGCCCGTGTGGCGGATACCCCGCCCCGCCCCCGGTGCAGCAGGGGAAAGCCCGTCTCCCGCTCCAGACTGTCCACCAACCGGCTGATGCCGGAGGGGGTGTAGCCCAGCGCCTCGGCGGCAGCGGACAGACTTCTCTCATGGAGTACAGTGAGCAAAACCCGGCATTTTTCGGTGTCCATGAAATTTCGCCCCTTCTTTGACATTTTGTCAAACAAAATTTGAAATAGTATCGCTTTACGCAAGGATACACCAAGTGCTATACTCTGTCAAGGGTAGGAGAGAAACCCCGATTAAGAACGGACAGAAATTTTCGGAGGAACAGGCATCATGACTCAGAAAAAAGCGGAGATCCTTTTGGCGACAGTTATCGCAGCACGGGCTACGTCCCTTCTGTTCAGCAAGATCGCCATGAACGGCATGGGGATCTTCAACCTGCTGGCGGCCCGGTTTTTGATGGCCTTTGTGCTGCTGGCGGTGGTGTTTTTCAAGCGTCTGCGCCACATCAAGCGCCATACGCTGGTGCGTGGCGCCATCATGGGCGGTCTGTTCTTCCTGATGCTCTCCACGGAGCTGACGGGGCTCAAGAGCACCCCCTCCTCCACCGTCTCCCTGCTGGAGAATACCGCCATCATTCTTGTGCCCATGGCGGAGGCCGTGCTGCGGCATAAGCTGCCCAAGGCCGCCACCGCCGTCAGCGCACTGGTGGCCATCGGCGGCGTGGCACTGCTGACCGGCCAGTCCGGCGGCTTCACCCCCGGTATGGTGCTGGCGGTCATGGCCGCCGTGCTGTACGCCGCAGCCATCATCACCACCGACCGCTTCTCCCACGAGGACGATCCCCTGACCCTGGGCATCGTTCAGGTGGGTACGCTGGGCCTGCTGGCGCTGGTGTCCTCCTTCGTGTTCGAGGCGCCCCACCTGCCCCAGTCCGGTACCCAGTGGCTGATGATCGCCGGCCTTGCCGTCATCTGCACCGGCTTCGGCTTCACCCTCCAGCCTGTGGCACAGAGTCACACCACCGCCCAGCGTGCAGGCTTGTTCTGCGCTCTGAGTCCCGCCTGCGCCACCCTGCTGGGTGCCGCCGTGCTGCGGGAGCACATCAGCGTCATGGGAATGTGCGGCATCGCCCTGATCCTGCTGAGCCTGCTGGTACCGCAGCTGTGGCAGCTGGCGGAGAAGAAGGGCATCACCCTGCTGCCCCGTCATGCCGTCCCCGCCGTGCGCCGGGCCTGAGATATCATAAACTATATACCATTAGGTGTCCTTTCGTTGGGAGGAGCGCCGGAAAAGCCTTTGCCTTTTCCGGCGCTCCTTCTTTTTGCCGGGAAGATCCCCCTCGGCCGCTTTTTTACATGGACTTTACACGAGGAGACTTTTGTCCTTTACAACGCCCCTTTATCATGGGGACTGTAGCAAGAAAGCAAGTCCAAACATGAAAAACGAAAGGAGATCTTCATATGAAAAAGATCATCAGTATCCTGCTGGCCGCCGTTATGGTCATGGCCCTTCTGGCCGGTTGCGGCAGCAAAAACAGCGGCAGCGCCAACGACAACAACACCCCTAATAATAATCAGGACACCGAGCTCAGCGGCTCCGTGTCCACGAACGGCTCCACCTCCATGGACAAGGTCATCGGTGCTCTGCGGGAGCAGTTCATGGCGGACCACAAGAACGTCACCGTCACCTATGATCCCACCGGCTCCGGCTCCGGCATCGAGGCCGTGAAGAACGGCACGGCGGACATCGGTCTGGCCTCCCGCAGCCTGAAGGACGAGGAGAAGGCCGACGGTCTGACTGAGACGGTCATCGCACTGGACGGCATCGCCGTCATTGTCAATGCCCAGAGCAAGGTCACGGACCTGACCGTGGAGCAGATCGCCAAGATCTTCACCGGTGAGATCACCGACTGGAGCGAGGTGGGCGGCGACCCCGGCGCCATCTCCTGCATCGGCCGTGAGTCCGGCAGCGGTACCCGTGACGGCTTCGAGTCCATCACCGGGACTAAGGATTCCTGCAAGCTGGATCAGGAGCTGACCTCTACCGGCGGCGTCATCGAGGCCGTGGCCGGCAACCCCAACGCCATCGGCTATGCCTCCCTCTCCGCTGTGGAGGGTAAGGACACCGTGAAGGCCGTCACCGTAGGCGGTGTGGCCTGCACCGAGGCCACCGTGCTGGACGGCAGCTACGCCATTCAGCGGCCCTTCGTGCTGGTGACCAAGGACGGCACGGCCCTGTCCCCGGCGGCGCAGACATTCTTCGACTTCGCCACCTCCAAGGACGCTGCCTCCCTCATTCAGAATGCGGGCGCCGTGCCTACCGCCAAGTAAAAACAAATCGGGGGACCCTCACCTGCTGCGGCGGATGAGGGGGCTTCCCCGTCATCGGGAAAGGAGAACTCTATGAAGCGGACAGCAGGCAAAAGTCTCCGCACCCGCAAAGCCATGGAGCAGGCCATCCGCCTGATCTTCCTGCTGTGCGGCATCGTGGCGGTGGGCTTCGTGCTGTGCATCAGCGTGTATCTGGTGATCTCCGGCCTGCCGGCCATCCGGGAGATCGGACTGACCAAATTCCTCTTCGGCAAGGTGTGGGCGCCTACCAACGCCACCACCGGCCCGCAATTCGGCATCCTGCCCTTCATCCTCACCTCTGTCTACGGCACGGCGGGAGCACTGCTGCTGGGGGTGCCGGTGGGTCTGATGACCGCCATCTTTCTGGCCAAAGCGGCTCCGCCCCGTCTGGCGGCGATGATCCGCACGGCGGTGCAGCTGCTGGCGGGCATCCCGTCGGTGGTGTACGGTCTGGTGGGCATGATCGTACTGGTCCCCGCCATCCGCCGTGCCTTCGGTCTTGGCTCCGGGGCCTGCCTGCTGGCGGCCATTCTGGTGCTGACGGTCATGGTGCTGCCCTCCATCATCAACGTGGCGGAGACGGCCCTTCAGGCCGTGCCGAGGGAGTATGAGGAGGCCAGTCTGGCACTGGGCGCCACGGAGACGGAGACCTACTTCCGGGTGAGCCTGCCTGCCGCCCGCAGCGGCGTGGCGGCGGCGGTGGTGCTGGGCGTAGGCCGTGCCATCGGAGAGGCCATGGCCATCATCATGGTGGCCGGAAACGTGGCCAATATGCCGGGGCTTTTCACCTCGGTGCGCTTCCTCACCACCGGCATCATCTCCGGAATGTCCGATGCCGCCGTGGGGAGCCTGTATCAGCAGGCGCTGTTTTCCATCGGGCTGGTGCTGTTTCTGTTCATCATGCTCATCAACGTCCTGCTGAATGTCTGCATCAAACGCAAGAAGGAGGACTGAGCCATGAAGCAGCAATGGACGCTTCGCCGGAGACTGTATAACGGCGGGATGCGGGGGCTGGTGTGGCTGTGCGCCGGACTGACCTGCGCCCTGCTGATCTTTCTCATCGGCTATATCTTTTACCGTGGCGTGCCGGGCCTCAGCTGGCAGCTGATCTCCGGCCAGACCAGCTATATCCGCAATACCGTGGGCATCCTGCCCAACCTATTGAATACCCTGTATATCATTCTCGTGGCCATGGCGGTGGTGCTGCCGCTGGGTGTAGGCGCCGCCATCTACCTGACGGAGTACGCCGCCAGCGGGCGGCTGGTCCGCATCATCGAGTTCGCCGCCGAGACACTGACGGGCATTCCCTCCATCATCTTCGGACTGGTGGGCATGATGCTGTTCGTGCAGAAGCTGGGTCTTCAGGCGGGAATTCTGGCCGGCGGCCTGACGCTGGTGATGATGATCCTGCCCACCATCATCCGCACCACGCAGGAGAGCCTGAAGACCGTCCCCCAGTCCTACCGGGAGGGGGCGCTGGCGCTGGGTGCCGGCAAATGGCACATGGTCCGCACGGTGGTGCTGCCGGGAGCGGTGGACGGCATCGTCACCGGCTGTATTCTGGCCATCGGCCGCATCGTGGGGGAGAGCGCCGCCCTGCTGTATACGGCAGGCTTCGGCATGGCGCTGGTGAGTCTCTTTGACTCCCTGCACACCTCCTCCGCCACCCTGACGGTGGCCCTGTACGTCTACGCCACCGAGGGCGGCGAGACGGCGCTGGCCTTCTCCATCGCCACCATCCTCATGGTGCTGACCCTGCTCATCAACCTCACCGCCGGGATCATCGGGCGGAAGCTGAAAAGGAAGTGAACGACAATGGACCCCATTCTGCAAGTGAAGGATCTGGACCTGTGGTACGGCGCTCATCAGGCGCTGCACAGCGTCTCCATGGACATCCCGGAGAAGAGCATCACCGCCTTCATCGGCCCCTCCGGCTGCGGCAAGTCCACATTTCTGAAAACCCTGAACCGCATGAACGATCTGGTGCCGGG
>OLOW01002962.1_pt1 | contig 11043 bp, 6 predicted proteins | sample 1672801 | NCBI WGS metagenome assembly OLOW01 (sample SAMEA3136725, study PRJEB25190) | human gut metagenome | biome: human gut; feature: human-associated habitat; material: faeces | place: Austria | collected 2013
CGGTCAGGATCATAGCCCGTCATGTGATCCAGTCCTTTGAAATCGGAGAGGTCACACCGGAGCTTGCCCACGAGATCGGCAAGCAGTTTGCAGATGAAATCCTCGGAGGAAAATATGAGTATGTGCTGACCACTCACATTGACAAAGACCATGTTCATAACCATCTGATTTTCAATGCGGTTGACTTTGTGAACTACCACGCATACAAGAGCTACAAGCGGATTTACTATGATATGCGTGAGGTCAGCGACCGGCTCTGTAAGGAAAACGGTCTCTCTGTTATCCCTCCCTCTCAGAACAAGGGCATGGGCTACAAGGAGTACACCGAAGCCAAACGCGGCACGAGCTGGAAGCAAAAGCTCAAGCAGACCATTGACCGACTCGTCATCACAGCGAAGGATTACGATGATTTTCTGCGGCTCATGCAGGAAGCCGGTTATGAAATCAAGACCGGCAAATATATCTCCTTTCGCGCTGAAGCTCAGGAGCGGTTTACTCGTTCTAAGACCATCGGAGAGAACTACACCGAGGAACGCATCAAGGAGCGGATTGCCGGACGGACGCCGCGCAGAAACCGGAGGCAGACCGTGCCGAAGGGCATCTCTCTCATCGGAGATATTCAGGAGCGGATCAGACTTATCGACAGCAAGGGCTATGAGTATAAAGCCAAGCTCACGATCCTCAAGGAAGCGGCGCGGACACTCAACTATCTCACGGAAAACAACTTGCTCCAATACGCCGATCTTGAAAAGAAGGTCGAGGATGTTCATAGCTCCTATGACCGCACCGGCAAGGAACTGAAAGGCGTCGAAGCGCGACTGCGGGAAGTCCAACCGCTTATCAAAAATATCTCCAACTACCAGCGGCTCAAGCCTGTATATGATGCCTTCCAGAAGGCAAAAGACAAGCCGGGGTTCAAGGCAAAGCACGAAGCAGAGCTTGTGATCTTTGAGGCGGCACGGAGTACACTTCTTGCTATGCAGGGCGATGAAAAACTGCCGAGCATGAAGGCACTGCAAGCAGAACAGCAGCGACTACTTGAAGAGCAGCAGCGGCTCTATGATGAACGTGAGAAGCTCAAAAAGGAAGCTCGGATGATCGACACTTTGAAGGCAAACGTGGATGACTTCCTCAAGCCAGTTTCAGAGAGAGAACAGGAACAGAAACGAAATAATCAGATAGAATGAAGGAGAACGCCTGTGCCGAGCAAAGACGGCACAGGCGTTCTCTCTGATAATAACGAGTATCACGCTTAAATACTGAGTAATTCCTGCAAAACGGTCATATTCATCCGAAATATAAGAGACTCTATTGAATAGAAGCCCGACTTGTGCTATAATATAAATTAGGTTTATTCTACATACTTTGCTGAGGTGAAAAGCATGAAAGCAAGCTACAAAAAATTGTGGAAGCTGCTCGTTGACAAGGAAATGAGCAAGGGCGATCTTCATAAAGCATCAGGGCTTTCGTCCAGCACGATGACCAAGCTCAGAAAGGGCGAAGATGTGTCAATGGAAGCTCTGAGAAAAATCTGCATTTGTCTCGGCTGTAATATCGGTGACATCGTGGAATTTGTAGACGAAAGCAAGTAAGAGTCCGCTTTATAGGACAGCCAATATGATATGATAACAGTGAGCTTGGGAGACCGGCTCGAATGGAGAAGTGAATGGAACGATCTCTGATTTATAACGGAACGATCACGGCGGAACAGTTCCTCTTCTATGAAATCCGCATTGCATCGAAATATTACCTCGACGGGACGTCCGTGGAGGACGCTATCGAAGAAATCAAAAAGAACAATCTGTTTCAATACCCGACCGAGCGGCTTGTTGCCCGTATGGTGCGAAGCTGCTATAAGCGGCTGGACGCATTAGACGATGAACAGCTTCGGCAGGAATTATCATCGGCTCCGCCTGAGATTGCAAAGCAGATCAACCTCTATGCCATGATGCGCTACAACCGCATTGTCTGGGACTTCATGGTCGGCGTGATCGGAGAAAAGTTCCGGAGTCAGGACTTCGAGTTTTCGCGGAAAGACCTGAATGTCTTCTTCTCCCACTTGCAGGAGCAGAACGATGATATTGCCGGATGGAGCGAGACAACGGTCAATAAGATCAAGCAAGTGCTGACGAAGATTTTAGTTGAGGTTGAGATCCTTGACACCTTCAAATCCACGCGGCTCAATCCGCTGTTCCTCTGCGAAGAACTGGAAGAGGGCATCCGTAGAAATAACGATCTCGAAGCACTCGCGGCTTTTAACTGCTTTAGATAGGAGGCTCTGGCATGAGTGACATCAAGCAAGAGTTAGATAAAATCAGAGGACGTATTTCCGAGCCAAGTTTTCTGAAAAACGAAGGCTTGAGCAACGAGGTTGGCATTCATGTGTTCTGCTATGATCCGGCAGACGAGTTAATCGTCAGAGACTTCGTTTCCCGGCTGAAAGCGGAGAGCGGAACGCCGTACCACATTAAGGAATGTGACCTCTACGAGATTTTCCTGAGACTCTTGGAGGACAAGCGTGTTCTGAAATCCGTGGACGGGCTGGAAGAAAAACGCGGAAAGGAATACCTTCTCAAGCAGCTTCAAAAGATCGCAACGCCGGAGGCACTTCTGGAATACATGAAGTATGAGCCGCATGAGTACGGTGACGTTCTTTTTCTGACCGGCGTGGGAAAAATCTTCCCGTTTATGCGCTCTCATAAAATGCTGGACAGTATGCAGCATCTCTTTGCGGACATCCCCATCGTCATGTTCTATCCGGGATCGTTCAACGGGCAAGACCTCGGATTGTTTGGAAAGTTTCTGGACGGACACTACTACCGGGCATTCAACCTTTTGTAATTGGAGGAAAGCGGCATGAAAATACAAAGTATGTTCCAAAAGGACATTGACCGCCCTATCAACGGCGTTGTTAAGGTCATGCAGGATGACCAGCAGAGCTTAAAGGATGAACTGAGTGAATACATCATCACGAAGGAACTACGGCGTCACTTTGCCACATTCTTTGATAACTACGTCAAGGCGATTGATACCCCGACTGATAAGATCGGCGTCTGGATTTCCGGCTTCTTTGGCAGCGGTAAATCTCACTTTCTGAAAATGCTTTCCTACCTTCTCGCCAACAAAGAGGTGGACGGCAAACACGCCTTTGATTACTTTGCGGACAAGTTTGACGATCCGATGATGTATGCGACGGTGCAGAAATGTGTCCGCATTCCCACGGAGTCTATCCTGTTCAACATCGACATTGAGGGACCAATCAACAAGGACAAGACCGCCGTGCTGCGCGTCTTTGCGAAGGTATTCTATAACCACTGCGGCTTCTATGGCGAAGACCTCAAGGTGGCGAAGCTGGAACGCTTCATTGACAAGCAGGGCAAGACGGACGCTTTCCGCGTTGCTTTCAAAGAAGTCAACGGAGACGAGTGGATCAACGCCCGCGATTCCGCAGCCTTCTTCGAGGACGATGTAGTTGAAGTTTTGCAGTCTGTTCTCGGCATGAGCGAGACAGCAGCCCGCAACTGGTTTAACGGCGAAGAGAACGCCGACATGAGCATCAAGCAGCTCGTCTCCGAGATCAAGGAGTATGTGGACAGCAAGGAAGGAAACTTCCGCCTCCTGTTCTGCGTGGATGAAGTCGGTCAGTATATCGGTGACGATGGCGATCTGATGATGAATCTGCAATCGCTGGTGGAAGAGATCGGTGACAAATGCCGGGGCAAGGTATGGGTCATGGTCACGAGCCAGGAAGCGATTGATTCCGTTGTGAAAATCACTGGCAACGACTTCTCCAAGATTCAAGGGCGCTTCAATACCCGTCTGAGTCTGTCTTCCTCGTCCGTCGATGAGGTTATCAAAAAGCGTGTTCTGGCAAAGACAGAGGACGCAGATCACCTTCTGCAAATGGAGTATGAGAAAGAGGCTTCCGGCTTAAAGAGCCTGTTTGCCTTTGATAATCCGATCCTCGACATCAAGGGCTTTACCAGCGCGGCGGAGTTCAGCGCGACTTTCCCCTTTGTCCCGTATCAGTTCATCGTCATCCAGAAGGTTCTCGCGGAAATCCGCAAGCACGGCAATTCCGGCAAGCACCTTTCGGGCGGCGAACGCTCCATGCTGTCCGGTTTCCAAGAGGCGGCGCAGAAGGTAGAGAACAAGGACGAGAACGCCCTTGTGCCGTTCTATCAGTTCTATGACACGGTACATACCTTCTTGGAGAGCGCCATCCGCCGGGTCATCGACCGCTGCCAGAATGCGGCGGATGCCAACGACGGCTTGGAGCAGCAGGACGTGAACGTCCTCAAGCTGCTCTACCTTGTCCGCTACATTGAAGATGTCAAGGCGAACATTGAGAATATCACCATTTTGATGATCGACGATATTCACACCGACAAGATTGCCCTCCGCGCATCCATCACGGCTTCTCTGGAACGCCTTCTGTCTCAGAACTACATCTCCCGCAATGGCGATACCTACGCCTTCCTGACAGATGAGGAACAGGATATTGCCATCGACATCAAGAATACGCCGGTTGACAGCGCACAGATCGTTCAGAGCATTTCTCAGACGGTCTATGGTGAAATCTATCCGGCAAAGAAATATAAATGCGGCAAGTATGACTTTGCCTACGATCAGTACGTTGACGAGACGCTAAACGGTGCATCCACAGGCGGAATGCGGCTTCGCATCGTCACCGTGGCAAGCGACCTCTACGGCGTTGGAGATCAGCGGCTTATCATGGACTCGCAGGTCAACAACGAGGCAATCGTTGTTCTCTCGGCGGACACGCCCTACTTTGATGAGCTGGAACAGGCGATGAAGATCCGCAAGTATGTCAAGCAGCGGAATGTGTCGCAGATGCCAGAGAGCATCCAGCGGATCATCCGCGACCGCAACGACGAGGCACGGAAGCTGGAAAGCCATGCCCGCAGCCTGATCGAAAAAGCCATCGTCGAGGGCAAGTTCTACGTCCACGGTGAAATCCTCGACCTGAAATACGGCTCTGCGAAGGACAAGCTGGATGAGGCGATGAAGAGCCTTGTCGAGAGCGTCTATTCCAAGCTCAACATGGTCAATCAGTTTGTGGACAGCGACGCTGATATTCTTGCCATCCTCAACGGCGCTTATGAAGAGGTCGGCTTTATCGGACTGGGCGCGAACAACGAAGACGCGCTCAATGAGATCAGTCAGTGGTTGGAGCTGCAAAACCAGAAGATGCTCAAGACCTCGATGGGTGATGTGCAGCGCCGGTATCAGGCGATCCCCTACGGCTGGAAGGAAATCGACATCGCAGCCCTGATTGCCCGCCTGATTGTCCAGCAGAAAATCCAGATCAACTATGGCGGCGCAGTTGTTGGCAAGGAAGAGCGCCGTTTGGTGGACTTCCTGCGAAAGAAGACCGAGATCGACAAAGCCATTGTCGCGCGGCGTATTGCGCCCTCCGAAGAGCTGATCCGCAAGAGCGTCAACTTCCTGCGGGACTATCTGGGTGCGATGGACATTCCCTCCGATGAGGACGGGCTGATTCACTTCGTTCTGAACACCTTTGAAACCAAGCAGAGCCACTATCAGAAGCTCCTTGACGAGTTCTACGCCAAAGAGCGTTACCCCGAAAAAGAAACCGTTACTGCTGCCCGTGACTTGATGAACGACGTTCTGAGCCAGCGCAAGGACAATGTTGCACTGCTCAAGCGGATGGTGCAGCGGCAGGATGATCTTCTCGATTCCGCCGAGGATATGGAAGGCGTGGAGATGTTCTTCAAGGCGCAGCGGACGGTGTTCGACGATGCAAAGAAGCGCCTTGCCAGCATCCTCAAGGAAAGAGACTACTTCGCGGCGGATGCAGACACGTTGAACGTCATCAGCACGATGTCTACGATCCTCGCTATGCCGAAACCCTACTCCCGTATTGGGGAGCTGCCGGAGCTTGTCCAGAAGGTCAAGACCGCCTACGAAAGCTTGCTGGATATGAAGCGTGAGGAAGTTGCCGAGAACATCCGCCAGTGTATGCAGGATGTTCACCAGCTTGCCAGCGAAGCACGGGACGCCGGGGCGCTGCTCCGTCAGGCGGACGATCATTTTGCGAATAAGCGTGAAGCGGCAAAAACTGCGACATCCCTCACCGAGCTGGACGCTATGATCACGCAGCTTCTCAACTACAAGGACACGATCTGCCGCCGCATGGAGGTCATGTCTGCCTCCCGTCAGCAGGAAGCGCAGAAGCCCGCGCCCGCAGCGACCGCAAAGCCCGGAACACCCGCGCCGAAGCCCCCGAAGATCATGACCGTGCGCCGGTATGACCTCTGCTCGGTCAAGCGTCTGCAAAGCAAGGAAGATATTGATAAGTACGTCGAGGCGATCCGCGAAAAGCTCATGAAGACGCTCGAAAGCTGCGACGGCGTGCAGATCAACTAAAGGAGTATCAGAAGATGAACAAGAACGCAATTCAGAAGTTTGCGATCTGGGCGCGGAACGAGCTGATCGCTCAGGTTTCCCAGCGTGCCTATCAATATGGAATTGACGAGTCCGGCTTCGGTGACGCTTCTGCGGACACGCTCAATGGGCGGCTGCTGACAGCGGAGGAAAAGTCCCAGCGGCAGGAACTCATCAAGCAAATCAAGGAAAAGGACTATCAGCAGGTCATGGAAGAGGTTGCCTACACTTGGTTCAACCGCTTTATCGCCCTGCGCTTTATGGAGGTCAACAACTATCTGCCCTCCCATATCCGCGTGTTCTCGGATGCTTCCGGCGCATTCAAGCCGGAGATCCTGAACGATGTGCTGCACCTTGATCTGCCAGGACTGGACAGCGGCAAGGTGGCGGAGTATATCGAGAGCAACGACACCGAAGCCCTCTACCGCTACCTGCTGCTGACGCAGTGCAACGCCCTGAACAGTGCGCTTCCTGTCATGTTCGAGCGGATGGGCGGCTATACGGAAATGCTGCTGCCCAACAACATTCTCCGTCAGGACAGCGTTCTTGGTCACATGGTTTCCGACATTCCCGAAGAGGACTGGCAGGATGCCGTCCAGATCATCGGCTGGCTTTACCAGTATTACAACACCGAGCTGAAAGACGATACCTTTGCCCAGCTCAAGAAGAACGTCAAGATCACGAAGGAGCGCATCCCCGCCGCGACGCAGCTTTTCACGCCGGACTGGATCGTCCGCTATATGGTGGAAAACTCCCTCGGCAGACTTTGGCTGGAAGGACACCCCAATGCCGAGCTGCTGGGCGGCTGGAAATACTATCTGGATGAAGCCGAGCAGGAGCCGGAGGTGGAAGCGCAGCTTGCCAAGCTCCGCGAGGAATACAAGACCATCAAGCCGGAAGAGATCAAGGTCATCGACCCCTGCATGGGCAGCGGTCATATCCTTGTTTACGCTTTCGATGTGTTGATGCAGATTTATACCTCTGCTGGTTGGGATCAGCGCGAGGCGGCACAGAGCATCCTCAAGAACAACCTCTTTGGGTTAGACATTGATGACCGTGCGGCGCAGCTTGCCTATTTTGCCGTCATGATGAAGGCGCGGCAGTATGACCGGCGCTTGCTCACACGCGGCATTCAGCCCCATATATACGCTTTTGCGGAGAGCAATACCATTACAACTGCGCCGCTTCACGATATGGGTATTACACTTTCGCGGGATGAGTATGATACTGCCGTAAAACAGGTGTTACGTCTGTTGGATGAATTGCGGGATGCAAAGGAGTATGGCAGTATTTTGACGGTAACGCCTTGCGATTGGGATTTGCTGAGGCGTTTCGCAGTCCCGAGGACAGAAGATGAGGGCGGGCAGCAGTTGTTGGGAATCCACGGTGAGCAAATCGCCGCACCGCTTCTGCAAAAGCTGATCAATATTGGCGAAGCACTATCTCAGCAGTACGATGTGGTGGTGACAAATCCACCGTATATGGCAGTCAGCAACGCCGGGGCAAAGGTCAATGACTATGTAAAGAAGAACTTCCCGGACAGCAAGGCGGATCTATTCGCTGTGTTTATTGAACGCTGCGGACAGATGGCGAAGAAGAGCGGCTATCAGGCGATGATCACGCAGCACTCGTGGATGTTCCTTTCCAGTTTTGAGAAATTACGTACAAAGCTGCTGGCGGTCGATATTGTCAATATGGCGCACCTCGGCGCAAGAGCATTTGAGGAAATAGGCGGCGAAGTGGTGCAGACCACATCGTTTGTTATACGCAAGAGCCATATTGCGGACTATAAGGGTGAGTATTGCCGTTTGATCGAGCCGACTTCTCAGCAAGGGAAAGAGGATATGTTCCTCGCGGGCGAGAATCGGTATGCGGCTGATCAGACTAACTTCTCCAAAATTCCCGGTTCTCCGGTGGCGTATTGGGTGAGCGAAGGATTGCTTAGAGCGTTTGCAACAGGAAAATCGCTGGGCGATATTGCACTTGCCCGTAATGGAATGAAAACTGGCGAAAATGGGCGGTTTGTTCGCCTTTGGTGGGAGGTAATCCTTCAAGGATTCAATCCGACTGCGTGTGATTGGAAGGAAGCCTCATCGTCAGGTGCAAAATGGTTCCCCTATAACAAGGGTGGCGAGTTTAGAAAATGGTACGGAAATAATGATTGTATCGTAAACTGGCAAAATGAAGGCGATGAAATCTTCAATCACGCTAAGGCGGATAAACGCAATGTGCAGGACTATCCTCTTGAGCTGAAATTCAAGCCGTCAGCTTCGTGGTCACTTGTTACTTCTGGACAGCCTGCATTTAGGTACAAAGAGAATAATCTTTCCGATATAGCCGGTATGTCCTTTTTTACAAAAAAGCAAGAATTGCTTATTCTTCTCGGTTTCTGTAATTCCAAGATAGCCCTTGAAATCCTTAGAATTTTAGCACCGACAATCAACTTCCAAGCCGGTGATATTGGAAGACTCCCGATTGTTGACTATGGAGTTGAGACTGAAACTATTCGAGGGTTGGTTTCTTCAAATATTAACGAGTCCACGACAGATTGGGATTCTTCCGAAGTCTCTTGGGATTTCAAGCGGAATCCGCTGATTTAACTACGGATTTCTAAAGAAGGTGGTGTAGCTATGCAAGAGTGGGAAGTTAGATTAGATCAAATAATCAATAGCGGTGTCATTGGGGCATATCAATATTGCAAGGTGGATCAAATAGTCCTATTTAATAAGGACGCAAACGTCGCTTGGAATTATTTCACCCATGTTCATTTCTCAAGCAAATATGACACCGTGGCGGAATCCGTTTTACTGGCACCACCTGCTACATTACGAAATGGATGGAAGCTCATTGTTTCGCAGTATTCGATGCGGAAAGAAAGATTTACGGATTGTGTTCGCTCTGCCCTATCTACTGGTGTTTGGAGCTATACAGATTCAAAAATAACAAAAGGCGACAAAATTGACGAAGCGTTTCCAACACCCGTAAAATTCATCGCAGAGAATGACCCGACTGGGAGTCTCTACAACAACGTAATTCCGCTTCAGAAATCACTATACAGTTCAACTTTTGATGGCAATTACTATATCTTCGAAATTTATGCTCGCGGAGATTACCTCAAAGGACTACTGCTGGATAAAGACATAAAGAAGATTCAGGAAATTCTCCATAAATGTAAATTAAATTATAGCTTGGATGAGTTGCCTGATCGCATAGGAAATGTAGTCTGCAAGTTTGATATAGAAACGCTCAGAACTACGCCCAAACACTTAGGCGAACATGGGATGACGTATTCCTTTGAGTTGGCATCAGAAATTGCACACGATATGAACCTTCACCTTCATATCGAGCAGGAACATGATAGATTGCTATACGAATATGTAGATGAATCATTTTGCTTACACCCCGGCGAAAGGATCGAAAAAGGTGTTGAACCAAATCAGTGCAAGACCATTTTGACTATATCCGATGCTGAGTCGAAGTTGATTCTTTTTAGAGCAGTAGCGGATCAGGCTGTCTATTCAAGCTATTATGGGCAAATAACGCCCGGTTACATTGTTGCAACGCCTGTTCATCAATACAGAAAAGTTAAAGTAGGAGACAAGGAATATAGTGTACCATTGAGCGGCGTCAGAATGGTGGGTGAACCGCCACTTTTAGTAGAAATGGCTGAAGCCGAAGATCGGCAACAAAAATGGCAGGATGCTTTTTTCAAAGAGCAAAACTATCTTCGAGCTTATAATGCTGGGCAACATGATGAAGCACTAAGCAATATAAGGTCAATCATAAACAAGCAGCTTTTATGGGATTTGGACGAGATAAGGATCGTTGACCCCTATTTATCACCGAATGATATTCTCAACACAGTTGCCCTTTGTGAGAAACCGGGTATTCGGGTATGCTGTTTGACCGATATTCATACGATTTCCCACAACAAAGACGCAAAAGCAGAAATACTAACTGGCGAAGCGCAAGATGCCGCATTTGACGAAATACGGAACTCCTTCCAAAAGGAACTTGAAAATGGCTTGGGACAAGAGACCGATTTGCGACTATCATTTAGGACGGTTCATGGGAACAACGGCAGTAGTTTTCATGATCGATACTTAATTCTCAAATACCAGCTCAATAAAACTCGCGTGTGGTCTCTTGGAACCTCTGTCAATTCTGTTGGAAAGAGCCACCATATTGTTCAAATTGTTGAGTCTCCAATGCTAATTGATACCTTCTTCGATGAGGTATGGAGCCAAACTAATACCGATAAATGCAAAATATATGATTATTCAGATTATGCCGCTATACCAGATCAAGCCGAAAAAGAGTCGCAAGCAGGTCTTGACAGTGCCGTGGACAAAATCTGAATGCGCACCAATCAAAGCGTAACGAAGCAAAGGAGAAACGCTATGCCATATTTAGAAACTATTCAAGAGCTTCTGGAAGCCAAAGAGGGCGAACACGTCCAATTCAAGGAAGCAAAAAATCGCTTTGACTTTGGAGAGGCGGCGAAGTGCTGCTGCGCTTTGGCAAACAATGGCGGCGGCAAGCTGGTATTTGGCATCACGGACAAGAGACCCCGCAGCGTGGTCGGAAGCGCAGCTTTTGACCAGCCGGAGCGCA
>OLOW01002964.1_pt1 | contig 11036 bp, 9 predicted proteins | sample 1672801 | NCBI WGS metagenome assembly OLOW01 (sample SAMEA3136725, study PRJEB25190) | human gut metagenome | biome: human gut; feature: human-associated habitat; material: faeces | place: Austria | collected 2013
GAATCCACCTTCTTCGGTCGTGACCGTGATCTCTGCGGTGCCTTCACGAAGCTACCTGCGTACCCTCACCGCAGTCAATCAGAAGACTGCTGCCATTGTAACGGGTAAGCAAAGCAGTAAGCCACCTTCTTGGAAGGGGCATCATTCCTCCGGTTCCTACCAGACAAACATCTAACATATATATTTCATCCTCCCGGTATTTAACACTCTCTGGCAAAGTTTAACACAAGCCGTACCCTAAAACAAGTAGCTCAAACCTGGAAACCGGAAAAACTTCAGAATTTCTTTCAGATTTTAATTCAAATTTCTTAACCTATTTCTGATAAACTTTGCTCTTGTAACTTGACAAAAGTCTTACAATATGTTTTGATATCCAAACTGCTAGAGCTTACTTTGGATTCAGAAAGGACTTATTATGATTTCCTGCAATAAAACATCTAAATTTACGAAAAAGAATTATCTTCACATTTTATTCCTCCTTGTAGCCGGCCTTTTTCTCATCTGGCAGCTGATCCCAGATGGAGCCTGGTTTGGCTCTGAAACAGACTGGTATTCTCAGCATATGACCATCGCTGACTATATGCGAAAAAATTTCTATGCCACTGGTCAGCTTTTTCCAGACTTCACAGGACTTGGCGGAGGAACCAACTTTTTTTCCCTTTCCTATTATGGTTTTATGAGACCGGACGTCCTTTTGTCCTACTTTTTTCCATCTGTTCCCGTCGCTTATTTTCTGCAGGGATATGCCATTTTTGAGATTCTTTTAGGATGCACGCTTTTATACTACTGGCTCCACCAAAAGGGAATTTCAGATTTTACAGTCCTGGTATGCAGCTTTTTTTACCTCTGCGCCAACTGTATGTTCCAGTCTCACAGGCAGATTATGTTCGTAAATTATCTGCCTTTTGCCATAATGGCACTGATCTGTCTGGATCGGATTTTTTCCACTTCCAAAATGGAAAATCACAAAATCCGTCCCCATGCTGGGCTGGTTCTCTCCCTGTTTCTTTTTATTTTGCACAGCTTTTACTTTTTCCCATCCTGTTTTGTGGCAGGGATTTTGTATATCTGTGTTCTTCTTGGTGAGCAAAAAGAACAACAGCCAGACAAAAACTGGAAAAAAATCCGAAAAAAAATATGGTGGAATTATATTCTGGATGTTTCCATCGCAGTTTCCATGACACTTTTTTTCCTTCTCCCTACCGGCCTTGCCATTCTTGGAAACAAAAAAGATGTTGGAAACAGTACCTCCCTTTTTAAAATCCTCGCTGTAAATCCTACCCTGGACAGTATTCTCTATAGCCCATATGGATGCGGGCTTACCCTTTTCTGCCTGTATGCCCTTTTTCTCGCCATTCGGGAAAAAAAGACCCGCAAACTGGCCATCACAGTTTTTATTTTACTCTTTTTTGACATTTTTTACTGGATCTTAAATGCAACTTTATATGTGCGTCCAAAATGTATGATCCCGTTCCTGCCACTGATCCTTTATCTCACAGCACTTGTCCTGGATGGCCTTTGTCAGAAAAAGATCCGACACAGTCTGCCTCTGGCCCTGCTTTGCATTGCGGCTGCGTCCATACAGATGATTTTTCTCATCCGGGCAGCCCTTGTACATGCCATCATTTTCGCTGACATGATGATACTGCTGATTTTGGTCCTTTATGAAATACTAAGGGAAAAAAAGGGAATCACTTTTTCCCTTTTCCCTGGGGCAGGTGGCATTCTTAGCTTTTTTCTTCTTTGTACCACCCCTGTTCTCCTTTATCTTGCAAGAGGGCATCAGGAAAACTATGCTACCTTAAGCGATAATTCCAGAGATTATTTTTCCCAGGAAGATCTGGAAAAATACTGTGAGAACCCACAGGCAAGATTTGACATTACGGAACATCCTTCCAACAACACCAATTATGTCATTTCCGGTACCCAGAACAAAAGTACACTGTATTCCTCTATTTCAAACAGTAACTATAACACCTTGCTTTATGATATTCTGAAAATGCCGATCAGCATCCGAAACCGTGTAGCCATGACTGCAGACGTAAATCCTTTTCAAGAGTATCTCATGGGAGTACGCTACCTTCAGACCAAAAAGGAGAAACTCCCCGCAGGTTATAAGATTTTACAGGAAAAAGAGGGACATATTCTCGCAGAAAATGAAAATGTACTTCCCATCGCTTACGGAAGTACAGCACTTATGTCCGAAACCGATTTTGACAAACTCTCTTACCCGGAAAATCTGGATACTCTGATGAACCGCACTGTGGTTTCCTCAGACAGTGCTTTCCTTCCATATTCCTCACAGATGGTAAGATATGATCTGCCGGAAGATTTCTTTTCCCATGAAAACAAGATGGAACCATCCACTGTCAAAAAAGATCTTCCCCAAACCTTAAAAGCTTCCACAGTCCTTCTGCTTTCCTTTGATGTGGATTACAACGGACAAAAGGATATTTCCATCACAATAAATGGAATCCGCAACCGTCTTTCCGGTTCGGAAGCTCCTTATCCCAATAATAATAATACCTTTAACTACATGATTTCCGGAAATGAAGATATAACACAGCTGAAAATACAGTTTTCCCCTGGCGAATATCAGATAAAAAATGTAACTGCCTATACCATCCCGCTGTCCTCATTTTCTCATCCGGGAATCGTAGAATTCAGGGAAAAAAGCACAATGGGCTCTCAAATTCTAAATGGCACCATTGACATGCCAGAGGACGGATATTTTGTGACCTCCTTTACTTTGTGCAACGGATATAAAGCCTTTGTAGATGGAAAAGAAGTAAAACCAGAACAGATCAACAAAGCTTTCATTGGATTTTCCCTACAAAAAGGGGCACATGAAATCACTCTTGAATTTCATGCGCCCGGCAAAGCTCTTGGTATTCTTATCAGCTGCCTTGCTGCAGCATTTCTGTTCTTGTCAGTTCTGTTACATCACATTCGACATGCGCGTCATAAGTAATGCATCTTCAACGGGGTCTGTATAATATTTTTTACGGATCCCGTCTTTTGTAAATCCCATTCTCTCGTAAAGGCGGATAGCCGTATCATTTCCTACCCGGACCTCCAGATGGATGGTGGTGATTCCCTGCTGCTCTGCCAGTCTGATCAGACTGTCCATGAGGAAATGTCCAATTCCCTCTCTCTGTCTGTCCTGGCGGACGGCAACATTTGTGATATCCCCCTCATCCAGTACCATAAGAAGCCCACAGTAGGCAAGGATCTGTTCTTTTTCCTCCACTACCAGAAACATGGCATCTTTACGGGTAAGATAAGTGAAAAATCCTTCTTTTGTCCATGGCGGAGAAAAAAGCTTCTGTTCGATCTCCATAACCTGATCCAGATCTTCTACCAGCATTTCTCTCAGAATCATGCTTTACCCTCTTCTTTCAGGCGCTGGGCACGTTCTCTTTCTGCCTGTGAAACCCGCAGATACTCAGGAATATGTTCCATGGCGGTCACAGTCTTTCCCTCTTTTACATAAAGTTCTCCAAGGGCTGCAACTGCTGCAGCTCTCTGCTTATTCACATGCGCCGGTGCAAAAGAATAGGGAACCTTCAGATTTTCTGCGATGGTCTGTGCAAATACAGGTACACCATCGCCCAGAAAGATCACCTCTTCCCCTCTCTCATTTAATTTACGGATCAACTCTGTCATGGGCACTGCCATCTGTCCCTCCACTGTCACCAACTGATGCTCTTCAAAGCGGTAAATTCCTGTGTATACCTGGTTTCTTCTTGCATCCATAATTGGACATATAAGTCCCTTTGCATCATAGAGATTGTAGGCAAGGGCATCTACTGTGGGGATCTCTGCCAGAGGCTTTTTCAGGGCAAGCCCAAGTCCCTTGGCTGTAGCTGAACCAATACGAAGTCCTGTAAAGGAACCAGGTCCTGCTGCAACTGCGATGGCATCCACAGAATCCAGATCCAGCTCTGTCATCTTTGCCAGCTCATCCAACATTGGAAGCAGCGTCTGTGAATGTGTCTTTTTATAATTTACTGTATATTCTGCAATCAGGTTCTCATCCTCCACAATTGCCACAGAAGCGACGATTCCTGAACTATCCAGACCTAAAATTTTCATTTTTCCTCCTTGTCAGCCCCACTTTCGGGCAAAATCTTTTTGGGAAGACCAGTTACTGTGATCTTTCGGTAGTCAAATCCCTTTTCCAAATCTTTCTCGATGGTGATCTGAATTCTGTCTTCTGGCAGGATCTCTTCGATGAGATTGGCCCACTCGATCAGGCAGATTCCGTTTCCATAAAAATAATCATCATAACCAATCTCTTCCATTTCCTCAATATCGCCAATGCGGTATACATCAAAATGATAGAAAGGCATACGGCCACTTTCATATTCCTGGATAATAGTAAAGGTGGGACTGTTCACAGGCTCTGTGATTTCGAGCCCTGCCGCCACTCCCTGGGTAAAAACAGTCTTTCCCACTCCCAGATCTCCAACCAGTGTATATACCTGCCCTGCAAGGGCATTTTCCCCGATCCACTTTCCAAAAGAAAAGGTATCCTCAGGGCTGAATGTTTCTTTTATCATAGTCTGATAGAACTCCTTTTTCCTTACTGTTCACCGATAATCTTCTACTTTTTCTTGCAGAATTTCTCCTAGCATATTATAATAGAACAAATAATGAAATACAATACTTTTTGAAAAAGGAGAGCAAACTATGGCAAATCCAATTGTTACCATCACTATGGATAACGGGGATGTGATGAAGGCAGAATTATATCCGGAAATCGCACCTAATACAGTAAATAACTTTATCAGCCTTGTAAATAAGGGATTTTATGACGGACTTATCTTCCACCGTGTAATCTGTGGATTCATGATCCAGGGCGGATGCCCGGACGGAACCGGAATGGGCGGCCCAGGATACAGCATTAAGGGTGAATTCACTCAGAACAGATTTAAAAATGATCTGAAACATACTGCAGGTGTTCTTTCCATGGCACGCGCCATGCATCCAAACTCAGCAGGAAGCCAGTTCTTTATCATGCACAAAGATGCTCCGCATCTTGACGGTGCTTATGCTTCATTCGGCAAGATCACTGAAGGAATGGATGTTGTAAACCGTATTGCAGAAGAAGATACCGATTACAGCGACCGTCCGCTTGACGAGCAGAAAATCAAATCCATGACAGTAGAAACTTTCGGTGTTGATTATCCGGAACCGGAGAAATGCTGATTCGCTGACTGTTTATGCCCCATGCAGTTTTCAGGCTGCATGGGGCATATTTTATCAGTCCGTAAATACTTTCACTTCACCGTCAATCACTGAATAGTAAAGATCTTTCTCTTTCTTCATCTTCGCTCTTCCATTTGTTCCCTCGGTGATTGCTTTTTCTACAAATGCAATCTGATCCGCCGGAACCAGCAAATGCAGAACTACCCTGTCAGTGTATTCAGAATCAAGGATCGGTAATTTCTGTTCTCCGGCAATATACTGAATCTTGCCTATCCCGGTATAATCCGTAACTACTTCCATAGAAATTCCGTAGGTTTTCTCAATCACTGTGCTGGCGGCAAGACCTTCCTGCAGACTCCTGGAATATGCTCTGACAAGACCTCCTGTTCCAAGAAGTATCCCTCCAAAATATCTGGTAACTACTGCTGCCACATTATAAATATCTTCCCCCAGGATTACATCCAGCATTGGTCTTCCCGCAGTGCCTGACGGCTCACCATCGTCACTGCATCTGGTATATTCCCTGTTCTTTCCCACCGAATATACATAGCAGTTATGTCTGGCATCCCAATATTTCTTCTTCATTTCCTCTATAAAGGCCAGTGCCTCCTCCTCGGTCTGTACAGGACGCACTGTAGCAATAAATCTGGATTTCTTTTCCACGATCTCGCCTTCCCCGCCCGCGTAAACTGTCTTATATTTCTCAAGCATGTCTCATACTCCTCTTTCCGTTCTCTTATTGACTCAGTGTACCATGAATTACAAAAATGTGCCAGCACAGTGTATACTAATCCTGTAAAAAAACACAATAACCATTAAAAAAGATCCAAAAGCAATTGTGAATTTTTATTTTTCTGCTTTATTTACTTATTCTTATTTGATATAATAGAACGGATTATAAAGGAGGTTTAACATGAACTACGGTAAAAAGTCGACTGCAAAGAAACGGACGGCACTGATCTCCCGTTCTTCCATGATGGGAAAGCGCGCCAGAGTTTCTTTCATCAGAGTCCTGTTCGTATCACTGATAGCACTCTGCATCGCAGTAACCTGTCTGGGTGTGGGGTCATTCAGGGGTGTAATTGATACTGCTCCTGATGTTGATGATATTGATATTATGCCACTGGGCTATGCAACCTTTCTCTACGATGATGCAGGGAATCAGATCCGTAAACTGGCTGCTCCGGATTCCAACCGACTGCCTGTCACTCTCGATCAGATACCTGTTGATCTGCAGCATGCAGTTGTCGCAATTGAGGATGAACGTTTCTATGAACATAACGGTATTGACGTAAAAGGTATTCTTCGTGCCGGAATGAAAGCTCTCACTACCGGAGATTTCTCAGAAGGTGCCAGTACGATCACACAGCAGCTTCTTAAGAATAACGTATTTACCAACTGGACCAGTGAATCTACTCAGCTGGAAAGATTTACGCGAAAAATCCAGGAACAGTACCTTGCTGTCCAGGTTGAGAAAAAAACTGATAAAGACACCATTCTTGAGAATTACCTGAACACAATTAACCTGGGTGCCGGTTCCTACGGTGTACAGGCTGCCGCACGACAGTATTTTGACAAGGATGTATGGGATCTGAATCTTTCTGAATGTGCAACTCTGGCAGGTATCACACAGAACCCGACGAAATTTAACCCGATTATCAATCCTGACAGCAACAGGAAGAGACGCAAGGAAGTTCTCCAGCATATGCTGGATCAGAACTATATTACTCAGGATCAGTATGATGAAGCTCTTGCAGATGATGTTTATTCCCGTATCCAGGCCGCTCAGGAAAAGAACTCCAGCACTGAGAATACTGTTTACACATATTTTGAAGATGAACTGACAGATCAGATCATCAACGACCTGATGAATATCAAAGGTTACACCAAAAAACAGGCAACCAATCTTCTCTACAGTGGCGGACTTAAAGTATATACAACACAGGATTCCAAGATCCAGAATATCTTGGATGAGGAATATGCAGATCCTTCCAATTATCCGGACACTGTCCAGTATGAACTTGACTATGCCCTGACGGTTACCGATCCTGATGGAAATCAGGTAAACTACAGTAAGGAAATGCTGCAGCTTTATTTTCAGAATGAGGATCCCGATTTCGATCTTCTGTTCGATTCCCCGGAAGATGGACAGACTTATGTAGACAAATATAAGGCAAGCATACTCGCCAACGGAAGTAAAGTTCTTGCAGAGCGTGTCAATTTCGCACCTCAGCCACAGTCTTCCATGAGTGTGATCGACCAGCATACCGGCTATGTAAAGGCTCTGATCGGTGGTCGTGGAGAGAAAACGGCAAGTCTTACACTGAACCGGGCAACGGACACTACCAGACAACCTGGTTCTACCTTTAAGATCGTGTCCACTTATGCACCTGCTTTAAATGAAAAAGGCATGACTCTTGCAACAACATTTGAAGACGAACCTTATGAATATCCGGATGGTTCCCCTGTAAACAACGCAACCCGTTCTTACAACGGAACAACCACGATCCGTACTGCGATCCAGAATTCCATTAACGTTGTAGCCGTCAAGTGTCTGGAAAAAGTAACTCCTGAGCTTGGATTGAAATATCTGGACAACTTTGGTTTTACAACCCTTGCTCATGGAACAGAGGCTGACAAAGATGCCAATGGTAATGTATGGAGCGATGCAAACCTTGCCACTGCGCTTGGCGGCATCACCCGCGGTGTCACAAATGTTGAACTGTGTGCATCCTATGCAGCCATCGCAAACGGTGGAAACTACATCAAACCGATTTATTATACAAAAATCCTGGATCACAATGGAAACGTCCTGATCGAGAATACTGCTGCCGAACGTTCCGTAATCAAAGAAAGTACTGCTTTTCTTCTCACCAGTGCAATGGAGGATGTTGTAAAACAGGGTACAGGTACAGCCTGCCAGCTTGACAATATGCCTGTTGCCGGAAAAACAGGTACAACCGAAGCCTATAACGACTTGTGGTTTGTGGGTTATACACCATATTATACATGCGCAGTATGGTCCGGTTATGACAACAATGAGAAATTACCTGATTATGCGCGTAACTTCCACAAAGCTTTATGGAAAAAAGTTATGACTCGTATCCATGAGGGACTTCCTTCCAAAGAATTTGAGAAGCCTGCGAGTGTAGAAAAATTAAGTGTATGCGAGGAAACCGGACTTCTTCCAAGAGCCGGCTGCCCGGTGATCACTGAATACTTTGACGTAGGTACCATGCCTACAGAATATTGTGACCAGCATTTCTATGACAGTGATGATGATTACGACTATAATTATGATACAGACTCCTCTGATCAGACTGACAATACCACTGACACTGACAACAGCGGAAACTCCGACAATGGAGATACCGACAACAGTGGTGACAGTAACAATACTGATGACACTGGTAATAACGGTGACGATGGTACTGATAATACCGGCGGAAGCGATGACAACGGTGACGGTAACGAGGATGATTCCTCTTATCAGGTCGACTATTATTAATGCAAAAATACCGGTACAGGAGCACCTCCGAATGATGTTCCTGTACTGCAAAAAATCCACAGTCCTGTCAACTCAGGACTGTGGATTTTTTATATATTTTCAAAATTGATTCTCAGATATTATACTTCTTTAATAACCATACGCGCAGATCCGTAAATACCTGCATCATTTCCGAGAGTTGCAAGAATGATTGGTGTTTTCTTGCATGCTGTAAAAGCATATTTCTCATAGTATTTCTGAATACAGTCGATCAATGGCTGTCCGGCTTTGGAAACACCACCGCCGATAACGATGGCTTCCGGATCTGTCACACATGCAAACATGGCAAGTGTTCCGCCAAGCATTTCTCCTACCTGTGCCATAACATCGCAGGCTACTTTGTCGCCCTCTTTAAAAGCATCCAGAACATTCTTTGCTGAAAGTTTTGTAAATTTGCGAAGAACAGTCTGCTCATCTGTAGCAGCCAGAGTTCTCTGTGCCACGCGAACGATACCTGTTGCAGACGCATACTGCTCCAGACATCCACAGTTACCACAATTGCAGGCTTCCTTTTCTTCATGGTCAACTGCTGCATGACCGATTTCTCCACCTGCACCATGAGCACCGCCAACAATCTTTCCATCAACGATGATTCCACCGCCGACACCTGTTCCAAGAGTTACAAGAATAACGTTCTTAGCTCCTGCTGCTGCGCCTTTCCATGCTTCGCCAAGTGCTGCTACATTGGCATCGTTTCCTGCTTTGGACGGAAGTCCTGTCAGTTCTGTCAGTTCCTTAGTAACTTCTTTAAAGCCCCAGAAAAGGTTTACCGCACATGGCACTTCCCCTCTCTCGTTAACAGGTCCCGGTACCCCGATTCCCACACCGTCGATTTCTTCTTTATCCAGCTTACGCTCTGCGATCTTGTCAAGGATTGTCTTTGCAATATCCGGCAGGATTGCTTCTCCACTGTTCTCCTTACGTGTAGGAATTTCCCATTTCTCAACTAAGACTCCGTCTGTCTGAAAGAGTCCACATTTTACAGATGTACCACCAACGTCAATTCCAAAACAATACTTTCCCATAATATCTGATATCCTCCAAATTACTTTAAATTATTTTTCTTCACGTTTCTTTGCAAGGTTTGCCTGAACACGTTTGTACAGCTCTTCCGCTGCATTGTATCCCATCTTCTTCTGTCTGTGGTTAACTGCCGCAGATTCAACGATAATAGCCAGATTACGTCCCGGACGGATAGGCAGAGAATGGCATACAATCTTATTTCCAAGATACTCTGTATATTCCTCATGCAGGCCGAGACGGTCATATTCTTTGTCTCTGTCCCACTCTTCCAGTTTGATAACCAGATCCACAGACTGTGTATCCTTAACGCTCTCAACACCAAACAGAGTTTTGACATCGATAATACCAATACCACGAAGTTCAATGAAATGTCTTGTGATATCCGGTGCCGAGCCCACCAGCGTCACATCACTGACTTTACGAAGTTCTACAACATCATCACTGACAAGACGATGTCCTCGTTTGATCAGTTCCAGCGCAGCCTCACTCTTGCCAATTCCGCTCTCACCTGTGATCAGGACACCTTCACCATATACGTCCACAAGCACACCATGGATGGAAATACATGGTGCAAGCTGTACACCTAACCAGCGGATAATTTCAGCCATAAAACTGGAAGTTGTACGTTCTGTCACGAAAGTCGGAACATTATATTTAACTGCCAGATCGATCATATCCTGTGATGGTCTTGTCATTGTACTGAAAATTACACAGGGAATCTTGCTGGAAATAAATCTTTCATATTTAAATTTCCGTTCCTCATCACTGAGCTGCATCAGATAAGTATACTCTACATATCCGATGATCTGTACCCGTTCATTTGCAAAATGCTCCAGATATCCTGTCAGCTGCAATGCCGGTCTGTTGATCTCCGCTGTCTTGATCACAATCTCAGACAGATCAATTTCAGGAGTCAGGTTGTGAAGTCCCAATTCCTGAACTAATTTTGTCAACTGTACACCCTTCATTTATTTCTCCTTTTCAGTTTAAAATCTGAAAGCCCGGTCTGTCCGCTATCTCAAAACCTGCTCATACAGACATAACTCATTTATAGCTGTCGTCCGAAACTTTCATAGTAAATTTCACGTCTTTTTTATTATATCACATCACTATATACAACTTCAATTACAAAAAGCGAGAGTCTTTGGGTAATATGTAGAAGAACCCCCGAATATTTTTACATATTTTATTTTTTTTCTCACCAGTGTGCCGACAAGTTGATTCTTGAAACAATCTTGCAGGATAAATTTTTTTA
>OLOW01002972.1_pt1 | contig 11020 bp, 11 predicted proteins | sample 1672801 | NCBI WGS metagenome assembly OLOW01 (sample SAMEA3136725, study PRJEB25190) | human gut metagenome | biome: human gut; feature: human-associated habitat; material: faeces | place: Austria | collected 2013
GTGCCTGCTACTGGCACTTTTATAAGCATTGATAAATTTACTAAGTTCTGTTCTCGGCTGCGCACGGAACATTACATGCACATGATTAATGTCATGGTTCTATTATACCATAGACCGTACTATCGAATAAGTGTTCTTTTTGTCTTTATGCAATTCATCTCCAACCTGTAGAGGAGAACTCTTGCTATATTATGTTAAAATTACGTTAATCAGTAGTTTTGTGAATATGTCTGTTCGTGTGATCTTTGCTGCTATTCTTGTGTTCCATTTTTCATTGCAAATTGAAGCATTACCGTTTTTCTTATCTTGCCGGATGGATTGGAATGCTTGTGGCGGAAATACCGTTGCTTTTGAAGAAATTTTAATTTGTAAGTTGGCCAACTATAAATTATAAATTTGATAGGGGTGTCAAAACATAATAATTATCGCCCATAGAAATCTATGTTCCTTGAAAATTTCTTATAAAACAACAAATATCCATTGTTAGCTCTGTTTTGGGGTAATAACCCACACCACTGTTTCTGCTCTGTTAACTGATCTGGGGAATTAAGGCGCACTGACCCACACTGTTCAGATATCCAAACGGCTTCTTGAAGTTCAGGGCTGCCAATTTTATTCCAAAACGGAGTTTAGTGGGGAGAAGCCCTCTTACCGGCATATGGTCTATCTGGTATTTCCTCCACAGGATGGATGGGATTGTTTCCACTCCGTTTCTGATCCGGGACAATTCCTTATATTTTTCTGTCTTCATTTTCTTTTGTGTCTTTGCTCTGTCAGAGGATTTTTTAGACAGAAAAACCACACTGGTCCTTTAAACATCTTGGGGTTGCACTGGTCACGGTGTGGACAGTTTTCACATTTGTTTTTTGGAAATGATATCCTGCATTGTCCAGTCTGGTTGATATAATTGCAGCGTTTGTATTGTCCCTGCCGCTATAGGCCCCATCTGTTATAAGCACTGTTGGCTCCTCTGTTTTTTCCATGGATTCAACAGTTTCCACAATGTTTGCTGTATAACCACGGTTTTGTTTCCCCTCTTTTTCACGGTAAGTTGCATCCGGGTCAGAGGGATTCTGCAGGATTTGGAAACCCATAGCTCCATCTTCTTTGGTTTTCAGCCGTCTCGTACCGAATTCTTCCACAACCGTCTGTTCTTTTAAAACACGCTCCTGAAGTGGAAGTTTGAATTGCAATTAACACGAAAAGTTATTGTTCACTGTAACATTCCGCGAGGTGTTTTTTTTTGCGAACAAAGTTCACAGAAAACCCGAGAATTGCGGCGCGAAGCGTGTTACTGTGAACGGTAACCACGAAAAAGATTTTCGTGAATTATGATCTTGGAAAATATTGACTGCTTATAATAAGATTATTATAATGATGTAAAAATATAACGGCTCAAAGGGAAAGTCTGACAATATAGCTGAAGCAGAACTTTTAGGCACGTTATAATGGGAAAGGAGTGGAAGGAAAAAGAGAAATTAACAGCAGCACAAAATGAAAAAGCAAAATAATTAGGAGGAAAATCAAAGTGAAAAAGACAAGAAACATTTTAGTCAGCTTATTGGCATGCCTTTTCGTAATCCTGGCAGTACCTACAGCAGTAAACGCAGCAGCAAAGGCACCTCAGTGCCCGAAGAAACAGACTCTGGAGTTTTATCGTGCTTATATTAGTGGAAATGAACTGCCCACAGAAGGAGATGGATATATTTATATAAAGAATTTATCCAGGTCCGCTGTAATCACAAATGTAAAATCATCTAACAAATATTATACCGCATCAAAAGCAGCTGGTCTTAACGCTGTTTTTGTACAAACGATATCAGGTCCCGATCCCATACATTATGCAAAAGATGGCGAAAAAACAAAACTCCGTTTTACAGTAAAACAGAATGGAAAGAGCTATAACCTGTCTTGTGCCGTAACATTCAAAAAGCACTCTCGAGTATTTACAAGTATAAAGATCGGCTCCAAAAATTATGCTGCTCTTGCAAAAGGCCATTGGATGGTAGAGGATAAAGGAACTGCTCCAAAATCAAAAGTAAAGATTACTGTTAAAACTGTCAAGAATTATAAGGTGGACAGTATTGAAATCTTTTATAAAAATAAATCCAAAAAGATAAAAAATGGTAGAAAGGTTTCTTTAAAAAATGCCACAACAATTTGTATAAACTATCATATAACAGCGAAACCAAAATATTATAAAAAGCCAACTGCAGGTTACAGAGGTTACTTCTTTGGCGGAACTGTTAAGAGTCCATTGTATGAATCTTTTTATCTAGAATATGAGGGTAATATGTTGGCTCCTCAATGATGTAGAAAAATAGCCAATAACGACGGGCTATCCCTATGCCCGTCATCCCCTTATTGAGAAAGCCATGGACGATCACCACAAAAGATTCCGATTTCAGCACTGAATTACAAGATTGGAAAACTTGAGTGGGGGTATGTTAAATGTTATTATTTTTCAATTTTTGTAGTGGTAGACAGTGTTTATTATAAATACCAATACAGTAAAGCATACACACTGTGTGGTGGTTTGAATAGTGTTTCGTTGTATGAGTCAGAAAGATGATAAGAAGAAATATTTATAAGAAAAAAGGGTGACAACATGAGCACTTTTTGAATGCATTTTTTACAAATTCGCAGCGCCCTGTGGTCGATTGTCTGAACGTAGCTGCGGGCATTTTGGCTCGCAGCAAGTGAGTTATCGAAGGAACAGGCGCGAATCAGCGATTTGTAAAAAAAGCTTTCAAAAATGCGGAGTGTCATCCCTTTTTTCTTATAAATATTTCTTCTTATCTTCTTTCTGACCCATACATGCAACACTATCAACAAATCAAAATTGTATAAAAAAAGAAGCATCAAATATTCTTGACAGTATTACTAGGAAATGATATTATACGAATAATTCCTACTGAAAAACTATGAAAAAAGAAAAACTATAAGAGAGGATGTGTAACAAAATGAGCATTAACACAGTAGATTTTGCCGCACTAGCAGTTACAATTGTTTTGTTTGCGGTTATCTATTATTTAGATTATAAGAAAGGCGTAGACTTCGGACTTTTAACATTATTAGGAACAGTTTTTGGAATCGCAGTTGGTCTGGGATTTGGAAATCATTTTACATATGTTGAGATTTTCGGACGTATCTATACCAATGTATTGACAGCACTTGTTGTACCAATGCTGTTATTTAGTATCATCGCAAGTATCACAAATCTAAGCGAATCCATTCATTTAAAGAAAATCGGTGGAAAGTCAATCTTTTATCTGATCTTAAATACAGCGATCGCAAGTACGATTACAGTGATCGCAGCAGTCATCTTAAAAGTCGGTGATGGATTTGCTTACAAAGTAGCTGATGGATATCAGAAAGTTGAAGTTCCATCTGTTGTTGATACGATCGTAAACTTATTCCCAAGCAACTTCGCAACAAACTGGAGTGAAGGACAGATCATTCCGATCGTCGTATTTGCAATCATCATTGCATTATCTTACAATGCAATTTCCAAAGAAAATGAATCCGTAAAACCATTTAAAGCATTTATTGATGCAGGGAATCAGGTGATCGGACAGGCAATTGACTGGATCATTGGATTTACACCATATGCAGTATTATCTTTCTTGGCAAGAGCCGTTGGAAGAAGCAGTGTCACGGAATTGCTGCCATTATTAAGTACATTAGTATTATCTTATATCTTATGTGCAGTTCAGGCATTTGGAGTAGAAGGATTATTAATTAAATTTGTAGCAAAATTAAGTCCTGTTAAATTCTTTAAAGGAATCGCACCAGCTCAGTATGTAGCATTTACGACACAGAGCAGTGTTGGTACGATCCCGGTTACATTAAGACAGTTAAAAGAAGCACTTGGAGTTGATGGAGATGTAGCATCATTTACGGCAGGTCTTGGAGCCAATGTTGGAATGCCAGCATGTGCAGGAATCTGGCCAGCATTAACAGCGGTATTTAGTGTTCATATGTTAGGATATCATTACGGAATTGCACAGTATGCATTTCTGATCCTGATCACATTAGTAGTATCTGTTGGAACAGTCGGGGTTCCAGGAACAGCGACGATCACATCAACAGCTGTATTTGCAGCACTTGGCTTACCAATCGAATTAGTTGTCGTATTTGCACCAATCTCAACGATCGTTGACATGGCAAGAACAATGACAAATGTAACAGGAGCAGCAACAGCAGCCGTTATCACAGCAGCAACTGAAGGTCTGGTTGATGAAGAAGTTTACAATTCAGATCAGGCAAAACATGTTGCAGTAAACAACTAGGATAGAAGAAATTCTATATATAATCACTGTATGAAAAGACACTTGATCGTAACGTATATTTTATGTATGTTATGAGCAGGTGTTTTTTCATTTCATGTAATTAATATAAGTTGAGGCGGCTAAAATTTCGTGCTATCATAATCAATATAGATAAGAGCACGAAGTTTTTTCATATTATAGAAAATTGATTCAAGGAGGTGATCGTATGGGAAATTATCTAAATCCAGGAAATGAAAAGTTCAGAAGAATGATTCAGTCTGAAATTTATGTAGATAAGACAGGGATGATAAAATATACGAATTCCGTACTTGATACAGCACAAAACTATGTCTGTGTCAGCCGTCCAAGAAGATTTGGGAAGTCAATGGCTGCGAATATGCTGACAGCTTATTACAGCCGCGGTTGTAATTCAAAAGAATTATTTGGAAAGTTTGAAATTGCAAAAGATAAAGATTTTGAAAAATATCTGAATCAATATAATACCATATTCTTAAATATGCAGGAATTTCTAAGTCGAAGTCATAATGTAGAAGAATTGATCGATCGTGTGAAGAAGCTTGTGATCAGAGATTTGAAAATGGAATATCCAGAAGTTGATTATTTTGATGATACAGATTTGATTGAGTGTATGCAGGATATTTATGCACAAATGCAGTACCCATTTGTTGTGATCATTGATGAATGGGATTGCATTTTCAGGGAATATAAACAAGATAAAGAAGCACAGGAAAAATATTTAGATTTTCTACGGGACTTATTAAAAGATAAGGCATGTATTTATCTATCTTACATGACAGGAATTTTACCGATTAAGAAATATGGAACACATTCGGCACTGAATATGTTTGATGAATTTTCCATGATCGCCCCGGGACCTTTAGCATGTTATGTCGGGTTTACAGAACAAGAAGTCAAAAAGCTCTGTGAACAATACGGAATGGATATGGAAGAAGTTAAGAACTGGTATGATGGATATTCATTTGACGGAGTACTGTCTGTGTATAGTCCAAGATCGGTTGTAAATAGTATGAGATTTCGAAAGATATCAAATTACTGGAATCAGACAGAGACTTTTGAAGCATTACAGATGTATATTGATATGAATTTTGAGCATCTAAAAGATGATGTTTTAAGTATGATCGCTGGAGAAAGCGTGGCGGTGAATACCGAAAGTTTTACGAATGATATGGCAACGTTTCGTACAGAAGATGATGTACTGACATTATTGATCCATCTTGGATATCTTGCATATGATGATAAAACAAAAACAGTCAAGATACCAAATAGTGAAATTCGGGCAGAATATGTAAATACAGTTTCAGTATCAGACTGGGGATCTGTATCAAAAGCACTAAAAGATTCTGCAGATACATTAAATGCAATCTGGCAAGGCAGAGAAGAACAGGTATCGAAAGCCATTGAACAGGCACATTTTGAGACATCACATATCCAGTATAATGATGAAAATGCATTGAGTTATACGATTTCACTCGCATTATATGCAGCAAGGAATTTTTATACCATTCACAGAGAACTGGCAGGTGGAAAAGGATTTGCAGATTTGGTCTTTATTCCGAAAAAACAATTTGCAGAGAAACCGGCATTGGTAGTTGAATTGAAATGGGATAAGAGTGCGGAAAGTGCGATCAAGCAGATGAAAGAGAAGAAATATTTTGAGAGTTTGGAAGAATATCAGAATAATATGCTGTTAGTAGGTATTAATTATGATAAGAAAACAAAAGAACACGTGTGTAAAATAGAGGAATACTTGAAAAAATAAAAAACAATAAAATCCATGAGAACAACGAACTAAAAAATCGTGTTCTCATGGATTTTATATTTTACAGTTTAATAAATTTTCAATATCATCGCATAAAGCGGTGTTTTTTCATAGGAAATTTCGATGAAGACTTTTTTCTTTATACAATCAACGGCCCGGATGCTTCTGAAGCATCCGGGCCATTGGTTTATGAAGCAGTTCAAAGCGCCTCGACGGCGGCGCGGACCTCATCCATCAGGGGGATGGACGCGGCTGCGCCGGGGCGGGTGACGGAGATGGCGGAGGCCATGGACGCATACTGCATGGCCGTCTGCCGTTCCATGCCCTGCGCGAGGCAGCCGACGAAATAGCCCATGAACGTATCGCCCGCGCCGGTCGTGTCGACGGCCTTGACCGGGTACGCACACTGCCGGACCTCCGTGCCGTCCTTCCAGCTGACGGATCCCTCAGACCCGAGCGTCAGCAGAATGCCAAGCGACGGATAGCGCTGCTTGAGCGTCTCATAGCCCGCCTGCGCATCGCCGCAGCCCGCCATGGCCGCGCATTCGATCTCGTTCACGACCAGCCAGTCGACGCCGGAAAGATCGGCGTTTAAAAGCTCGTCCGAAATGGGCGACGCGTTCAGCACAACGCGCAGACCGCGCCGGGCGGCGGCGCGCAGCAGATAGGTCAGATTGGCGATCTCGTTCTGCAGCAGCAGATAATCCCCGGCGTTCAGCTGCATGAGCACCTCGTCGATCTCCTGCGGCGTGACCGCCTGATTGGAGCCGCCGTAGAGGAAAATGCAGTTCTGGCCGTCCGGCTGGACCTGAATGACGGCGTGGCCCTGCGGAACGTCGGTATGCTTCAGATAGCGCAGATCGACGCCGCTGCCGGACAGCAGCTCTGCCAGCCGTGTGCCCTCCGGGCCGAGCAGACCCGCGTGATGCACCTTCTGCCCGCTGCGTGAAACGGCGATGGACTGGTTCAGCCCCTTGCCGCCCGCGTTTTGGGTATAGCTTTTTGTGTGGATCGTCTCGCCCGCGCGGCAGAAATGGTCGACGGCGTAGACGTGATCGATATTCAGAGAGCCAAAATTGACGACGTTCATCGGATGAACCTCCATCGTTGGAATTTCCTATATCATATCCGCTCCGCAGACCGGTTGTCAAGCCTTGCGCGGGTCGAGATAGACGGACGGGTGCTTTTTGCACGTTGCAAGGCTCACGAGCACGAGCGCCAGCGCACAGGCGATCGCCCCCGGCACTGTCGCGCCGAGGCCGAACGGCTGGCCCAACAGCTTCCACGCGATCGTGACCGTAAAGCCCGCCGCCATGCCGGACAGAACGCCTGCCTTCGTCGCCTTTTTCCAATAGAGCGCGGCGAACGCCGGAAGTCCCGCCGCAGCGGCATAGAAGCTCCAAGCGAACATGAGGATGTTATACGCGTTTTTGATGTACAGCGCGATCAGCAGCGCGCCCAGCGGCAGTACGACGGCGAACACGCGCGTGAGCCGCAGCTCCTTCCTTTCCGGCGTATCCGGCCGGAATACCTTGTAGATATCATGCACGCACGTCTGCACGGAGACGATGAGATAGCTGTCCGCCGTGGACATGATGACGGACAGAATGCCCGCCAGTGCGAGGCCCGTCAGGCCGACCGGGAGGATTTCAATCGCCAGCGCCGGAACGACCGCGTCGGTCGAGCCGTAGGCCGCGATCTTCTCCGCCGGGACGAGCTGATGCGCGACCACGCCCATGAACCATACCAGCGGGATCGTCAGCCCGTAGGCAAGCGTGCCGAGGAACAGGCCCTCCTTGGCGGATCTGCGGTTCTTTGCCGCGAACGCCCGCTGCCACATCTCCGCGCCGGCCAGCGTGAAGACAAAATAGGTGATGATATCGCCGACGATGCCGCCGTCGATGTACGGCTTTGCCAGCTCCGGCGCCAGATTCTGCACAAAATTGCCGATCCCGCCGAGCTTGACGAGCGACGAGGCCGGGATCAGGATATACACGAACAGGATCAGCATGACAAACTGGAACACGTCCGTATAAATGACGCCGAACAGGCCGGACGTGGCCGTGTAGATGATAAATACCGCGCAGGCGATGAGCGCGCCCAGCTCATAGGAAATGCCGATCTCGCCGCCGAGCATATTGATGATCGTGGCTGTCGCCGTGACCTGCGAGGCGACCGTGCCCATCATGGTGAACGCAATGAGGCAGCCCAGCACGACTTTGGCCGTTTTTCCGAAGCACTGCTCAAACAGGTCCGGGATGGATGTGACGCCGAACTTTGTGCCGACGTCCGAGATGCGCCCGGCGAGGCCGGAAAAGATGAACATCCCAAGCAGGTACGGCAGCGCCGTCATGATGGCCTTGAAGCCGCTTGAATACGCGACGCCCGCACGCCCCATCAGGCCGCTGCCGCCGATGATGGTCGCGCAGACGGTGGCCATCAGAACCAGCGGCCCGAAGGAGCGCCCGCCGAGATAATAATCGTCCATGCTCCGGACCTTTTTGACCACCACAAGGCCGATGAGCACCATTGCAATCAGATACGCGCCGATGATCGCCAGATCCAGCGCGTGAAGTTCGTTGTGAACCACGTGTGTCTCCTTTCCTTCCGGCAGGCAGACACCCGCCGGATCATGTTGTTTCTGTTTTGCTGAAGAACCGGGCGACGGCCTCCCGTGCCTCCTGGTCGCCCACAAAGAGAATGCGGTCCCCACCGCGAAGCTCGGCATACGGCCCCGGCGAGACGGTCAGCGCGTCCGCGCGCGCAATGGCGACGACGGTCGCCCCCGTCGCCTGCCAGAAATGGAGCGAGCCGAGGGTCTTTCCCGCGTCCGGCCAGTCCTGCGACACGCGGCAGGAGAAGGTCTTCAGCTGCTCCGCAGCCTGTTCGGGCTGCACGGAATCATCGAGAATGCTGCCGCACAGCTCCGACACCTGCCGCGCCACGGCCTCCTGCTGGGCAAGCAGCGCGCGCAGCCGCTGCTTTTTCTGCCGCAGCTCGTTTTTTTCGCCGACCATCTGCAGATAGCGCTTCGCGTTTTCCGCAGAGCGCACGTACACGCCGCTCTGCTCCTTGACGGTCACGACCTGCATATCGCGCAGCAGCTGCACGGATTTGCGGATCGTTTCGGGGGAAACCTGATACTCCGACGAAAGCTTCGAGCGCCCGGAGAGCTTTTCCCCCTCCGCAAGCTGCCCGTCCGCGATCCGCACGGCTACGGAAACCGCAATCCGCATATATTGCGGGAGTTCTTCATTTTCCATCGCGGAATCCCCTCCTTTTTCCCGGAATAGAACTATTATATCAACTGACAACCTTCTTTTCAAGAAAGATTTTCAGTTTTTTGAATAAAAAAACAAGGCTGCGGAAAAGCAGCCTGAAAAAAGCGGCCGGGGAAGACAGAAAAACTGGCTTCCCCGGTTTTTGATGTGATCAGCAGCCTCAGCTGATGGATACGACGAACTGCCAGACCGGCTCTGCCAGAAAAAAGCCCAGCGCAGCCGAGCAGACGTTGGCGCACAAGCCGCACAGGAACGCGCGGCGCTTTGACCGGCCCCTGAGTGCGGCGCGGTAAATAAACGCCTCCAGCAGCGCGATCACCAGCTCTGCCGGGAAGAAGAGCATGAAATATCCCGGCCCGACGCCATTGTTGACGGCGAACAGCGCGAAATACCCGTGCAGCAGCCCCTGCGTCACGAGATTGACGAGCAGGAACGGCTTCCAGTTTTCTTTCAGCTTGAACCCGAACAGGAGCAGCACCACAAGCTCGATCAGAATCGTCGGCACAAACGTCGCGGCGAATTGCAGCAGATACCCCACGGACTGCAAAGGCGGCTTTGCCGTTTTCGCCGTCCAGTCGACCGTGACGGAGGACTGCAGCGTCCTGCGCGTCAGCACATCCGACAAAAACGTCTCGCCGGAGGCCGTGACCATCAGAATGCGGTATGTCTCCGGAACGCCGTAGTAGCGGAAGCTGTGCAGCATCGCGCCGGAGCCGTCCGGCTCGCCCGTCAGCTCGCCCCAGATGGGTGCGCGCGTGGAACCCTGTGCAATGCAGGCGTGCCAGCCTGACGGAACAGCCGCGCGGAGCGCGGCCAGCAGCGCCGGGTCAAGCTCCCGCTCGTCCAGGTCATAGAGATTTTTCGCCCAGTCGCCCGTGTCCAGCAGATCGAGATAATACTCCTCCTGCGGCGGCTGCTCGACCCGGACGACCAGCTGCGGCTTGGGGCCGAAGTCGGCGAAGACTGCTGTGGTCAGCAGCAGAAGCACGGCGAGCAGGAGCGAAAGTCTTTGCAAGAAGCGTTTCATTTTTTTCTCCTTTGTCAAGTGTTACGTGATGACGAAGCCTCCGTTGACAGGCAGAACCTGCCCGGTGACAAACTCTGCGTCTGCCAGATAGACCATCGCCCGCGCGATGTCCTCCGGCGTGCCCAGCCGCTCGATGGGCGTCTGCTGCCGCAGACCCTCCATAACGCTGGGGTCTACGTGCGCGCACATATCGGTCTGGATGACGCCCGGCGCGACGGCGTTCACGCGGATGCCGGACGGCCCCAGCTCCTGCGCCAGCGCCTTGGTCAGAGCGAGGATCGCGCCCTTCGTCGCCGAATACGCCGCCTCGCACGACGCGCCGATCTGCCCCCACATGGAGCTGACGTTGAGGATACAGCCGGACTGCTGCCGCAGCATATGGGGAAGGGCTGCGCGGATGCAGTAAAACGCGCCGTCGACGTTGACGGCAAACAGCCTGTGCCAGCGTTCGGGTGTGATGGTGTTGATGAGCGCATAATCTGCGATCCCGGCGTTGTTGATGAGAAGATCTGTGCCGGGAAGTCGCGCGAACGCGGCGTTCACCGCCGCCTCGTTTGCAACGTCGCAGCGGACGGCAAGCGCGCCGGTCTCGGCGGCGACAGCCGCCGCCTTTTCGTCTTCCTTTTCATAGAAAAACGCG
>OLOW01002974.1_pt1 | contig 11016 bp, 9 predicted proteins | sample 1672801 | NCBI WGS metagenome assembly OLOW01 (sample SAMEA3136725, study PRJEB25190) | human gut metagenome | biome: human gut; feature: human-associated habitat; material: faeces | place: Austria | collected 2013
ATCTGGAGTATACGCCTGATATGGCAAAGCACTGCGTTGTTCTGAAAAAGCACGCGGTGGATACAGTCGCGATCGACGGTCAGGGCGACAGCATCCCCATGCACTTCGCCTATGCACCGGCTGCCGTGATCCATGAGGGGAAGCTTCTGCATATCTGATGGCAGAAAAAATCATACGACACAAATAACAAAAAGGAGAGACAACATGAAGACGATGAAAAAGCTGCTGGCCGCTGTGCTGGCAACGGTCATGCTGCTGGGTGTGACCGCCTGCGGAAACAAGAACGATACACCTGCCGCCGACGGCGACAACACCGGTACCACGAGTACCACTGTCCTGAAAATGGGCCATGTGTACAGTGAAACGTATCCCATGCACCTGGCGATGCTGGCCATGGCTGATGAGGTCTACGAAAAGACGGAGGGTCGCTACAAGATCGAGATCTATGCCAACTCCTCCCTTGGCAACGAGAGCGACCTGAACGAGGGCGTCAATATCGGCACCGTGGATATGGCCTTCACGGCTACCACGCCGCTGGCCAACATCGTGCCGGATCTGGCCTGCCTCGATCTGCCCTATCTCATTCAGGACTCCGCCCATGCGGATGCGGTGTTCTTCGATGAGAGCAGCCCCATCCGTGCGTCCCTCATCAACTCCATCGACAGCGCCGGTTTCAAGACGCTGGCTCTGGTGGAGAACGGCTTCCGTCAGCTGTACACCAATAAAAAGGTAGCCTCCACGGCAGACCTGAAGGGCCTGAAGATCCGCGTGATGGAGAATCCCCTGCATCTGGAACTCTGGAATGCGCTGGGCGCTTCTCCCACGGCGATGGCCGCCTCTGAGGCGATGACCGGCCTGCAGCAGGGCACCATCGACGCTGTCGAGATGTTCCACACTGCATATGCCACCAGCGGCTTTGCCGAGTTGTGCAAGTACTATGTCAACACCAACCACATCTACACCTGCGGCGCGCTGCTGCTTTCCGCAAAGGTGTGGAACGGTATGTCCGAGGCGGATCAGAAGGTGTTCACCGATGCAGCTGCGACCATGGCAGCCACCACGAACAGCCAGCTCCGTGATATGGACGAGAGCAGCCGCGAGAAGATTGTCAACGAGCTGGTGGAGGAGGCCTTTGACCTTGATAAGACCGAGCTGCGCGCCATGGTCCAGCCCGTCTATGATGCACACCCCGAGTACAGTGACTTCGTTGCGCAGGTCGACGCGCTGGCCAAGTAAAAATATCTTCTTTTCGGCGGGGGGCGGATCCTGCGTCCCCCGCCGCATTCTATGCGAAAGAGAGGCGAATAGACGTGTCAAAGGTCTGGAAGACCATTCAAAAGGTGACATATGCGATTTCTGGTTTTTCCATGTTCGCGGTGATCATTCTGATTTTCATCAATTCCCTTTGCCGTTATATCTTCAAGTACAGCATTCCGTGGTGTGAGGAAATGACTAATGGTAAAGCGAATGCTGAGCATTATGGGCACAGGGTTACGGCGCATGGACGGCACTTTGTATATGTCACGGTCTTGAATCTGTGTTCCGTCAAGCATTGCGCCCGGTGATACCAGTTCTACACGGTCATCGTAAATGTCAATATGCACTTCACCACCCATCACAGTATAATCTCTATGGATAAGGTGGTTTACCAATCCTTCGAAGATAGCACGGTCTGAATAGTCGGGGAGGTTTAGACGATAGTTCGGCATCTTCACCCAACCACTCATGGTATAGTTCTTGATGAAGTCCATGCCGTATTTCAATAGCAATACAAGGTTAGCCCGATGTTCCACGGAACTGATGGCATCATCCTTATATAGTCCAGTCCAACGGGTACAGAAAATACGTGATTGGAATACGGTACAATTATCCACAAACAGCAATCCGGCATTGGTCAGTTTGCCGTCAGGAGTTACTAGTCCGAATGATTCCAGATACTTGTCATTCCATTCCTGATGGGTTTGCTCACGGAAAGTATTGGCGAGAATGATGAAAGAATGTTTGCTGGCATCCACTTGGGTAGGCAGTGAATCCCAAGTCATGTGCGTACCTTTCAATACCAATGAAAGAAGTTGTTGTGAATTACACTCCACGCTTTCATTGCCAACTCGTACATATGCGGTACGTGTCCCATCCTGATAATAGTAATAAGGTGTAAGCGTTCCTGCCTTTACTTTCACTTCAAGCAGGGTATGCCCTTCATGTTCTATCGGAATAAGTTGAACTTCCGGCACAGGGTCAAGTCGTGCCTTTATCATTTCACTGATAAAATCAGCATCGGCTTGTGGATTCTCCAACCCTACAATTACGCCGTCATCATTCACTCCATAGAACAAACTGCCACCGTCCGTATTGGCAAATGCCGACACGGATTTAAGCCACGACTTTACTTTCTTACACTCCAACATTTCCTTGAAATCGTAAGCCGAGCATTCCGCTATCAATGTATTGTTATGTATCTGCATAGTTTCCTTATTGTTGTTTGGGCATAACACCCCAATATCATACACAAAGGTAAGGATAAAACCGAAGAATCTGTTAAAATTGCCACAGACTTTTGATTATTATGCGTTTATATCATGATTTTTATTTGATAAATCCGTACTTTTGCAGTCAAGAGCTGTTGTTGCTTATGAATGCTTATTTTCAGATTTGCGTTATATTTGCAACACGTGTATACAAGTCGCTGATAGATATATCACGTTGACTTTGAGGAAGTGAAGTAATTCCGATAAGGATACAGATAATAAACAATAAGCAAAAGCGTGCAGTTTATCAGAGCTGCACGCTTTTGTATTTTTTATTGTTATATACTTGTCGATATAAGAACACTGAGTTCTTTCTCTTTAATTCTAAAGAATCTATTTGCCATTACAAGTATTTAAGTCCTCATTAAAATATAAATCATGATATTATATTTTTCTTTGATGATTTATTTAATTAACCTAGGTAATGGCAAATATGAGATTAGTAAAATTAAAGAACCGTCCGAGTAAGGGCGTTTTCGTTTTTGAATACATGCAGGAGCAGATAGAGCGTCTTAGAGGGCAAGGAAAAGAACGGACAGTCGAAACATATCAGTCCGCATTGAACAGCTTCATGAAGTTCCGTGACGGCATAGACTTATGTTTTGATGAGATGGATGCAGATTTGATGGAACATTATGAAACGGAGATGCGCTCCACTCACCATTTAAGTCGTAATACCACCTCTTTTTATATGCGTATTTTGCGTTGTGTGTATCGCAAGGCAGTGGGTGAGGGACTGGCCCTTCCTGCAGATCCTTTTGAGAATGTATATACTGGTGTGGACAAGACCTCAAAGAGAGCTGCCACCCTGACAGATATCAAACACATCAAGCAGTTGGATCTTTCCGATCATAAATCATTGGAATTTGCACGAGATATCTTTCTCTTTTCTTTCTATATGCGAGGAATGTCTTTTATAGATCTTGCCTATTTGCGTAAAAAAGATCTCAATAGTGGCTTTGTGAGTTATAGCCGTCGTAAAACAGGTAAGAAACTCATTATACGGTGGGAAAAACAGATGCAGGAGATTATTGACAGATACGGAGATTCGGAAACACAATATCTTTTACCTATTATAGAACGAGAAGATGGCACGGAGCGCAGACAATACCGGAATAAAATGTTGCTGGTGAACCGTAAGCTGAAGAAGATTGCAGCCCGGGCAGGATTGACCACACCACTTACTATGTATGTGGCGCGCCATTCCTGGGCAAGTATAGCTAAGACGAAAAACATCTCGATTGGTATTATTAGCGAAGCGATGGGACATGATTCAGAAACTACTACACAAATCTATCTTTCGTCTATACAGACTAATCAGATAGATAATGCAAATAGAAATATTTTAAAAGATCTATAAGAAGGGGAATATTTGAATTATTTTGAAATTAGGACGCACTCTTATATAGAGAGCGTCTATCGGCTGCAAAGGTATAGATTTATTTTCATTTTCTAGCATTTACAGACTGTAAACTGATAAAAAAAGTTTTTTTCTCTCTCTATATATAATAAACTTATGGGCTGATTTTATTCATACAACTTACTACATAAATGGAAATCAGAAATTTAAGAAATCGGACGCTCTCTATATAAGAGTGCGTCTGTTTTTAGTCGGATTATTCCACTATGAGTATTGTAAATAACAAGGGCAAAGACATGCCACAACAAATTTTGGGAACGACGGTTCAAAAGACCGACGACGCCGTAGGCATATTCCGAAATGATCAGGAAAAAAAGCATTGGTATGTGGCTGTTGTAAATAACAGAAGTGAAAAAGCCTGTCAGGATAGATTACGAAAACGTTTGAAAAACGAAACTGATAGTGAGAAAGCTTATGAAGTTTATGTCCCTATCCAACAGGAGATGAGTATTCGTCATGATGGTAAACGTAAAAAAGTGGACCGTATTGTTTTCCCTGCTCTTGTGTTCATTCGCTGCACAGATTCAGTAAGACGGAAAGAAATAGTCTGCCTTCCTTATATAAAACGTTTCATGGTTAACATAGCCGGTTCTTCCCGAAATACTTGCCGTCCCGTAGCTATTATTCCAGATCATCAGATGTACAGCTTGATGCGTATGGTCAATGATGCCGAAGAACATGTCACTATTGAGTCATGCCCTCTGCATTTGGGCGATCGTGTCCGTGTAAACGGTGGCAAACTAGTAGGGTTGGAAGGGAATATATGTCGTGAAATAGATGGTTCTACTAGTCTGGTTGTAAAAATTGATATCCTTGGATGTGCTAAAGTTACCATTGCTAGAGAATTGCTGGAACCTATAGCGGAAAAAAACTCAGTTAACATATAATTATATATTGACATACAATGACCATAGCAGTAGACTTTGACGGTACTATTGTTGAGCACAAGTATCCGGCAATCGGCAGGGAGTTGCCGTTTGCCATTGAGACATTGAAAAAATTGCGTGACGAACATCACAGGTTGATTCTATGGACAGTGCGTGAAGGGCGTCTGCTTGACGAAGCTCTTGCCTTTTGCCGTGATCGCGGTCTTGAATTTTATGCCGTGAACCGCGACTATCCGGAGGAGGAGAAAGGGCGTAACAATCATTACTCACGCAAGCTCAAAGCCGATCTTTTTATAGATGACCGCAACTTGGGAGGCCTTCCCGATTGGGGTACTATTTATGGAATGATTCATGACGGAACCACTTTTTCGGATTTGATACGTAATGCCGGTGAATCTCCTGTTTCGGAGAATCACGGCAGAGGTCTTTTTTCGCGCCTGTTTGGCAGATGATTGAATAATAAATGAAAAAACTGATATGAAGACTTTAAAGAAACTATTATTGTTTGTTGTGGCATCCGCCTTGTTGGCAGGCTGCACCTCCTATAAAAATGTACCTTACATGCAGAATCCCGAGGTAGTGAACAGTTACAGGGAAGATCTTCCCCTTTATGATGCAAAGATTATGCCGAAAGATTTGCTGAGTATAACTGTGAACACGAGTGATCCTCAGGCTGCCGCTCCTTTTAACCTGACAGTACAGACTCCTCTGAATGCAGCCCTGACCAATATTAATACTACCACACAACCCACTCTCCAGCAATACCTGGTAAATAACAAGGGTGAGATAGATTTCCCCGTTATCGGTCGTCTGAAGGTAGGCGGCCTTACGAAAAACGAGGCGGAAGATTTGATCCGTGAGCAATTGCAGCCCTATCTGAAAGAGAGTCCTATCGTTACAGTCCGTATGGCAAATTACAAAATTTCGGTATTGGGAGAGGTGAACCGTCCGGGTACTTTTACCGTAGGAAATGAAAAGGTAAATATCCTTGAAGCCCTTGCCATGGCGGGAGATATGACTGTTTATGGCGTCCGTGACAATGTGAAACTGATTCGTGAAGATGCAAAAGGCAAGCGTGAGATTATCAATTTGAATCTTAATAATGCAGAGCTGGTTGTATCTCCCTATTACTACCTGCGCCAGAACGATATCATCTATGTAACGCCCAATAAGACAAAAGCCAAGAACTCGGACATTGGCAGCAGCACCAGCATATGGATCAGTGCTACATCCATTTTGGTATCTCTTGCAAGCCTTCTGGCAACCATCTTGAAATAAAACTCATAAATATAATTGTTGATTACAAACTGTTGATATGACTGACGAACAGAAGAACACCCCTTCGGGTACCGAGCAACGTGAGGAGAACGTTGATCTTTATGCCTTGTTTTTTAAATACTTTGCCTATTGGCCGTGGTTTGTAGCCAGTGTGCTGGTTTGTATTATATCTGCTTTCATCTATCTCCGTTATCAAGCTCCTGTCTATAATGTTGATGCGGCCGTACTCATCAAAGAAGGTGACAAGAAAGGTGGAAGCAGTAATAATCCTATGGGAGCCCTTCAGGATCTGGGTATGTTCTCCATGACTAACAATTTTGACAATGAGGTGGAAATCCTGAAGTCAAGAACCTTGATTAAAAAGGTGGTGAATCATTTGAATTTGTATATTTCAGTGGCCGAGGAACGTATGTTCGGCTATAACACTCCTTTATATAAGTCCACTCCGGTAAAAGTTTATATGACTCCTGAAGAGGCAGACAATCTGGAAGAAGGAGCCAAGCTTCATCTAAAATACACCATGAATGGAAAATTGGATGTAAAAGTGGAATATATGTTTGACGAGGAGAAGCAGGAGACTGAGGTAAGTTTTGACAGTATTCCGGCTGTTTTCCCCACTCCAGTAGGAGTTTTCAGTTTTACAAAGAACGACTCGGTCCCACCTTTGGAAGAAGATATGAATCTGGTGGCATACGTTAATTCTCCTACAGATGTGACGGAAAGTTATGTAGAGAATTTGTCAGTGGAACCCACTTCGAAGACTACCACAATTGCTGCCATCAGCTTGCAGAATACGGTAAAGCAGCGCGGTATCGATTTCATCAATTGTTTGGTTGACTTTTATAATCTGGACGCGAATGACGAGAAGAATGAAGTGGCTCAAAAATCCGCAGAGTTTATAGACGAGCGTATTGGCATTATCAATCGGGAGTTAGGTACTGCCGAAACAGAACTTGCCGATTTCAAGCAACGCTCCGGATTGACCGATTTGACCAGCGATGCCCGTCTGGCTTTGGAAGAGAGTTCGAAATATGAACAGCAACTGACCGAGAATGCCACCCAGTTGAGACTGGTGGAGTCCTTGCGTAACTACGTGAACAACCCGAAGAATGCAAACGAGGTGATTCCCGCCAATGTAGGGTTGCAGGACCAGAATTTGGGTTCTATTATCAACCAATATAACACGATGCTGATCGAACGCAAGCGTTTGCTCCGTACCTCTTCCGAAAACAATCCTGCGGTAATCAATATCAATACGGGCATCGAGTCCATGCGGCACAATGTGCAGACTACCGTGAACAGTGTACTGAGAGGGTTGCAGATAGCGCAGTCCAACCTTGAACGTCAGGCACGGAAGTTTGAAGGCAGGATCAGCAGTGCGCCGCAGCAGGAGAAAGAATTTCTTACTATCTCCCGCCAGCAGGAAATCAAGGCGACCCTTTACATTATGTTGCTTCAGAAGCGTGAGGAAAACGCAATAACCCTGGCATCCACTGCTAATAACGGACGTATCATCAAAGCTGCTCTTCCTAGTAAAAAGCCGGTTTCTCCTAAGAAGATGGTTGTTATGTTGGTCGCTCTTGTATTGGGTATGGGTATTCCTGTAGGTCTTATTTATTTGAAGGATTTATTAAAATATAAGATAGAGAATGCCGAGGATGTGGAGAAGATAACGGATGTTCCTATTTTGGGTGAACTTCCTTTAAGTAAGAAGCCGGAGAAAGGTGCCATTGTGGTTCAGGAGAATCAGAATGGTATGATGGAGGAGGCTTTTCGTGGTCTGCGTACCAATATGTTGTTCATGCTTGGTGCCAGTCAGAAAGTGGTGCTTTTTACATCCACACAGCCGGGTGAAGGTAAGTCTTTTATTGCTGGAAATACGGCAGTCAGTCTGGCCTATATGGGTAAGAAAGTTGTTATTGTGGGTTTGGATATCCGCAAGCCGGGGCTGAATAAGGTCTTTAATCTGTCCCATCGCACGGAAGGTATTACCAATTATCTGGCTGACCCCGAGCATACCAATCTTTTTGATATGATACAACATTCGGATGTAAGTCCTAATCTTGATATTCTTCCGGGTGGTCCTATTCCTCCCAATCCTACAGAGTTGATGGCGCGTACGGTATTGGAAGATGCAATAGAGAAATTGAAAGAGCGTTACGATTACATTATTCTTGATACGGCTCCTATTGCTATTGTGACCGATACTGCTATTGCCAGTCGTGTGGCTGATATGTGCGTGTATGTGTGTCGTGCAGATGTAACTCCGAAGTTGGGGTATCAGTATATTAATGTGCTGCGGGATCAGAAGAAATTCGATAAATTGGCTACGGTTATTAATAGCATTGATTTGAATTCAAGAAAGAGTGGCTATGGGTATAAATATGGTTATGGATATGGACACAAGTATGGGTATGGTTACGTGGCTGAAACATGTGGAAAAAAGGACTGATTTCTTCTGTAAACTGATTTAATAGTTGCTATATAATTTATAATCTTTAATCATTAGCCTAACTTCTCTTGTTTATGGTTGCTTTTTAATATACCAGTAACCGTAAAGATAGCAAAATAGTATATAAATAGAACTAATGATAATGTAATTCAATATGAACTGTTTCCCTTAAAAGAGGGAAGAAGAATATCTTAACCATATGAAATACGAAACAAGCATAAATGACTCATCCAACAACAAACGTATTGCTAAGAATACGTTACTGCTTTATTTCCGTATGCTCTTGATGATGGTTGTAACTCTATATACATCTCGTGTGGTGTTAGCTACTCTGGGGGTGGAGGACTATGGTATTTATAATGTCGTGGGTGGGGTCGTAACTATGTTTGGCTTTATAAGTGGATGTATGTCAACGGCGACACAACGTTATCTAACTTTTGAATTAGGAAAAGGAAGAGTTAAACGATTACAGGAAGTATTCAATGTTTCTATTTTGATACATGGAATAGTTGCACTCGTGATACTGGTTGTAGCAGAAACCATAGGGCTATGGTTTTTATGGAATAAAATGCAAATACCTACTGGACGTCTTGATGCTGCTTTCTGGGTTTATCAGTCTTCTGTATTAGCCGCATTAATTATGATAATGAGTATTCCTTATAATGCCACGATTATTGCGCATGAGAGGATGTCGGCTTTTGCTTGTATTTCGGTATTGGAGGTATTGCTGAAACTGGGTATAGTTTACTTACTTTTATTATTGAATGTAGATAAGCTTATTTTATATGCCGTATTAATAGTTGCTGTTCAGTTTGCTGTTAGGATATGTTATGGTTGGTATTGTAAGTGCCATTTTAAGGAAACACGAATCAGATTGACTTGGAATAGGTGCTTAATCAAAGAGATGCTTTCTTTTGCAGGATGGAGTATAGTCGGAAATGCCGCATACGTGGCGTATACGCAAGGGATTAATGTACTGTTGAATATCTTTTTCGGACCAACCGTCAATGCGGCTCGTGCTATTTCTGTTCAAGTACAACATGCTGTTAATATGTTTTCTCAGAATTTTCAGACTGCTATTAATCCGCAGATTACCAAAAGTTATGCAGCATCTGATTATGTGGAAATGTACACACTAATATACCGAAGTAGTAAATTTACATTTTTCCTACTCTTGTTCCTCTCATTACCCGTAATGATAGAAACGGAATATATGTTGAACTTGTGGTTAACTGTTGTTCCAGATGATACGGTAATTTTCACTCGGCTTATATTATGTACGACAATTATTGACTCTATGGCAAATCCGCTCATGGTTGCAGTTACTGCCACAGGGCATATAAGACGTTATCATATAATTGTTGGTGGCTGTTTGTTGTCCATTATTCCATTGTCGTATGGAGTGCTTAAACTTGGGTGTTCTCCAGCATCTGTATTGGTTGTTCATTTTCTGCTAAGTGTTGTAGCTTTTGCAATCCGTTTGTGTATTGTGACTAGGATGATAAATATGCCTCTATATATTTACATTAAAGAAGTCATATTGAAAAGTCTCAAAGTTGTCGTATTGTCAGTTCCTGTGCCATTGGTCATCAGTTTTTATCTCCATACCTCTTTTATTGTAACAGGTGTGGTATGCGTGGTAAGTGTTTCTGTCATATCTTATGTGTTCGGACTTGATGAAAACGAGCGTACATTTGTAGGAAAGAGGCTAAAGGGGGCTCTGCTGAAGATGGGCTGCTGATTTTTTCGGTTTAGCAATTGTTGGCAATTATTTTATATCTGACTAAATATCTGATGCTACTAAATTTTGATTAGCTACTTATTTTTATGAAATCACTGTTCTATCCTGTTTTATTGTTGTTTCATGCTGTTTTTATTTCATTGGGGAATGATTCAAAGATGATAAAATACATTTGTGTGGTTTTACTCATGGTATACCTTTTTCACAAAAAAAGGTTTATTTTACAGCGCAAGTATCGAACGGTGAACCAAGCCTTACTTTTATTTGGCGGAACTGTGCTTTTCTCATCGATCCATATGCTGACAATCCATTTTCCTCCTGGATTTAAGGAAGTTTCTCCATTAAGTGGAGTTTTATTGGTACTATGTGTAGCTTGTTCTTTCTTTATGATGGAATATGTGAATGAGAAGAATCTTCATCAGTCATTCTTTATTCTTATGTATAGGTTTACTTTAGGTTATTTGTTGGTGAATGACTTATTGTTACTGGCTCAGATGCCTTCAGTATCAGGTATGGAGAGTAGTACCATCATTTATTTAATAGGTAACAAGTTTGAGGTGACATATATGCACTTGTTTTTTTCTGCATTATATTATCAGGTCTTTTGCACTGGTATGAAAGTTTATTTGCGACAATACATTATTCTCGTAATGCATGTTTTCCCGGGCCTCCGGCCGGCTGACCCTGACGGGGTTCGAGTTCAAGAAAAT
>OLOW01002977.1_pt1 | contig 11003 bp, 9 predicted proteins | sample 1672801 | NCBI WGS metagenome assembly OLOW01 (sample SAMEA3136725, study PRJEB25190) | human gut metagenome | biome: human gut; feature: human-associated habitat; material: faeces | place: Austria | collected 2013
TGCAAGCATTTTATACCTGTTTTTTGAAATTTTGCTTGGCTCTGAACAGTTACATATACTGAAAATATTTTCCTGCTTCTTACGCATCTAATGCATAGGAAAGAAGCTTTTTCAAATTGTGATGAAACTGACGTTTATATGCATGTATTTTTTTCTTCTCAGAAACGGAATAGTGTTTCTCCACGTAGATATCATATCGTTTAAACATGCTTCGGAAATCCGTATCCTGTTTTTGTCCCCAACGGACCAGTACCCAGTTCATGGCATCTATATTCCAGTATTCGCTTGGAATTCCTGCCATTTTCAATGTGGTGATCTGGCGCATTGCCTGCATGGAAAGACGGCTGAGCTGGCGTTCACGGTGCATCTCATCCGGATCATTTTTCCCAAGTTTTTTCATTAATTTTTGAGAGAGTGTCTTTGTCTTGGAAGCACGCTCCATTACACGAACACTTTGATCAATGATATCCTGGAGCTGCACTGCTGCATTCCAGTAAGTCACGAAAGAAACGGATTCTTTCTCATCTTCCGGCGTAAGTTTAAATGTCTTAAAAACACGGTCTGTAACTCCAAAAATTTCCAGATTATAAGCTTTTCTTTTCGCCGGATTGGAAAGAACCCGGTAGGCTTCCAGAATCTCCTGCATAAAAGCAGTTGTATCTATATCTTTATGCATATTGGCATCCGGATGGTAGACCTTAGCCAATGCATTTTTCGCTGAAGTAATTTCTTCCAGAGTCGCATCTCTGGATACACCTAAGATATCGTAATAAGTGCGTGAGCTCATTTTGACCTCCTAATATTAGATTCCATTTTTCTGAAATCACAGAAAATGGACAGTACTTCTAATATACGCCTGTAAAATTGAAAAGTCAATTCTCTCCAGACATATTTCCTCTCCATCGCTACTATACTGGTAAAAGAATAGTCCATGGGGGAATTGCAGATGAAGAAAGGTTTTACAGTGATTCTGCTGAGTGTTTTTCTGCTGTATAGGATTACATCTCCGACAAGTGTAGTCCACGCGGAAGAAGTAGAAATAAGTGCGCCGTCTGGTATTCTTATGGAAATGTCTACGGGAACGGTTTTATTTGAAAAAGATGCAGATACTGCGCGGCCACCGGCAAGTGTTACAAAGATCATGACAATGTTGTTAATCTTTGATGCATTAGAAAACGGAACCATATCACTTGATGATGAAGTGTCAACTTCCGAGTATGCAGCTTCTATGGGAGGATCTCAAGTATTCCTGGAACCTGGAGAGATGCAGACAGTAGGTACGCTGCTAAAATGCATTTCTGTCGCAAGCGCAAACGATGCATGTGTAACTATGAGTGAATGTATCTGCGGTAATGAACAAGAATTTGTAAAACAAATGAATGCGCGGGCAAAAGGACTTGGAATGAAACATACAAACTTCGTAAACTGTAACGGATTAGATACAGATGGCCATGAGATGAGTGCCAGAGACATTGCACTCATGTCGCGGGAACTGATGACCAAATATCCGCAGATAAAGGACTACTGTACAGTCTGGATGGAAAATATCACGCATACAACTGCCCGTGGTTCTTCAGAATTTGGCCTGACGAATACAAATAAACTGATCCGGCAGTACGAATATGCGACTGGTCTGAAAACCGGATCCACCGGAAAGGCAAAGTTCTGTGTATCGGCAACGGCAAGTAAGAATGGTGTGGATCTGATCGCAGTAATTATGGGCGCTGAAGATTCAAAAAGCCGTTTTAAGGATGCGGTAACCTTATTGAATTATGGATTTGGGAAATGTCAGATTTATAATGCAAAAGAGCAGAAACTGCCAGAGGTTCTGGTGAAAGGTGGCAAAGAAGATCATCTAAAGATTCAATATGAGGAAGGATTTACTTATGTAGATACGGAAGGATCCGATTTATCGAAAGTAGAAGAAGTAACAGAAATTCCAGATGAAGTAAAAGCACCTGTGAAAAAAGGGGACACAGTTGGCCGGATTTGTTATCGGATAAATGGGAAAGAAATTGGATCCACAAATCTGATTGCCGCAACACCTGTGGAAAAGGCGGATTTTGGAGATTATCTAAAAAAGATTTGGAAGAAATTATTATAACACTTGTCGGGAACATGGAAAATGTTTTATAATAAAGGATACGAATGCGGGTAGCTCAGAATAATTTTTAGTCTGTTTTATGAAATTTTACTACCCGCAATGGATATAAAAATACAGGAGGCAGATTAAATTAATGATTACAGAACGTATTGATCATACATTATTAAGAGCAGATGCAACAGAGGAAGATATCCGTGGCTTATGTGAGGAAGCAGTTACGTACGGATTTCATTCTGTTTGTGTGAATTCAAGTTGTGTTGCGCTTTGTGCCTCTCTTCTGAAAAATACAGGAATTAAAGTATGTACCGTGATTGGTTTTCCGTTAGGAGCAATGTCAACAACTGCGAAGATTGCAGAAGCAACAGCAGCAGTGAAAGACGGCGCCAAAGAGCTGGATATGGTTATCCATATTGGGGCATTGAAGAGTGGAAACTGGGATTATGTAAGAAGAGATATCGGTGCGGTTGTAGCTGCTGCCGGGGATGACGTGATTGTAAAGGTGATTCTTGAGACATGTCTGCTTACAGACGAAGAGATTCAGGAGGCTTGTCTTGTAAGCCGTGATGCAGGTGCAGACTATGTAAAAACTTCTACCGGTTTCTCAACCGGCGGAGCAACTGTAGAAGCAGTTTCTCTTATGAAGCGTACGGTTGGCTCTGACATGAAGGTAAAGGCATCCGGTGGTATTCATACACTGGAAGACGCACGGAAGATGTTTTATGCAGGTGCAGACCGTATTGGATCAAGTTCCGGTGTGGCGATTGCAGAAGCTGAGATGTCTGAGATACATACGATATGAGCATCTTAGGTTTTTTCACTGTTCTTTTTCTGATTGTGTGCGCGGTTATATTAGCAGAAATGTATCGGGAGCAGCATTCTTTTTGTGTAACACATTACGAAGTACATTCACCAAAGATAACTTGCACAGCCGAAAAAGACCCAGTGAACAGAATTATTTTTTTAAGTGATATGCACAACCATGTTTATGGTAAGCAGAATAATAAATTGTTCGAAGCTATAAAAGCAGAACAGCCGGATCTGATTTTAATTGGCGGAGATATGCTGGTGGCAAAAAATGATGTGCGGTACCAAGAGGCACTGGATTTTGTCAGTCGTCTGCCGCAGCTCTGCCCGGTTTATTATGCCAGTGGAAATCATGAACAGAGAATCAAAGAGAATCAGGAAAACTATTCTTTGTGTTATGAAGAGTATCGTAAAAAGTTACAGGCAGAAGGGGTTCGTTTTCTGGAAAATGAAAGTTGCGATATTCTGTTGGGAAATCAACCGATTCATATCAGCGGATTGGAACTCCCACTGATTGTGAATAAAAAATTCCGCAAGGCGGATGTCACCGCTGAAGATGTACGCAGATGCCTGGGAGAAAAGCATACTACAGGAAATCAGGAAAAACAGCAGGAGACAACAGAGAATTTCGCAGACAACAGTTACCACATTCTGCTTGCCCACAATCCATCCTATATGGAAGCTTATAAGGAATGGGGTGCCGATCTGATTTTGTCTGGACATTTACATGGAGGATGTGTACGCTTGCCGGGAATTGGCGGCGTGATCACTCCGCAGGCATTTCTTTTTCCAAAATATTCAGGAGAGATGACCGTGGAGGGAGAACAGACGATCATCGTCAGCAAAGGGCTTGGAACGCATACATTTAATGTGAGACTGTTCAATCCGGCAGAAGTGATTGCAATCACCCTTTGCAGATAAAAGGAGATTATTATGGGAATACCGGTAAAACTGGAAGTATTTGAAGGACCGTTGGATCTGCTCCTTCATTTGATCGAGAAGAATAAAGTAGATATTTACGATATCCCCATTGTGGAGATTACGAATCAGTACATGGAATATATCCGTCAGATGCAGCGGGAAGATCTGAATGTGATGAGTGAATTTCTTGTTATGGCAGCGACGTTGTTGGATATTAAATGCAAGATGCTTCTTCCAAAAGAAGTCAAAGAAGACGGAGAGGAAGAAGATCCAAGGCAGGAACTGGTTGAACAGCTGCTGCAGTATAAAATGTATAAATACATGTCTTATGAGCTCAGAGACCGCCAGGTAGATGCGGATCTGATTTTATATAAGAATCCGACAATTCCGGAAGAAGTTCTGGAATATGTGGAGCCAGTTGATCTTGACCTTTTACTTGGGGATCTGACAATGGTACAGTTAAAGAAAGTTTTTCAGGAAGTTATGCGTCGGCAGACAGATAAAGTGGATCCGGTAAGAAGTAAATTTGGCAAGATTGAGAAAGAGGAAGTTTCACTCACAGATAAGTTTCTTTATGTGCGTGATTATTTACAGGAACACCGCCGGTTCAGTTTCCGTCAGCTTCTTCAGAAGCAGAAAAGTAAAATGCATGTTGTTGTTACATTTCTTGCAATTCTTGAAATGATGAAGCTGGGTGAAATTTATGTTGAACAAGAATCTACTTGTGGTGAGATCATGATTGAGAGAAAAGGAGACGTAGTGTAAATGGCAGGAGTAAAAACACTTCAGGCTGCAATTGAAGCTATTTTATTTACAATGGGAGAGTCTGTTGAACTAAGTAAAATTGCGAAAGCAATCGAACAGGATGAGCAGACAACCGAAGAATTACTTCAGGATCTGATGAAGAAATACGAATCAAAGAACAGAGGAATCCGCATCATTGAACTGGACAAGTCTTATCAGATGTGTACAAAGAAGGAAATGTATGACTATCTGATCCGTGTGGCAAAGCAGCCAAAGAAATATACTCTGACGGACGTTCTTCTTGAGACAATGTCAATCATTGCATACAAACAGCCGATCACTAAGATCGAGGTAGAGAAGATCCGTGGAGTAAAGTCTGATCATGCAGTAAATAAACTTGTGGAATATGGTCTGGTAGAAGAAGTCGGAAGACTTGATGCACCTGGAAAACCAATTCTTTTCGGCACGACGGAAGAATTCTTAAGAAGATTCAGTGTACCGTCGATTGATGATCTTCCGTCATTGAATCCGGAGCAGCTGGAACATTTCAAAGAAGAAGCAGAGGATGAGGCAAAGATCCGTATGGACATTTGATTTTTGAATTCTACAACTTGCATTGGAATCATAAAATTAAAAGAAGAATGGAGCTTCCAATATAGACAGGAAATCAATTGATGATAGAATTTAAAAAGTGGTATTTCAGAATCTATTTATTCTTTGTTCGCATACTGATTGTCAGCATGATCATTGGAATTTCTTTTCCGGTTCATATTTTTGGAACTACATCTGATCATGCAGGACAAAACTGGAAGATAAATGTCAGTTCTAACGAACGTCAGGTAGTTCCAGATGAGCTAAAACAATTATACGCCCTGTCTGCCGTCTTAATGGATGCAGACAGTGGGCGTATTTTATTTTCCAAAAATGGACAGGAAGAACGGGCAATGGCAAGTACAACAAAGATTATGACCTGCATCCTTGCATTAGAGAGCAGCATAATGGATTCAGAAAATCAGATTGTTACAGTAAGCGATCAGGCTGCTGCACAGCCAAAGGTACATCTTGGAATGGTTGCAGGAGAACGGTTCTATTTAAAAGATCTTCTTTATTCCTTAATGCTGGAGTCACATAATGACTCTGGGGTTGCAATTGCAGAAGCTGTTGCCGGAAGTGTAGAGAAATTCGCAGATCTGATGAACCGAAAAGCGCGGACGATCGGCTGTTATTCTACTTATTTTATCACACCGAATGGATTGGATGCAGCAGATTCAAATGGAATCCACCACACTACAGCAGAAGATCTTGCAAGGATCATGCGTTATTGTATTATGAATTCTAAGAAACAGGAAGAATTTCTTACAATCACGCGTACCGAAACCTATCAGTTTCAAGATGTTGAAGGAAAACGGTCGTTCAGCTGTTATAATCATAATGCATTCTTAAATATGATGGACGGCGCTCTTTCCGGAAAAACAGGATTTACTTCAGATGCCGGATATTGTTATGTCGGTGCGCTGCGTAGAGATAAGCGGACGTTTATTGTTGCACTCCTTGCCTGCGGATGGCCAAATAATAAGAGTTATAAATGGTCCGATATGAGAACTCTTATGACTTATGCTTTGGATCATTATCAATATAAGACATTTGAAATTGAATTACCTGTCCGGCAGATATTTATAAATAATGGGATAAAGGCACGTTCAGATACGATAGATTATCCCGGTAAAAACGGAACCAAAATTCCTCTTACTGCAAATCTGACACCTGTTTCTTTCCTATTGAAAGAAGATGAAACGATTTCTGTTGACTATGAGATTCCTGATCAGTTGGATGCTCCTGTAAGGAAAGGAATGCAAGTCGGCAGGATTCGCTGCACGTTAAATGACAAATTGATCCGTGAATATCCCGTCTATACAACACAGAATGCAGAAAAGAGAACCTTCAAAAAATGTGTGGAATATATTTTCCACCTGTTTTCTATACAAAATTCGTACCAAAAAGCAGGAAATATTAAAAAAGATCAAGCGAGGTGATTAAAATAGTCACTACAATCTAAGACTTTCCTGTGCTAATATAAACGAGTGTTAAAAAACAACAACTAAATTGATTAAATATAAGAGAGGTACACATTATGGAAAACTGGAGGAAATACGAAAAGACTTACTTTATGCCACCTGAGCCATGTTATGACTGGGTAAAGAAAGATTCAATTGACAAAGCACCAATCTGGTGCAGTGTTGACTTGAGAGATGGTAACCAGGCACTGATCGAGCCGATGAGTCTGGATGAAAAGTTGGAATTCTTCCAGCTGCTTGTGGATGTAGGATTCAAGATGATCGAAGTTGGATTCCCGGCTGCGTCTGAGACAGAATATCAGTTTTTAAGAACATTGATCGAGCAGAATATGATTCCGGATGACGTTACGATCCAGGTTCTGACACAGGCAAGAGAGCATATTATCAGAAAAACATTTGACGCTGTCAAAGGTGCTCCACATGCTATTATCCATGTATATAATTCAACATCTGTTGCACAAAGAGAACAGGTATTTAAGAAAGATAAAGAGCAGGTAAAACAGATTGCAATTGACGGTGCAAAGCTTTTGAAAGAGTTAGCAGAAGAAACAGATGGAAACTTTACATTCCAGTACAGTCCGGAAAGTTTTCAGGGAACAGAAGTTGACTATGCCTTGGAAGTCTGCAACGCAGTTCTTGAGATCTGGCAGCCAACAGCTGATAACAAAGCGATCATCAACCTGCCTACAACAGTGGAAAATGCTATGCCTCATGTATTCGCAAGTCAGGTAGAGTATTTTAACAAGCATCTGCGCGACAGAGAGAATGTAATTCTTTCTCTGCATCCGCACAATGACAGAGGATCAGGAGTTTCAGATGCTGAGCTTGGAATCCTTGCCGGTGCTGATAAAATTGAAGGAACATTGTTCGGAAACGGAGAGAGAACAGGTAACGTAGATATTATCACACTTGCAATGAATATGTTTTCTCAGGGTGTGAATCCGGAACTTGATTTCTCTAATATGAGTGACATTTGTGAAGTCTATGAACGCGTGACAAGAATGAAAGTTTCTCCGCGTCAGCCATATGCAGGAGATCTTGTATTTACAGCATTCTCCGGCTCACATCAGGATGCGATTGCGAAAGGTATGACCTGGAGAGAGGAGCATGACTGTCAGACATGGACTGTTCCATATCTCCCGATCGATCCACAGGATGTTGGCAGAAGATACGATTCCGATGTAATTCGTATTAACAGCCAGTCAGGAAAGGGTGGCGTAAACTATATCCTGAAGCAGAGCTTTGGAATCAGCTTACCGGAAAAGATGAGAGAAGAAGTCGGATATCTTGTAAAAGATGTTTCCGACAAGGCTCACGAAGAACTTACACCAGACAATGTATATCATATCTTTGAAGACCATTACATCAATGCGAAACCAATTTTCAGTGTTGATGAATGCCACTTTAAACAAGAAGATGGAATTGTCGCAGAAGCAACGATTCACCACAATGGAAGCAACCGCAAGATCACAGGTGTTGGAAACGGACGTCTGGATGCTGTCAGCAATGCGATCAAGCATTATTTTGATATCGAATTTGAACTTGCATTTTACGAGGAGCATTCTTTGACAAAAGGATCTTCTTCCAGAGCTGTTGCTTATGTCGGTGTTATTTCCAACAAGAAGCGTTACTGGGGTGTCGGAGTTGATGCCGATATTATCAAAGCATCTATTGAAGCACTCGTTGTTGCAGTGAATAAATTGGATAGCGTACAGAGATCCCAGACATGCAAGGATGAAAGATTATTAGATATTACAAATTATATTTACGCAAATTATAAAGAAGTTACATTGGACGATCTTGCTGAGAAGTTCTTCCTTTCAAAACCATATTTGTCAAAATACATTAAAGAAAAATCAGGAATGACATTCGGAGATATTCTGAAAGAAATCCGTATGAAAAAGGCAAGAGCAATGCTTAAGAGCAGCAGTGCAACTGTAGAAAGTATTGCAGAATCTGTGGGATATCAGAATGTAGAGCATTTTAACAGAACATTTAAAAAACTGTATAATATCACACCGGTACAGTATAGAAACAAACCTTGATCCCGATTCAAGTTTGACTAAATTTGAAAATGTAATCTTAAAACAAATCGCCTGACAGTTACCATAAATAGTAGCTGTCAGGCGATTACTGTTATGCAGATTCATTATTCTGCTAATTCTTCCCACAATTCATACAATTCTTCTAATCTTGTTTCATTTGCAGCGCGTTCTGTTGAAAGTTTCTGGCACTCAATAGAGTTCGAATAAACTTCCTCTTTCGTCAGTTCCTCGTCAATCTCTGTGTTGCGATCTTCGAGTTTTGCGATTTCTTCCTCTGTTTTCTTCAACTCATTTTTACGTTTACGTTCACGTGCCTGCTGTTCCTTCTGTTCCTGCCAGCTTAATTTTGAATCCGAAGCAGGAGTGGATGCCATAGAATTGCCTGAATTGGATACATTTTCTGCATTTGTTTCATTTCCAGAAGCATAAGCAAGTGTCAGTGCTTCTTTTTTCTCCAGATAATAATCGTAGTTTCCGATGTAATTAACAAATGTCTGATTCACCAGTTCAAGGATCCGGGAGGCGGTCTGATTGATAAAATAACGGTCATGGGATACATAAAGTATCGTTCCGCTGTAGTTATTTAATGCTTCTTCCAGAATTTCTTTGGAAGTAATATCCAGATGGTTGGTCGGCTCATCAAGGATTAGAAAATTTGCTTCCGAAAGCATAAGTTTGGCAAGTGATACGCGGCCTTTTTCTCCACCGCTTAACGTATGAATTTCTTTGAACACTTCATCTCCTGTAAACTGGAATGCAGCAAGTGTATTTCTGATCTGTGTATTGGTAAGATCAGGATAGTCATCAGAAATCTCATCAAAAATGGTCTTATCATCATGAAGTACGTGATGTTCCTGATCGTAATAACCAATCGTCACTTTGGATCCAAGTGTGAATTCGCCCTGATCCGCTGCGATAACCTGATTAATGATCTTTAAAAGTGTTGTCTTTCCGGTTCCGTTATCACCAATCACAGCGACATGTTCGCCACGTTTGATTTCAAAACTGATATCACTGAAGAGAACCTGACTGTCAAATTGCTTTGAGAGATGTTCCACTGTAAGAACATCATTTCCGCTGATCTGCGATGGTTCCAGCGTAAAATGCATTTCTTTCGTACTGTCAACCGGTTTGTCCAATGGCGTAATCCTGTCAAGCATTTTCTCACGACTCTCTGCACGTTTGATTGATTTTTCACGATTGAAAGACTTTAATTTATCAATAACAGCCTGCTGATGTTTGATCTCACGCTGCTGATTCATGTATTCTTTCAGCTGTGCATCTCGAATCTGCTGTTTTTTCATTGCATAATCTTTATAATTTCCAAGGTACATGCGGACCTGTGCATTGTCAATCTCAACAACTTTTGTGACAACACGATTCAGGAAATAACGGTCATGGGAGACGATAAATACCGCTCCGGAATAATTGATCAGATATGTTTCCAGCCAGGCAATGGAATTCAGATCCAAGTGGTTTGTCGGCTCATCAAGCAGGAGGATATCCGGACTTGTAAGCAGTAATTTTCCGAGAGAAACACGGGTCTTCTGACCTCCTGAAAGTGTATCTGTCTGTTTATTAAAATCGTCTTCCGTAAACCCAAGTCCCTTTAATACACCTGTAATCTCACTTTCGCAGGCATAACCGTTTCTTGCATCAAATTCAGACTGTAGACGATTGTAGGTCTCCAGGCGGCTCTGCAATTCCTCACCTTCCAGATGCTTCAGTTCATGTTCAATGGAACGAATCTGAGCTTCCATTGCAAAAATATCCGCTTTTGCACTTTTTACTTCCTCATAAATGGTATTTCCGGATTTTAAATCCTGACGCTGCGCAAGATAACCGAGTGTCTTTCCTTTCGCGAGAATAACCTCTCCACCATCAAGAGGTTCTTCTCCGATGATCATCTTAAGGATTGTTGATTTCCCGGCGCCGTTCACACCGACAAGAGCAGCTTTCTCACGATCTTCAATATGAAAGGAGCCGTCTCGTACAATTTCGCGTTCCCCAAACGCTTTTTCTATATTGTGACATGCGAGTATCATATATTTTCACCTCGTTTTTTGACTTCTAACATTATCATTATATAGAAAAATGTCGAAAATACAAGGAAAATATATGGATTTTAAAGGTTTTTGCAAAACAAAAGTTTGACAGAACTTTAACTCTTTTATATAATAAAGAGTAGTTTAAGAGTGGAGGGCTAAAAATTGGAACAAAGAAAGATATCACGCGCAGTCATTTCCAGACTTCCGAGCTCGATCTCTGTTACGCTGTTTGGAATCGAAACTGCGAAAAAATATGAGAATT
>OLOW01002978.1_pt1 | contig 11003 bp, 8 predicted proteins | sample 1672801 | NCBI WGS metagenome assembly OLOW01 (sample SAMEA3136725, study PRJEB25190) | human gut metagenome | biome: human gut; feature: human-associated habitat; material: faeces | place: Austria | collected 2013
TGCTGTAGTGCATTGATCCCATGATACTCGAACAGATTTAGTTGATTCAATACTGATCTTAACATTCGTTGGAGCAGCAGGAATAGCACCTACTTCACTTGAGTATTGAGACCATTCACCAACGATGTCTTTACCACCGATAACATTAATTGCTCTACATCTAGCTCTGTATTCTCCACCAGCTTCAATTGGACAAATATAGATTGCTCTAGCTGTCTTAACTTCAACTCTACCAGTCTTGAATACTCTGTTACCCTTAACAACTTCGAACTCAACATAAGAAGCTTTTGCATCAGTAATGTTTTCAATCTTAGCAGTTAAGTTATACTTTTCAATAGATACAGAAGGAGCAGAAAGTTGTGCTGGAGGTAACTCTGAAACATTCATCTCAACAGTTACTTCTTCACTACTCCAATATGGAACATCCTGATCTCCTGATTTGTAAGTTTTAGCTACTGGCTTAACAGTAACCTTTAATTTTGTAGCATTTGAAGGAACACTATATGTAGCGTTATTCATCTTTACACTTGATGAACCACCATCAAACCAAACACCATTTACGCCATAATACCATTGGACCTCATAGTGATCACCATGTCCTGATATCATTACACCTTGGTCTGCCATATAATCCCTCCTTCTATGCTGGTTGTAAATTGCCTACTCTAATAGGACTCATAATTCGGAAGCCTCCAGAATCAGATTCGTTGATGACTGCTCTATCACCATTTATTTCTAGAACTCTCCATTTGTAGTTATAAACAAAGGAAGGTATTCCAGCACCGTTGTACCATGTCGAACCTGATTTAACACGAACCCAGCTACCAACAGCAACTGAGCCTCCACCTCCACTTCCTCCAGAACTTGATCCAGAAGAAGGTGTAGGGTCTTTAAAATCCCACGATGCATAGACCGTAGACCCTGAAGACCCTTGAAGAGCAATTTTTAAATTTGATACTTTTGCCATATTACACTCTTCCTTCTATTTTTATAGCACGTACTAAATCACTTACTGCATTAGATACATTTGAACCATCATCATATGTAATACCATTGATGTTGTATGTATTTCTTTCTCCTAATTTAGCAATGTCTTTACGAAGTTTATTAATTGAGTTAACAATATCTCCATTTTGACCATTTTGACCTAATTTCATTGCTGTATTAATTGCCTTAAGATTTGCTCTTACTCCAACCGATTTAGTACCGCCAAACATGCTATTCAAATGCAATGTACCAGATTCAACCCCAGATAAATCAAGAATAGGACTAATTACTGGTTGCACATTCATATCGGAATCTAATAAAGCTCTAACTTTGTTAATAGAATTTGTTAATGCTTGTTTTGCGGTATCTGCCATCTTAGTAGAAGTAATTCTAGCAGATTTGAAGTTATTGATAATACCATTAGTGAAACCAATACCAAAGAAATCACCAATTTTATAACCTTCTTTTGATGGCGAGTGTTCGTCAAGGGCTCTTTGTGCAGCACTCTTAGCGGCATTTGCCATTGCTCTAGCTGCAACACTTGCTGCATATGAACCAGACCTAATTCCGTTTGCAAAACCCTGAGCTAAGTAACTACCAGCACTATGGAAACTACCATGATAACCACGTAAAGTACTAGATGCACCTGACACCAAGCTTTTGACAGCAGAGGTTACAGATGACTTACCACCTTTAATTCCAGAAGCTAACTCTGTGGCAAGTTTTCTACCTGAGGATTTGAATTCTCCTTGCTTACCATTAGCTGTTGACTTCATACTAGACAGTACTGTAGTCATTGAATTTGTTAATGTTGACTGTCCAGAACTAATTCCACTTGCTATTGAATCAATGATTGACTTACCAACACTATTAAGTTGCTTAGCTGCATTTTTAATAGGATTAACCAAATTATTTGTAATAGCTTCTCCAACGCCACTTAGTGAGCCTGCAGAAGAAGCAAAGTTTCCAAAGGATGTACTCAAATTAGATAGACCTGAAGTAATAGCTCCATAATCAATTCCAGATAATTTGACAACTGCATTAGCTACCATTTTAGTAGCTTCTGCGCCAGTGGTTACATCTCCTACTGTGCTGAAGTTCTTGATAGCATTTGCGACTTTGCCTAATTGAGTATCAATGTCAGAAGGAATACTTAGTCCTTGAAGCTTATTAATACTTGTAACAAGTTCACCAAATGGTCCTGTCAAAGAGCTTAGACTCCATCCTGCCATGAATAGCCAACTAAATTTCTGTAAACCATCTGCAACAGAACCTAACTGTGTACCAATATTTTCAGGTATGCTTAATCCAGTCATACTCTTCATAGCTTCGACTAAATCTCCCAATGGACCAGTTAATGTACTTAAACTCCATCCTGCCATGAATAGCCAACTAAATTTCTGTAAACCATCTGCAATACTTCCAAATGTCTCTCCAATACCTTCTGGAATAGTGATGCCAGCCCATTTGTTGATTGTATCTGCTAATTCACCTAATGGGCCAGATAAAGCACTTAAACTCCATCCTGCTGCAAATAAGAAACTAAACTTTGATACACCATCAGCAATGCCTCCAAATGTCTCTCCAATACCTTGTGGAATTGTAACTCCAGACCATTTTGCTAATGAATCAGCCAAGTCACCTAGTGGTTTTGCAAATGTAGCTAAGGCATCTGCACCCATTCCACTTGCCCAGAATTTATTGATTCCACCTGCTAAACTTCCGATTTGTGCTCCTAGATTTTCAGGTACTGTGACTCCAGACCATTTTGTAATTGAGTCAGCTAAATCTCCTAATGGTTTTGCTATGGTTGCAATTGCAGCTCCGCCTAAGCCACTTAATGTGAATTCCATAACACCATTTGCTAGGCCAGTCAATGCACTTTCAAAGTGATCTGGTATTTTTACATTAGACCATTTGGCTACAGAATCTGCTAAATCTCCTAATGGTTTTGCTACTTTCGCAATTGCATCTGCTCCTAAACCAGATAAAGAGTTTAAAAAACTTCCTAGTGCAATAGTTCCCAATGCTTCTTCCATAGCATGAATTCCATTTTGAATTTCATCCCATGACATTGAGCCAAACTTTTGTAATGCATCGGCTATCTCGCCTAAACCTTGAGACGCTAAAGTAATTGTACCTGCTCCAAGAAGTCCAAGGAATCCAGTTAATGACCCGAGTAATCCAGATGATAAAGATAGCTCGCTTAATACATAGCCCAAGCCAACAACACCTTTACTAATATCATCCCATTCCATTGTTCCAATTGTCTGAAGAGCATCTGCAATATCACCAAGTCCTTGAACTGCTAACAGTATTGAGCCTGCTCCAATTAAACCAGATAGCCCTGTAAGTTTACCTAACACACCAGAAGCTATTGCAACTTCACCAAGTACATAACCCATTCCAACAACACCTTTACTGATGTCATCCCAAGGCATGCCTCCAATTTGTTGTAATGCATTTGCAATTTCGTCTAGAGATTGTACCGCTAGGACAATAGTGGCAGCTCCTACTAAACCAGATAGTCCAGATAAATTACCCAAAGCTCCGGCGGCTATAGACACTTCAGCTAAGGCATACCCCATTCCAGTTAAACCTTCGCTAATGTCATCCCATGCCATACTTCCAATTTCACTTAAAGCATTTGCTATTTCGTCTAGAGATTGAACCGCTATTAATATTGATACTGATCCGATTATTCCAGAGAAACCTGCTATTTTGCCAAGGGCTCCAACTGCAATTGAAAGTTCGGCTAAAGCATAGCCCATTCCAACTAACCCTTGACTAATTGTTTTCCAAGATAATTTTCCTATACTTGCTAGGGCTTCTGCAATTTCATCTAGGGATTGAACCGCTATTAGTATTGATACTGCTCCAGCTAATGATTTAAATCCACTAGTTTTTCCTAAAGCTTTCATAACAATAGTTAACTCGGCCAGAGCTCCACCCATGCCAATAAGACCTTTTGCTATTCCTTCCCAAGATAATCCTGAGAATTTTTGCAAAGCATCTCCTAACATCTTACACGCTTCTGCCAAAGCAATAATTGCAATACTAGTAGAAATAGGAATTGGTGCCATACTAATAGCTTCAAATCCTTTGGTTAAAATTTTCATTGATATTGCCAATGCTATTAATGACTTGGCTAAATTATATTCGTCAATTTTAGCTAATTTCTGCATAGCACTTGCTAAAATATCAATTGCTTTAGCTAATGCCATAACTGAGATACCAGCTTTAACTAAGCCTGTTCCTTTAAATGAAGCAATTGCATTAGAAATAAATTTAAAAGACCTATTTAGCATTAAGAATATTGTACCAATAGCAATTACTGATTTAGTAATATCTGCAGCATCCAAGGCAACAATACTTCTTAAAGAAGCTGCTAAGATTCCAAGTGCAGCTGCAATAGCAACTAATGAAGATACGTTAACACCAACAGTAAACGCTCTTAATGCATTACTAATTTCCCCAAAGAATGCTGAAATTTTTTTAGCTAATCTTGGCGTTTTACCTTCTCCTCCGAATATACTGTCAATAGTATCTGTAATACTATCAAATAGGTCAGTAAAACTCTGTATACTTCTGAATATTCCTCCACCAATAAGTCCTGCAAAAATATCTCCAATAGAAACATTATTAGCAATCCATCCAAACACTTTAGTAATACTATTCCAAATGCCATTCAATACATTGGAAATACCTTGACCTGCTTGAGACAACAAGTCACTAAAATTACCGATTTGAGATGCAGCACCTTTTAATACTCCAGCAATATCTGTAACCATCTTGCCTAAACTTCCAGCAATATTTGATGTAGTGAATCCATTATTTAAAGATGTAAACATATCTCCTATTGCTGATGTTAAACTTAGAACAATATCAATTACACTACCAAAAGCACCAGAAGTAAATACCTTACTAATAGCACCGCCGACCAATTCAAGTCCTTTCTTAGCCATGTCAATAACTGAAAATAAACCTTTAAAAGTTCTTTTTAATTTATCAGCAGTTTCATCACTAATTTTTAACTTTGATGTAAGTTTTTCGAATCCTTCTGTCAAATTTAATAATTGTTTAGCAGTAACAGGTGGGAATATATCCCTAAAAGCTTCTTTGATAGGAGTGACAATACTAACTAATCCTTTAAAAATATTGCTAAATGATTCTATCAATTTAGTACGACCACCTAAATCAGCCCATTCATGAACTACTTTATTTCGTGCTTCCGAGCTCTTGTTAATCATGTCGTTTAAAACATTACTAACAGAAGTCCACATTGTTCTAGCATCTTCGAAGTCACCAATAATAGTTCTCCAAGTTTCAGTCCAACCCGAACCTAATGCTTCTTTTAAAGTATCAATTAACTGAGAGAATGTTTTAACTTTAGTTGCTGCTTCACCTGCAGTTTTAGCCATATCAGCCATTTGTTTTGCTTCTTCTTGGCTATAACCTTGTTCAACAAATTTCTTGACTGCTGCTTCATATTCTTCTTGAGTATCTGCAGCTGTAGCAAACTGATCTAAAGTTTGAGTTAATACTTCTGCAGTTAACCATCCTGTTTGTAAAGATTCACGGAATGATCCTTTTGCTGCAATAGCTGCTTTTGCTCCTGTTTGTAAATGCTCAGAAGTTCTAGTTAATGCATCTTGGAATACTTGACCACCCATTCCTGCATTTACTACAGAGTTCCAGTCCATTAATCGAATTGTTCCCGAAGCTAATGCTTGCGATAACTGGTACATTGCAGTTGATGCTTGTTGAGATGTTGAACCAGAAACTGCTGCCAAGTTTGCAATACCTTTAATAGCTGATACTGATGCATCTAGTTTTACACCTGCTGCAGTAAATGTACCAATATTACGAGTCATCTCTGTAAAGTTATAAATAGTCTTATCAGCGTAGTGATTCAATTCATCTAATGCAGAGTTTACTATTTTGACGTTTGTACCCTCTTTTTGAGTATTGGCCAAAATAGTCTGCACTGCATTCATTTGTGTCTCATATTCTTTAAAACTATCTTTAATTGGGGTAATAGTTACAGCAGAAACTAACTTTTTTCCCATGTTCATTACTGAATTTGTAATTCTGTAAATAGCTGTCATTGCCACAACTTCCATTGCAGAGAATTTTGCTTGTACAGTCTCAAGTCCAGTAGACATTGGAGAGAAGTCCACATTCTTAACTGCTGAAGAAACATTTTTTAGTCCATCTGCAGCTCCTTTAAGGTTAAGTTTAGATTTTAATCTATCCAAAGTATTCATTGAAGTAGCAACACCAGACTCAAATTGTTTGTTGTCAAACTTCATTGATAATACTCTTTCATCAATAACATTACTCACGACTAGTTACCTCCCTCCAAGCTGCATCCGCTAAATTTTCAAAAACAGGTTGTATGGCTGGATTGATGTAGTCTCTTCCTTCAACCCAACCACCAGTACCTGTACCATGTCCAAATTGTAAAATTATAGCTATTGATATACCTTTGTTAATGTATGAGTTACAAAAGTTAATCTTAGCCATACCCTTACCATCTTCAATTTCGTAGTACCAAGACCCCGCAGTTCTTCCAGAATCAACTGGAGTAGCTGACATAAGGGCCTTTACGCCTTCTTGAGCGTATTTATCTAAAATTTTTGCTCTAGATCCTAATTTTGCTTTTTCTAAGAATTTTGTGATCTTAGAAAAGTCTCCCTTATGTTCAAATCTAATCATAGTTTTTATCCTTTACTATTAAGCTTGCTTCTACGTTGTGCATTTAATTCCCTATTACGTCTAGCAAGTTCAGATTTACTCATTTTCTTAGGAGGTTGACTCTTAATACTACAAACTCGAATAAGAGTTATTAGTTTATTTAAATGCCATTTCTCACATTCAAATGGAATATGTAAAGCAACCATATAGTAGTAAATAAGTTCTGCTGTAATTTGTTCACCTTTTATATGATTGCTATTTTCTACTTCTCTAAAGGTTGTAGCAGTCATTGGATAATTAATGTAATTACTAATCTCCTTAATGTTCTTGTCACTCAACCTGTAGTAAAGTTTATAATCAACATTTGAACCAATTGTCATACATCTAATGTAGTCAATTATTTCTTCTGTCGATTTTTCTGTATCCGTTAAATATGGTTTACACCATTTGCTTTCCCATTTTGAAATAGAGACTAAAGAATGCTCTAACATTAAAGTTTGTGACTTTCCATATACAAACTCTTGTTTTGCTTCGTCCCACATCTCATCGGCAGGTACAGTTATCTTAAGCATTCTTATCACCTCCATTGATTATTACTGTAAGTTAGAAGGAACTACCACTTGAGTAGTTTGGGTATTTTCCATTACTGGAAGAATTCCATTAATAAACTCACTGCATTTATTAGCATCAGTAGCTAATTCCATGTATAGTTCAACAAATGCTTCTGTTTCTTCAAATTTCTTAGATAATGGAATTCCATTAGCATCTACTTTAATGAAACGTTTACCATCTGCTGACTTCTCGCCATAAGAATTTAAGATGAATACTTTAATAACTCCGATAAGTTCTTTTAAATTCTCAGATTTTGCAATCTTTTCAATAAAATTAGCATAGCCACCTTCTACACTTGCTTCCATTTCTGTTACTTCAACTTTGTTTAGATTGAAATAGAAGTCTTCTGCTCTTTGCACACTGTTATAATCTGTATAAGTAATAGTTTTTTTTAACATATAGTTCACTCCTTTATAAAAAATGAAAAGACCCCGAACATTAAACGAGGTCTTTATAGTTAGCTTTTATTAAGCTGCTTTCAAGATTGAAATGATTTCTTCAGGCATTGGTAATCTAGATTCTTTAGCTGCACCCTCAGATCCTGGGTCATTAGTTCCGTAAAGAATATCTTCGATTTTTTTTAATTTGTCAGGTTTAACTTTAGTTGAGTCAATTTCCAAGTGAGATGTAGGTTTGAATCCTTCAACATTTACTGGAGTAGTTGTACATTCCCAACTAAATTCGATAGCTTCTGGACTATCATTGATTGTTGAATATCCTTTTTCAGATGGAGAAGCTTTTGCACCATAAACTAAGTGTAATTTATAGCCATAATCTTCGCCTTTTGTATCGTTACCTAATACAGTTCTGTAAGACAAACCGAAAGCTTTTCTAGCTTGTTGTCCAACAAATACTCCACTGTCAGCAACAACTTCTTTTGTACCATCACATTCAGCAAATTCATCAGGATATGTGTATGCACTAATTGTGCATCCAAATTCTTCATTTGAATATAACTCTAAGTATTTGCTATCATTTGCATATAATGCAGTTGCTTCTGCTCCAGATGGGCTTTCAGTAACAGAACGTAATCCGTTCCAAGCTACACCTTTTGGATATGCTCCTGTCTCATCTTGAACAAATAACACACCCATCTTGGTACCAGTTTCATAGACTCTTTCACCAGTCTGGTCCCACACTAATCTTTTTCCTTGAGCCATTATGTTTTCCTCCTATTTAATAGTAAATTTTGAACACTGTATGATGAAGATTATCTGACTCGAACTTTCTAGAGAATCGACAAAGGGGGAAATGCGCGATTCTATCTGGAATTTCACTATCAGGGTCCTTATCAATAACAGTAACATCGTAGGCATGCCGCATTAGATAAATACTATCGTTGGCATGTCTTGTATCAATGTCACTTAGAGAGTAGACAATAGCCGGATACTTCATTTGTATGTTTTTTGGTGGTTGGAAATATACATTTCTACTTCCTAACGCTTCCACTAATTTGTCATGTAATTTTAGTCTATTGCTACTCATTGTACATTCCTCCAAGTGACAAAACTAAACGTGGGAATTGAACAGAAATGTTTTCCACTTTCCATTTAACTCCCATGTAAGTTACGTATTTCATGGCAAAATAATGTTCATTCGCAAATGGATCAGACACAATACTAATCTCATCGCTAACATTAACATTGTCATTAATACTGGCTCCATTTGTAATTCGTATGCGTCTTGAATTTACTTCTCCATAATAAAAACGGCGCTCTATCGTATCAGTATATACTCCAGGAGCCGTCTCCTTACTGATTGCAAATCCAATCTCTCCATAAAATTTTGCCATTTTGAATCTCCTTACTAAGCAGCTGCTGAAGAACCAACTTTGTAAGCTAAAGTGATAGCTGAGTATGGTTTAACCAATGCTCCTGAGCAACGAGTTTCAATCAAGTATTTCTGTTGGTTGTAGTCGATATCGAAGTCATCAAACATGTTGACTTCTCCACCTTTATCTGCGCCAACGTTGTAGTCAGCTAAGTTAACTACGATACCTGCAACTTCTTTTTGTTCTTTATCTTTAAAGCCTTCCATTACTTCAACTGTAACAATTTCTTTAACACGTAAAGTAGTTGCTAATTCAGCTTCAGTCTTGTAAAGTTTGTGACCGATTTTGTCTTCCAACAATAAACATTCAGTTACTAAATCTTCAGTAGTGAATAATGTTGGATTACCTGAACCTTTGTAGTCTTTACGGCTACGGATTACAGAGTCAATGAATGCTTTAGCTTTATCAGCTCCAGTTGCACCAGTAGAAACATTAACATCTGCTTTGATATTGTATAAATCTTCATCTAAAGCGATTGGACGAATGTTATCAGTTTTGATGTGGTCATCATCTGAAGTTAAACGTCCGTCACCGATTAAGATTGCACGTGCAATTTCCTCATCCAACATCATACGCATTTCAGATTTTAACCATGCGATTACATCGAAATCTGTAATGTCGATTACATCATCGCGGTCCATCTTTTGTTTTTTATAGATAGTTGTTGGAGTTGTAGTACGTTTCAATAAGCTGAATACTTCTTCTTTCTTCATCTTTCCTTTGATGTAACCTTTAGCACGTGCCTCATCTGCAGTAATATCTGCAAACATTGATTTAATACGTGAGAATGGTGTGTGGTGAACTCCACTCATAACTTTTTGTACCCATCCCATTTCTCGTTGGATGAATTCTGGTTTGTCAGTGAAGTTCTTAGCATCTGGAAATAAATAGTCGATGTTTTGGATTCCATATTCACCAGCATGTGCTAAGAAACTTTCACGCATACTTCCCTGACGTTTTGCGTCTTTAATGATTACTTCCATACCAGTGTGAATTAAAGTATCATTTTCTTCGTTCATTTCGTTGTCAAATACATTGTGTTTCATGTCTTCTTCCTCCTCGTTTGCAGAGCCTCCGCCCTTTTGTGAATCTTCTAATGCTTGGCCAATTAAGGCATAAACAACTGTTTTTTGTTCTTCGTTCAAAGTGTCAAACACTTCTTTAACAGTCTTGTCATCACTTTGTGTACTGTTTTTGTTTGGTGTACTCATTTTTTCTTTCTCCTTTTCCTCTTTTTCATCACCCTCTGGCTTAGAATCACTGTGGTATAGTTCAATATTGTCAGAGTCTTCATGAATGTTAATGATTGCAGCTTCATCTGAATCATCAGAGTGAGCTAGGATTGTATCAATGTACGCTCCTGGATTTGCACCAGCTAAAACCAAGCTAACTTCACGGATAGCACCATGTAAAACATCGCCTCCGTTTTGCTTTAATTGGTTTGCATAAATTGATAAGCATTTAACATCATGATTCTTGACAAGTTCCTTTGCTAATTTTCCAGATGGTGAATCATTGAATTTTCCGTATGCGTAAACTCCTTTTTTAAGGCCATTAGTGTTTATGCCGAATATATCGTTTAGGACCTCTCTTTCAATATGCCCTACAAACTTTATCTTCTGTCCAACTACTTGCGACCTCTTTTCCTTGTCTACTCCTTCACACTTTTTAGTTATAGTCTTAATTTCAGACTCAACCTCTATTTCGCCAGTACACCCTAGCTTTTTAGCTTGTTCTTCTCCATCGAATAGCATATGTCCAGGCCTTCGCGCACGTCCTCGCCGGACAGCTTGTCGTTTTCCTTGAAATACTTGACCCGCTGGGCCAGCTCGTCCTCCAGCTCGTGGATGGCAGACGCCATCTTGTCCGGCGGCAC
>OLOW01002982.1_pt1 | contig 10990 bp, 8 predicted proteins | sample 1672801 | NCBI WGS metagenome assembly OLOW01 (sample SAMEA3136725, study PRJEB25190) | human gut metagenome | biome: human gut; feature: human-associated habitat; material: faeces | place: Austria | collected 2013
AGGAGTAGGCGACGGCTGTTCCGCGCAAACCCGTTCCCCCTTCCGTGGCGAAGGGCCCGAGCGGGACTCGCTCTTGTCCGCTCGGTCTCGGCCGTTTCAGACAAAGCGTTCGGCCGGTATTTTGCTGCGAGGCCGCGTTGCCGGAAAGCCGGACGGCGGGCGTTTTGCCTGTAAGGAAGACCGGCTGCTGTGCGGGAGCGGCGTTTTTCTTGCGTGGAGCGTCGGCAATTGCCGAAAAGTTTGATAACTTTGCAAGCATTGTAACCGAAACGGCGGGCGGCTTGCGAGAGACGCTCGCAGGCGCAGAACCGAAAGGCATGGAAAACGACGACATCGAAGTTATTCAGATCAATATTCACGGCGAGGACAAGCCCGGCCTCACCTCCTCGCTGACCGACATCCTCGCGCGCTACGACGCGGCGATTCTGGATATCGGTCAGGCCAATATCCACCAGTCGCTGACGCTCGGCATCCTGATCAAGACCACGGCCGACAAGTCGGGAAGCATTATGAAGGAGCTGTTGTTCAAGGCGTCGGAACTGGGCGTGATGATCCGTTTCACGCCCATCTCCGAGGAACGCTACAACGACTGGGTGGGCCGTCAGGGCAAAAACCGCTACATCATCACCCTGCTGGGCCGCACCGTCACGGCACGCCACATCGCCGCGTCCCAGGGCGTCGTATTGGAAGCTGGTGCTGGCTCCGTTGGCGTAGGTCTGATTCGTCAGAAGGCCATTCTTTCCCCCGTACTCGTAGGTCATCAGGGTCCGGCTTCCCACCGCCATCTTCGTCATGTTCCCAAAGGCATCATAGGTCAGATTGTACACCTGGCTCTTCCCGCTGGCGCTCCGGGTGATCTTCGTCAGAAGGGACTTCGTGTAATCATAGCTCACCGTCCCCAGATTCCCGCTGTTGATGCTGGTGCTCTTAGGCCGTCCTGCCGCGTCATAGGTATAGCTGGCCTTCACTCCGCTGGGGTCTGTCACCTCTGACTTCAGGCCTGTCATTTTGTGGAACGCGCCGCTGTACCCATACCTGGTGGTATTCCCACGCTGGGTCACGCTCCCCAGCAGGTTCCCATTGTTGGCATAGGTGCTGCTGCTTACAATCTTCCCTGCGCTGGTTTTGGCTGACTCTATGGTGGAACTCAGGACATTTCCCATCCCGTCATGGCTCAAGGTATCCTTTACATAGTCATTCGTCACAGATTTCAGGTTGTGCTTGTCGTCATAGTCGTAGTGATACGTCCCGTTCCCCCCGGTTACCAGCTCCTTCAGGTTCCCGTTTTCATACTCGCTGCTCTCCTCCTCGTTCCCTGTGGACTTCACCGACACCAGCTTCCCGTCCTTGTCGTACTTCATCGTCTGCGCCACTTCCTGGGTCAGGGACAGGTTGTCAAAATAGGCCACATTCCCGTTCCGTTCGTAGGCGCAGATCACACGGATGCTCTTCACCTGGGTGTTGGCTTTCTTTGGCACAATGGCCAGGGAGGCATACTGCCACTCCCTCACATCCGGGTTGAAGGGCACATAGTGATACTCCTTGCTGTTGTCGCTATAGGTCAGCTCCGCTCGCAGGCCAAACTGCTTGTACTTGTCCCGGGCTGCTGCATCCTCTCCTTCCGCCTTCTCCTCGTTATCTGGCACCGCGTCCGCTTTTGCCCACCCGGACAGCACATAGGTCTTCCCGGTCTGGTATATCGGGATCTCCTGATACCCGCAGCTCTCCGTATATGCGTCTCCTATGATGCGAATGCTATGCGCATATTCTCCTTCCTCAAATAACCCAACACCTTTGTAGTACTTGGATGCAGGCCCTTCCGTCCAGTCCACGCCCCAGTACTGCAAATCTCCATTTTCCACCAAATTCACATTGGATGGCGCCTCGCCTCGTTCCAGCTGCACATCATCCACATAGAAGTACGGCCCTGCTCCGTTGTTATAGATCCCCACCGTGTATGTCCCTTTTTCCGGCGGGATAAACGTCACGCTCAACCGCACCCAGCCCCCGTCTACCTCTTGGCTGCTCTGATAATTCAGGTAGTCGCTCTTTTATTACATCCTAGCAGATTAAAAAGCATATGAGTATGACTGCATTTAAACACGTCCCGATCTGGCGACCACGTACGTATGAATTATACAGGGCCTCCGTTTCTTTAACGCCATGTTGCTGCTTTTTTAATGGTGTCCATGGAAACACCATCAGCAACGCGCTTTTCACCGCTCGCTGTATCATGCCATACATTAGCACATGTATTGCAACCGATGTTATAATATAAATATATATCGATTCTCCAAAAACTCTAAATGTAACTACAGCCGCTATACAGTAATACATCGTAAAATATAACATTATATCAAGAGCTCCTATAATCGTCAGTACCCATGCTGGAGGAGAGATTAGTACCCCGCAGCGTGTACACGGGCGGATGAGATGCTGCATTCCCTCTTGACTCCAGAGTCGACGAGTCTTATATAGATCCCAAAAGTCGCATTGCTTCCGATTTCGGCTGCTAATGCTATGTTTACAATGATTAAAATTATCTTTACTACTCATCTTACAATTCCATCCTTATTAATTAAGGAACATCAACCCAGACGTATTTCGAGTTGTTATCCTCCAAACATGACCTTCGTTCTCCTCTGAAGCCGGGCAATAATAACGTTCCACTGTTACAGATACATGTTATATATTGTTTAATTGTATTGATTCAAATTATATGTTTATGTGCACATTATATGTAGTATGCAATATACCACACTGTTGCTATACCGCCTAAAATGCAGCTTCGAATGAGCCACTTCACAATCCAATTAAACTCACTATTTGGTCCTTTGCCTCAGTTGCACGGCCCATGCTCTTCATTAAATACGGCAGCTACTATATTATCATTTTGTATTCGTATTTTACAGCAGCCCCATTGTTTTATATATCATTTCATAAATATATTGTTTTTATTCATACCCTTTATTAATCTGGTAAGCAAATTGCATCATATTCATAACTAGATGCAATATATTCGCGTCTCTGGAAGCAACCTGTTTTGCTTGACCATTTCAGTTCCATGTGCCGCAGTATACAATACTATTATTCTATTCTCTCCAGGAAATATTTCAAACACATCATCTCCTGTTTCCTTATCCGTTGCTTTTAACAGTTCCTCTGTTATAAGTCCGCCTTCTCTATCTTCTCTAAACTCCCCTTCCATTTTTATGTTTTTGGGCTCATTCTCTTCGCTTACTATTGTATATTTACATTCAAATATTACATAATTTTCTTCAATATAGAAATCATTAAAAAATGATTTTTCATAATCAATGTAGATTCTAGGCCCGGCTTCCGTATCACTCAGGTTGTTTTCACATTTTCCGCAAGAAAATATGAATATGCAGAGCACCTGCAATAGAATCTCTGCAGCAAGCATACGTTTTCTCATACTAATCAACCATTCGGCCGCATTGCGTCCGCACAAATAGAGATGAAAGTATGCAGACAAACGGCCGCCTTTCTTGTAGAATTAGTCTGAGGGGAATGCACACTACAACGCACGGCAGGAGGAGTCGTAGATTGCATCAAAAGCTCAAAACAGTATATTAATCAGTGCCGGAACCGCCTTTTCAAGCACAAATAAGTGGCGTCTTGAACCCGTACACTAAGGATTGTTTTAACACCTGTTAATTGCTTGGCGGTTCAGTCCCTGCATTCTCCTCGCTATTATTACGGAGGAGGTTTTATTGTGAAAGTCGTATTTCCAACCTGCTGCGGTGTAGATGTTCACAAAACTTTCGTGGTTGCTACCATCATCACCACGCCCGCAGACAGCTTACAGCCCCACTACCAGAAAAAGCGATTCAGTACCTTCAATTCCGACTTGAACCGTTTTGCGGATTGGCTTCTGGAACACAACTGTTTGGATGTCTGCATGGAATCCACCGGGAAATATTGGGTTCCCGTATTCAACATCCTGGAAAAGCGCGGTATTCGGGTCGTGATTGCCAACCCCAAATGGGTAAAGGCTGTAAAGGGAAACAAGGATGATACGAAAGATTCCAAGTGGATCGGGGATCTGTTTCGCATTGGCCTTGTGAAAAGCAGCTTCATCCCAGAACTGAAAATCCGTATTCTGCGTGAGTTTTTACGCTACCGCTATAAGCTGGTTTCCATGAAAAGCAGTGAGAAAAACCGCTTTCAGAATGCGTTTACTGTCTGCAATGTGGCTCTGGATTCTGTTGTGTCTGATATGTTTGGTAAATCCGCAACTGCAATTACAGATTATCTCACATCCGACGAATCCTTTGACCCGGAACATTGTGTTTCCCTGTTACAGCGCTCCCTCAAAAAGAAGGCTGAGAAAGTTCTGGAGTCCATTGAAGGCTACTCCATTTCTGACGAGCAGAAGGCTCGCATCAAAATTATCCGTGAGCATTACGATTTCATTGAGAAACTGATTGCCAAGGTGGATACCTGTGTCAATGAAATGGTGGAAAAATACGAAGGTGAAATCAATCTTCTTTGCACCATTCCGGGTATTGACCGAAACTCCGCAATCACCATTATTTCTGAAATCGGCACGGATATGAGCCAGTTTGGTTCCTCCAAACGGCTTTGCTGCTGGGCTGGATTGACTCCCGGCAACAACGAGTCCGCTGGAAAGAAGAAGTCTGTGCGTATTTCCCGAGCAGGTGTTTACCTCAAGCCTGCGCTGGTTTAGGTCGCTCACGCTGCGGTAAAGGACACCAAGCATCCTTACTACAAGCTGAAATATGAGAGAATTGCCAAGCGTAGGGGTAAGAAACGCGCCATTATCGCCATTGCCAGAATGATTTTGACGGCAATCTATACGATGTTCTGCACCGGTGAAGTGTGGAACCCGGTCGATCTTTTCAAAATCGATATGCCTGAACATTTGAAGGAACAGCAGCTTGCCAAAGCCATTAAGCAGGGCACACTGGGACGGATCCCATTCCTGCACCAGCAGTATTTCGGCCTGTTAATCCTGCCAAATCCGGCTTCATCCTGGAACATAAGGCGGATTTTCTTGTCGCTGTGGATAAATTGAAGCTCCTTTACTGTGGTGTTAATTTTTTTGAGGCCGCGATTTCTTCATCGCTGGCCTTTCTGGGGTGCTTGCTTCGGGGCATTACCTTTCGCCATCCATGCCGATGCAGAACAAAGTAGATTTGACCATTGCTGACCGGATGGTCTACTGCTGCCTGGTATGCCTTTGCGATCTCACTGACCTCGACCAATTCACCTTTTTCTGCTCGTTCCTTAAATGGCGCAAGAATGGCTGCTTCTTCCTCTACGCTCATATTGCGGTGGTTTCCACCGCAGTGATTGCCGGAAATTGCATCCAGTCCATGATCTCTATATTTTGCGACAAGCTGTGTAACATAGGCAGCATGAAATCCGGTTGCTGCAGAAACTTCCCCGGAGCTTGCTCCTTTTGCCCGCATCTCAAGTGCTTTCAACCGGCATTCTGCTCGCTTATCTTTGTTTTCTTTGCGAGCCTGCTCAATTCCTTCGATTTCTTTTTCACTGAATTTATATCTGGAAGCCATATTCATCACCCAGATATAGTATATCACATCGTTGCGAATAGTTAAATTGGCTTATTAAGAATTAGTATTATCATGTGTTTTACTTGAATTAGTCCGGTTTATTGGACACATCGCATTGTATAATCCTCTCAGAGGCCCAGAAAAAATATGGATGGAGGAAAAGCTATGCGTTTTACGATCAGTGGTTTTGGTGGAGCGTTCAAAGAGGGACAGGAAACTCCGGCAGCGCGGGAGGCAGAACCGGTCAGCGCCGCGCCCCGGAAGTCTGTGGTGCAGGTTTGTTTTCCGGAGACCGGAAGGTCGCTCGCCTATTACAACGACCGGTTCGACCTGAAGGCCGGCGACCGGGTCTATGTGAGCGGCAAGCTGGAAGGGGTTCTCGGCATCGTGACCAGCGTGAATTACAATTTCAGGATTCGGCTGTCCGAATATCAGAAGGTCATTTTCCAGGTAAATACCCGGGTGCACGGCAGATTTTACATGTCCGCTTCCCATTTTATCACCTTCGACTCCACTGCTCTCCCCGCCGCTCAGGTAACGAGCTGGTTCCGGGCACCCGTCGGCGAAGGCGAGGAATTTGCCAGCGGAAACGACGATTTCCCCTTCTCTCTGGAGCATTTGGAAGAAATGAAAGTCACCAATGCCATTGCGGAGCGGGGACACGATTACTTCATGGAGAACCGCGTCCGTTATCTCTGTCTGGATGGGACAAAGGGGTATGCAGTCGTGGAAGGGACAAAAGCATACGCCGTTGAATTCCGCTATCACGACGGGGAAATCCGGAATTTACTGTGCGACTGCTTTTGCAGCTATCCCTGCAAGCATGAATTTGCCGCAATGCTTCAGCTTAAGGAGACGCTGGGACACATTGCCAAGCACTATGCGCATGAGTACGAGCAGACCGGCTATTTTGCGGCTATCGCAAAGGAGACATTTTTCGCATTTGCCATCAGTAACTGTCAGGAGGGCGGTTTTTCTCTGTGACGGGGAGAGACTGGCGGCTCCCGCCGGTCATTGCCTGCGCCGTTTCTCCCTGAAATTCCATTTCATTGCCCCTGCGGCTTGATCTCGACCGTCCTCCCACCCAGATTTTCATAGACGCGGTGGGAAACGGACAGAACTGTCCGCCCCTCAGAGGCGCGGCGCAGAGCTTTCATAACGCGCTCCTCCGTTTCGGCGTCCAGATTGGCCGTGATCTCGTCCAGCAGAAGCACCGCCGGGTCCGCCGCCGCGGCGCGGGCGATGGACAGAAGCTGCCATTCGCCCTGTGAGAACATGCCCTCGGTGCATACCGTGTTATAGCCCTCCGGCAATGCCTGAATGGCCGCGTCGATCCCGGCAAGGTGCGCCGCGTTCTTTGCCATATCTTCCGTTATCTGCGGGTCGCCAAGGGTGATCTGATCCAGCACCGTCCCCGGCACGCGGGAAAAGTGCTGCTCCACACAGCTGATGCAGGTTCGGCGCTCCTGATCCGAAATGGCCGAAACGTCCACGCCGCCAATGGTGATCGTACCGGCCTCCGGACGGTAAAGCCCCAGCAGAAGCTTGAACACGGTGCTTTTTCCCGCGCCCGTCCTGCCGACCAGCGTGACGTGCTCGCCCTGCCTTACGGTCATGGAAAAGTCCCGCAGAACGGGCTTTTCCCCGTAGCCGAAGGTCACGTAGGACAGTACCACGTCCCCACGGGCGGCGGTTTCCCGATGCTCCGGAATGACGCGCTCTGGCTGGCTTAAAAACGCGTCGATACGCTTGACCCCGGCCATGGCCGACTGAATGGTCTGAATCTCCATGCCAAGGCTCTCAATGGGCGCGAAAATGCGGGATATGTAGCTGATAACGGCCACCGACGTGCCCACCGACATGCCGAACAGGCGCAGAATTTCGGCATTTCCGGAGGCGGACAGCAGCATGACGATGCCCACCACCACGGCGTTCAGCAGCAGAACCACCGGGGAATAGATGGCGTCGTAAAAATTGGTGCGCTCCATGGCGGCGTAGCTGTCCCCGATGCGCTTATCGTACCGGCGCTCCATGTAATCTTCCAGCCCCAGCGCCCGGATGGTGCGGATATTGTGCAGCGTCTCCGGCACCTGACCGGACACGGCGGCGACGGCGCAGCGGTTATCCAGCTGGGCGGCCAGCATCCGCTTCTGCACGTGGCGGGTGAACAGGGCAAACAGGGGCAGAACCAGCAGCAAGATCAGGGCGAGGCCGGTATTCTTCACCGCGATGACCGCCATGATGGACAGAATGCGGCACGCGTCCGCCACCATGCTGATGATGCCGGAGGTAAACAGCGCCTCCACCGTATCCACATCCCCGGAAAACCGGGCGGCGACCTCGCCGGGATTCTGGTCAGCAAGGGTGCTTGCAGGCAGCCGGGTCAGCTTCCGGGACATTTCCGAACGCAGGGCGTGGGTCATTTTCTGGCCGAACTGCACGAGCAGGCTTTCCTGCGCGGAAGAAAGCAGTCCCTCCAGCGCAAGACTGCAAAAGTAGCCCTGTACCGCGAGAAACGTCAGTCCGCTGCCCACGGTCAGGCGATCGACCACCCGTGCCAGCAGCAGCGGCGGGAGCAGGGACGCACCCACCGACGCCGCCACGCAGAGAACCGTCCCCACCGTGAGAAGCTGGTGGATCGCTGCCGCCGTCCGTATCGCGGCAAACACACCGTTTTTATTCATGAGTCTGCCCTCCTGTCTGGCTTTCATAGAGCTGCCGGTACACCGGAACGGATGCCATCAATTCCTCGTGGGTGCCGACGGTGGTTTTGCCGTCCTCCATAAAGATCACACTGCGCATCTGCGGGAAGTGATACAGGCGGTGAGAGATCAGGAACACAACCTTATCCTTTGCATATTCCTGCAAATTTGCGAACACGGTATCCTCGGTATTTCTGTCCAGCGCGGAGAATGGGTCATCCAGAACCAGAACGGGTCTGGGGTGGGCAAGGGTTCTTGCCAGCGCCAGCCGCTGCGCCTGACCTCCGGAAAGCCGCGTGCCGCTGCTGCCGATGATGGTATCCAGCCCCGCTTCCATGGCAAGCACTTCATGATCCAGCGCCGCCGCGGCAAGATACGGCTTCGCGTCCTGATTGCTTCCGCAGAGGACGTTATTCTGGATGGTGTCGGCGCTCAGCTCCGGGTCGTGCCCCAAATATCCCACGGTCGCCGCGATTTGACGGGGGGCGGGGCTTTTCTTGCGCTGAGAGACGCATCTTTGACGGGTATCTGTATCAGCGGCGCGCTGCGGTGTGATAAGCAGACGGAGACTCTCGCGGGAGCGCTCTTGCGGGAGGCTTTATGCGACAGAGAGCGTTAAGAAGGCGCGCTGCTCCTCCTCACTCTCAAAAAAAGGCCGCGCCACACTGTCCATCTGCTCCCGCAGTGTGCCCTGCTGCTCCTTAAGCTCCGCAGCGAGCGCAGCGGGATCGCGCAGTGCCGCCTCCCGGTGCAGCTCCCTGAGGGAGAGCGCAGCGCCGCAGGCCACAAGCAGCTCCGGGTGCTCCGGTATGAGAATCTCTTCTCTCTCAAGCGACAGACGCTCCGCAAATACCTGCACCAGCACCGGGTTGAAGGTCAGCGGGCCGCCCTCAAATACAACTGGTTTTCGTATCTCAAGCCCCTGCGCCAGCCCCCCTATGGTCTGCTTTGCAATCGCATGAAACGCAGAGAGGGCAATATCCTCTCTGGAGACCCCCTGATTCAGGAGGGGCTGTATATCTGTCTTTGCAAATACGCCGCAGCGCCCAGAGATTGCATAGACCTTCCGTCCGCGCTCCGCGAGCGCATTCAATTCCTCCACCGGCAGCTTCAGGATGGATGCAACCTCGTCAATAAATGCACCCGTTCCACCCGCACAGCTTCCATTCATGCGCATGTCGGAGCTCTGCAGCTCCCCGCTCGCCTCATCCCTGCGGAAGAAGAGCATCTTTGCATCCTGCCCGCCCAGCTCGATTGCCGTTCCAATCTCACAGTACAGACGCCGCAGGGCGACGGCATTTGCCACAAGCTCCTGCGTGAAGGGCAAACCCAGAAGATCTGCGATGGGCTTTGCTCCGGAGCCTGCCAGCGCGACGCGTACCGCAGCGCCCGGAAAGGCAGCGGCGCAGCGCTCCAAGGCACTCTGAACGCTCTGAAGCTGCGCTGCGCCGTGTCTTCTGTACTCAAACCAGACCAGCTCTTCCGAGACCGGATCCATGGCTGCAATCTTTGTCGTCGTCGAACCGACATCAATTCCAACAAGATATTCAGTTTTATAATCTGGCATAATATCCTCTGTTTGAATGGACAGAGCCTGAGCCATGACTCACGGCTCCACGTGTCTTCAGTTCCCCTTGCGGAAACTACAGAGGAGGATAGCGGCCGCTCATGCGCCGCAAGAAGATAATCTTCTGCCTGTGTCCCTCATGGAAACAGCAGAAAAAGACAGTCGTGAGGCTGCCACAGAACAGAAGTATGAAAAGTACAGCGAGCCCCTCTGAAAGGGGATATTGGGTATGTTCTGAAACATGCGGTTCCACGTCCTGGCGCTCAAAACCAAGCAGCGACTCAAGAGGCGCGCTCGTCTTTACCGCGGCGGTCTTCTTCTCCAGTGGGAGCGAGGAGTGAAACAGGGAGGCAGGTTCCCCCTCTGCCTGCCAGAAGAGGGACTGCGCCACGGACTCCAGACGCCCAAGCTGCTCCGTGCCTCCTGCCGTCGCGACGCAGCAGAACATGAGAAAGGACACAAACAGCATCAGGGCGCGATTCTTAAGACTCTTCAATACTGAAATCAGAATTCCTGGCATCCTTTCCTCCCCTCTGCTATAAAATGTAAAGAATTATATCTCCTATCCTAACACCCCGGGGGCATGAAAAGCAATGCCTTCTCTATGCTTCTGTGCAGTATTGTATTTCATCCTCCATACAGTCTACCTGTGCCGTACTTTTTATGCTAAGCTTTCTCTGACAGCGCAGGTATAAATGGTTTCTTCCGACTCCTGCGCGCAGAAAAGTCTCAAAACGGAGGTAGGAAATGCCCGGTACCGAAAAGAAGGCCCTCATCATCATGGCATCCGGTAACAGCCGGCGCTTCGGCGGAAATAAGCTGCTCGCGGACTTCGACGGAAAGCCGCTGTTCCGACACATTCTGGACAGCAGCGCGGCGCTCCCCGGCCTGCGCCGTCTCGTCCTCACACGACACGCGGAAATCTATGCACACTGCCTGGCGACGACGCACAGTGCGGCAAGCATGACCAGAAGGTCGCGGTACCAGGTACTTTTTTTCATAAACGGTTCACCCCTCCTGATTTTATTCTGTCCTAATATAAGATTATACCACACCCCTGCTAAAGAATCAGCAAAAACGCTGCCACATTGACGGTGTGCCGGTTCCGCGCAGGACGGCAGCGAGGTTTACACGTGGTACCAAAGCGGCTACGGCTGGTT
>OLOW01002984.1_pt1 | contig 10985 bp, 9 predicted proteins | sample 1672801 | NCBI WGS metagenome assembly OLOW01 (sample SAMEA3136725, study PRJEB25190) | human gut metagenome | biome: human gut; feature: human-associated habitat; material: faeces | place: Austria | collected 2013
CATCGGTCTCGTAGCCCTCATAGGGATCGGCGTCCCAGTTCTCGATGTTGCCGATACCGACGGTGTCGATGTGGGAGTCGATGGCGATGATCTTGTCGCCCTCGCCCATAAAGCCCATGACGTTGCCCAGGCCGTCGACCTTGACCTCGTCATAGCCAAGGCTCTCCATCTCGGCCTTGATGCAGGCAACAACCTCACCCTCCTCGCAGGACTCAGAGGGATGGGAGATCATAGCGCGCAGGAAGCGAGTCATATCAGCACGATGGGACTCAGCAGCAGCCTTGATAGCGTCGAAATCGAGTTCTTTAGCCATTGTTCATAACCTTTCAAACGAAGGAATCTACCTGTGAGGTGGCGGAGCGATACCTATTTATTCCGCCCAGTATTAGCAAGTGGGGTATTCGCCTTCCCAAACAATGCGGCGATACTGGTCGGGATCCGTGTCGCCCTCGGTGGAGAAACAGAGCACGGAGCTCGTCTTGTCCAGGCCGATGAGCTCCTTGAGCTCGGCGTACTCGGGATCGAGCATGAGGGTCTCGACAAGGCCGGTGGTCACAGCGCCGGACTCGCCGGAGATGACGCGCGGGTCGCCCTTCTCGGGAGCGCCCAGGGTGCGCATGCCGCGAGCGGTGACCCAGTCGGGGCAGGACACGAAGGCGGTGGTGTGGTTGCGCAGGATATCCCAGCCCAAGATGTTGGGCTCGCCGCAGCACAGGCCGGCCATGATGGAGGGCATGTCGCCGTCCACGATGCGCGGGTCGCCGTCGCCGGCGGCAGCGCCCTTGTACAGGCAGGCGGCAGGCGCGCACTCAACCACGACGAAGGTGGGCGGGTTATCGGGATACAGGTTGGTGAAGTAGCCCACCACGGCGCCGGCGAGCGAACCCACGCCAGCCTGGACAAACACGTGCGTCGGGCGGTTGATGGCCATCTCGCGCAGCTGCTCGGCAGCCTCGGAAGCCATGGTGCCGTAACCCTCCATGATCCAGGACGGGATCTTCTCGTAGCCCTCCCAGGCGGTGTCCTGAACGATGACGCCGCGCTCGCAGGCGTCGGCCTCGGCGGCGGCCATGCGCACGCACTCGTCGTAGTTGACCTCTTCGATGGTCACCGTGGCGCCCTCGGCGGCGATGTTATCGAAGCGGGGCTTGGTGGAACCCTTGGGCATGTGCACGACGGCCTTCTGACCCAGCTTGTTGGCAGCCCATGCCACGCCGCGGCCATGGTTGCCATCGGTGGCGGTAAAGAAGGTAGCCTGGCCAAAGTCCTTGGCAAGCTGATCGGAGGTCAGGTAATCGAAGGTGCAGTCGGCAACGTCCTTGCCGGTCTCATCGGCAATATAGTTGGCCATGGCAAACGAGCCGCCCAGGACCTTAAAGGCGTTGAGGCCAAAGCGATAGCTCTCGTCCTTAACGCACAGGTTGGACAGGCCCAGGCGCGCAGCTTGACCGTCCAGACGGGCAAGCGGAGTGACGGTATATTGAGGGAACGACTGGTGGAAGGCACGGGCCTTCTTCACGTGGTCGAGGCTCATGATTCCCAAGTGCTTGTCATCGCTCTTGGGCATCGTGTTGCCCGCCCACTGGATCTTATCGGCCATACGGTGAACTCCTTAAGTCCTCTCTTGCCGGCCCCCGCATACGCGTTTCAGCCCGATCCCATTCACACGACTGAACTTTTATGTGGATGCCAAACAAAAAGTTTGTTAGTAATGTTCTATCACACTTTTTGATTGGTATATCTAACGAATTGTTTGTTGCCGTAATCGGTACTTTTTCGCCGCCGAACGGTCATGAATTGCCTTGTTGATGGATTTGTTTGCGAACAAGTGTGGTTTATGGCACAGTGAGCCCAAACTAATTTTTAGGAAGGTACCCATGACCCCCGCACAGATTGAGTTTTACAAGCGCCTCGCACACGGTCTGGCGCTCCAATTTGGCCCCAACTGCGAAGTCGTCGTCCACGATCTGGAGACCGAGGACGTGGACCACTCCATCGTAGTGATCGAAAACGGCCACGTCAGCGGGCGCAAACTGGGTGACGGCCCCAGCCATATCGTGTTTGAGTCCATGCACGAAGGCGCCACCGACGTACACGACCGCGAGCCGTACCTCACTAAAACCACCGACGGTAAGCTGCTCAAATCGTCGACGATCTTTATCCGCAACGACGAGGGCAAACCCGTCGGCATTTTGGGCATTAACTTTGACATTACGCTTATGAAGGCTTTCGAGCGTTCGCTCGACGCCTTTACCGGCACCGGCGGCACGGGCTATACCGAGCCCGAGCCCATTACCAAGAACATCGGCGACCTGCTCGAGGACCTGCTGCACGAGTGCGAGCAGTTTGTGGGCAAGCCCGCGGCACTCATGACCAAAGACGAGCGCATTCGTGCCATTGGCTACCTCGACCGTCGCGGTGCCTTCCTCATTTCCAAGTCGAGCGAGCGCGCCTGCGAGTTCTTTGGCATCTCCAAGTACAGCTTCTATAGCTACCTCAATGAGGCCAAGGCGGCGGCCGGCGACAAGTAGGCACTCGCCTGGATTGTCCCTCCCCTTTTGGGCGCGAGTTCTGGAAAGCACGAATCCAAGACCGAGCCGCTTGGGAAGTTCCATATAATCGATGTCATTAGTATTTCGAAAGGATGGGACAGAATGGCGTTGAGCAAGGCATCATGCACCGGTCGCGGATTGATTCCGGCAATTGGTGGACATGTGCACCACATGTTCGATGAGAGTGAAGACGACCTGTTTTCGCTGAGCCTTGACGACGTGATGGATGATCGCCCGTGGACCGCCGACGAACTCATGGGCGGCGGGGCTCGCCCGTCAAGTCCCAATCCCGCACTTGCGCCTAAGCCCGCATCTGCGCCGACTCCTGCGCAGTCGCCCGCACCCACTTCGGCGCCCACGCCCGCTCCCCGCCCCGCAAGCGACCCGTCCGAGACGGCGGCATTTCTCGCTGCAGCGACGCAGGGCAAATCGGCCGACAGCACCGTTATGTACAGCGCCCAGCAGTTGCCTGTTCCTGCGGCACGCAAGCCTCCGGTCACAAGGCTCGATGAGCCCGTTACCCATCAGGTTGCCCACGATTCCTGGGCTGCAGCCGATCTGGATGAGACCTCTACCGGCATGCCGGCGCTCGATGTTCCAGTTAACCCGCTTTTTGCCGCCAACACGGGCGCCGCGGACCATGAGGGCGGTGCGGCATATTCCGATTATTCCGATGGCTATGCAGACAGCGATCGCATCGAGACCGAGGATTATGGCACCGCATCGAGCGATTATCTCAACGATCCGTACGCTGCCACGCCCGCACCGGAATATGACCCGGAGGCCGCGTCCGCGCCGGCGTATACCAAAAGCACGGGTGAAGAGCGCTTCGCCGATTATTACGCCGAGGAAAAGGCGCTGCGTTTCTCGGAATTTCCGCAGGCAGTCAAGGTTGCCTTTATCGCCATTATCATTGCCCTGCTCGGTGTCATTGCGTTTGAAGGATTCCAGCTGTTCCGCGGCCCTACCGCGTCCGAATCGGCAACGCAGCAAAAAGAGGACGACAACCAGTACCTGGACATCAACACCCTCAAGGGCGACCCCAACGACGGAGACGACGAGTAGCGAGAGCTGAAGGCGGCCGCAGGATCCCGCATCCAGCACCGGCTTCTAAGTGCTGTTTTGTCATCCAGCTACACTTTTCCGGATAATTTGCCTATCGAATTTGACACTTTTCCGAAGTTTTAAGGTGCCTATTTCGACACTTTTCCGGATTTTATACTCTGTCCCTCCAGATGCGCTTTACGGTGCAGGCGTTGGAAGAAGGGCCATGTGCCGCTGGCGGCCCACTTGTTCTGCAGATCAAGCTGCTCGGAGACGACTCGCGCGAGCCGTCCAGCTGGAAGCTCTTTGCCGACGGCGCGTGCGTTGCGGACGGATCCGGCGCCTTTGCCCGCGAGTGCTTCTGCGAGGGCGCCGAGGTGTTTCTGGATCTGTGCCGCGACGCCGTACGCGCGACCGAGCTGTACCAGTGGAGCCAGAGGGAGTACGAGCTGCTGAGTGCGGCCCGCAGGATCGTAGGGGTGTAGACGGGCGGACGAGCCATCGACGATTTTGAGCTGGCAAGGGCCGGGAACTAGATTCCCGGCCTTCAACCTAGCACTGCTTTATGAGATCGAGCACCGCAGGAATGTCATCGGCATTTCGAAGCGCAACGTAAGTGGGTAAGCCCGGGCCAAATCCACCCTGCGTACGCTTGTCCTGGCACATGTCCTCTGGATCCGTTAGATCATCCACACTCTTTGCCAAGCCAACGGCAATCCAACCACCGTTGCTGGTCCTGCCTTCTAGCACGGCATGCAGTTTTCGCTTGCCCGACCTGAAGCCTACATAGTACTTAGCTATGTAGGACTCCCACGAAGGGTTACCACTCAGAACGGACTCGCGCACCTCATCGAAAAGCTTCTGGTTGAGCCCACCTTCGGCAAAGGTGGGGTGATTCTCCTGCAGAGTCCAGATAGGAGCCTCGTCAGACTCCCCGCGAGAGGGGCGATACTTGTCGACGACATCTGCCGGAAGGTCGGGATATTTCCATATCTCACACGCCTCTTTCGCCAGCTCGTCCGCGCGCTGTCCAATCTCTTCCTCACCCCATTTTTCATGCGAGGCGATCGACTTGTTCAGGTAGAGCGGACTGCACTTAAGCCCCACGTCAGGAAGATTGAGCTTGTCCGAGAACGACCGGTTTGAGTACTCCTGGTTGTAGCCCGTCAGCGTTAGATTTCCCAAGTTGTTGCACAGCCTGTCGTGGATGTCTTCCCAGTTCTCGCCAAGCGATTCCTTCCAGCCGTGCACATCATCGATCGTTTGGGGCATGACATGCTCGATCTGGTAATTGTCAGCCGAGATGGGCTCCTTCGGGTGGTGCCAGTTCTCCATGCGCTCCAGGTAATAGCGCTTTTTGGAGAAGCGGTTGTAACAGTCGCGCGTCTTAAACTCCTCGACAAAATGCTCGTCTGTCGGAAAGTATGCGGTCATACCGCTGCTGTGGATAAGGAGCATCGCCGTAACGTACTCCTCGATATCGTCCTGCTGCTCGAGATTGCGATACATGCCGGCAAAGAAATTATTTAGGCCCGTGGTAAGTCTGCCGCAAACCGCTCGCCTGAACAGAAACGACTCGATAGTCTCGCAGATACGTAAAAACGCATTGCGGTCTAGTCCATTCCCCTCGTAAACCGAATAAAGCAACATTAAGAGGGGCCTTATCTGCTTCACGTCGAGGCTTACGATTCTGCCGAACACTCGGCGCAGTCCGTCGTCCTTCTCCTTACCAAGGAACAGACTGGCGTATCTATGTGCATACCCGCGCAGCTCCTTAAGCAGGCCCTCGGTGTCACCATCGTAGTCGTCGGCGAAATAGCGCTTAAACTCGTAGTAGGCCTCGTTCTCCTTCGGCATCCTATTGGGAACTTTAAGCCACAGCCAGTACCAGATAAATGCATTGAACTCGTCCTCGCCGCCTTTTCCGAACAAGCACTCGAGTGGATGCCAATAACCCTCATAAAGCTTGGTCTGTTCGTCGTTGGGAAGCGACATTAGAACGTAGTTACGGATGAGGTCAATGGGCGTGAGCGGCTTGCCCTTGGAGTTCATGGACTCAAATATGAGCTGGGCATTATCAACGCCAGCGGTGAGCTTAGTGTCGATGACCTGCACGCGGTTTAGCCCCGCCCAAAGCCTTGCAGGGTCGAATGATTTCCCGTGCATCTTTTCACGGAAGAACGCATGGTTCTCGACAATGCGATCCGATTTTTCATCTGGCACGGGAGCCCCAGACACGATGGAGAACAGCGTCTCTTTATCGTCCTGCGAGAGCACCAGCTTGTAGCGTGCCAGACCGTTGTAGTCGTCATCGTTAAAGAGGTAATTTTTCCTCAGCGCCGAGATTTTGAGGTCGCCAAGGAAGCCAGCCTTGTCGGGGTTGCTCTCCAAATAGTCAGCCAAAGCTGCAATCATCAACGAAAACGTCGTCATGCGCTGCTGTCCGTCAATCAGAAGCACGCGCGAAATGCTCGTGGCAGAGCTCTCGGACTCGGGGATATAAAGCATTGACCCCACGAAGTGCGATACGCCATCACGACCCGCTCGCATGACGTCATCCCAAAGCACCTCGCACTCTTTTACACTCCACGAGTAAACTCGCTGGTACACGGGAATGACGAACTGCATCTTCGCCACGCCCATAAGGTCGAGTAGATTTGCCTCGGTTGCTTTCATTTGCGTTTGCTCCCTTTTCTTGTTTTACGTCACCTACCGTCAGTCCTCCACCGAACGGAGGGCGCTAAAGACGAGAGCATCGAAGCGCAGAAGCAACCGGGATGCTCATATCACTAGATTTTACAATGCTTGCTGCGAACACAATTGAACGTCTGATCGGTTCCGATGGCTCCCCCTATGAGAAGAAGGTGGATGCCAAGGGTCGCGTGACTAGCGATAAGTGCATCGCGAACGAAGCGCCGTTTGAGGAGCTGCCCGAGGGGTGGGCTTGGGCAAGGCTGGAAACCGTATATAACTTCATTGATTACAGGGGTAAAACACCTCACAAATCACCTTCAGGTGTTCGACTAATGACTGCGAGCAACATTCGCCAAGGCTATATTGATTACACACGCGAGGAGTATATTTCAGAAGACGAATATGCAACACGCTTGTCTCGCGGAGAGACCCACCGTGGCGATTTGCTGTTTACAACCGAAGCCCCGATGGGGTATTGCGCGATATGCGAAATGAAACGTTGCAGCTGTGGACAGCGTGTCATTACCCTTCAGAATTACGGCACAGTTGGTCCAGACAATGCCCTGTTCTGCCAAATAATTCTATCTCCACTGTTCCAAATTCAAGTTAAGGATCATGCCACGGGGACGACCGCAAAAGGAATCAAAACAGCAGTGCTAAAAGAGCTATTTCTTCCGATTCCGCCTCTCGCCGAGCAGCGCCGCATCGTCGAGCGGGTGAACGAGCTCATGCCCCTGGTCGAGGAGTACGGCGTGCTCGAGGACGCCCGCGAGGCGCTGGACGCCGCTCTGCCCGGCCGCCTGCGGAAGTCGGTGCTGCAGCTGGCGGTGCGGGGAGGGCTGGCGCCGCAGGACCCGGCCGACGAGCCCGTCGGCGCCCTGCTCGAGCGCATCCGCGGGCAGCGCCGGCAGCTCGTGGCCGAGGGGAGGATGAAGGCCCCGAAGGGCGGCGAGTCGATCATCTTCGCCGGTTCCGATGGCCGCCGCTATGAGAAGAGGGTTGACGCCAGGGGCCGCGAGTCCGAGCCCGTCTGCATCGACGACGAGATCCCGTTCGAGATACCCGAGGGCTGGGAGTGGGCGAGACTGGGGTCCCTATGTGACTTTGGTGCGTGTCGGAATATCGACTACAAGGACGCTGCCGAAGGCGCTTGGAACCTCGACCTTGAAGATATTGAAAAGGATTCAGGAAGTATTGTGCGAAAAAAGCGCAAGGTCAAAGGGGAAAGCGGCAGCACCAAGCACGTCTTTGCTTCTGGATCGGTTCTATATAGCAAATTACGTCCATACCTTAACAAGGTAGTAATTGCTGATGAAGATGGGGTCTGCAGCTCCGAAATTCTGCCGCTGAATTTTCTTGGATTCAGCAACGAATATGCGCAGCTAGTGCTTATGGAACCTGATTTTGTTAAGTACGCCAAAGGGTGCTCATATGGAGTAAAAATGCCGAGGCTTGGAATCGACGACGGAAAACGTTGGCTCGTTGCTGTACCGCCACTGGCTGAGCAACGTCGTATCGTTGCAGTTTTTAGGACTTATACAGCAAACGCACTTTAGCTGTTTTCATGGCACCCAACGAAAGGAAGGTGCCATGAAGTCATTTGCTCGATATCTCCAGGAAAAAGGTTACGCACAAAACACTGTTGAATCATACGTGTTCGCAAGCGAACAACTTCTCGAAAAGGTAGCACAACTCACAAATCAGTCGCTCCTTAACCACAAGGAGTGGCTGGTTTCCTCGTTTGCACCGAAGACCGCAAACAACCGAATCGGAGCTATCAACGTCTACTTGGATTACATCGCATTCGACGGGATAAGACTAAGGGGAGTACGAATTCAGCAGAAACCATTTCTCGACAATGTCATCAGTAACGAACAGTACGTTCAGTTAATCGATGGTCTGAAACAAGACGGTGACTGGTTTTGGTATTTTATTGTCCGCTTTCTTGGATGTACCGGTGCGCGAGTAAGTGAACTAAGACAGTTTAAAGTGGAACACGTAATCGCTGGATATATGGACATCGTTTCAAAAGGCCAAAAGCTCAGGAGGATTTGGATTCCTGACTCTTTGCGCCAGGAAAGTATTACATGGAAAGCCGGTTCAATGAACGGTCTTCTGTTTCCAGGCAAAAACGACAACGCGATCACTTCGCGTGGAATATCTATGGGGCTGAAACGAGCGGCCTTACGCTATGGCGTCGACCAAGACGTCGTTTATCCCCATTCGTTTAGGCACCTATTCGCAAAGAACTTTATCGAACGTAATCCAGACATTTCGCTGCTCGCTGACCTAATGGGGCACGAGAGCATCGAGACGACACGAATCTATCTGCGGCGCACCGCCAATGAACAGCGCGCCGCAGTTAATAAGGCAATTAATTGGTAACGAGTGGCTCCAACATGTCGAAACGCTCGACAATTCGGCGCTGTTCGGCCAGGGGCGGAATGGGAATCAAGACTTCGGATATCTTGGATACGGCCAGCCCCGGCTGTGCTGTCGCAGTTGCATACTGGTTCAAATTAAGCGCGTTTAGAAACAAACAGGCCCATGCAATATTCGCGTCAAGAAAGCAACGGACAATGACCGCATGCTCCGTCGCATAGAAGTCACCGGATGCTCGTCTTACATTCCCGCAAAGGGCACCTTGACGCCCGATTATTGGAAAATCGCCACTTGCGTTGGGTTTAGCAACAAAGCCACGGACCCCATTTCCCCCAAAACAAGGATATGGAGTGTTTTCAGTCTGAATATCAGACAAAAGTGATGCCTTGATATTCTTGCCAGCCTGCATAGAGAAAACCGACCCCAGTCTCGCCCACTCCCAGCCCTCGGGTGTCTCGAACGGGATCTCGTCCTCGATGCAGACTGGCTCGGACTCGCGGCCCTTTGCGTCCACCCTCTTCTCATAGCGGCGGCCATCGGAACCGGCGAAGATGATCGACTCGCCGCCCTTCGGAGCCTTCATCTTCTTCTCGGCGACGAGCTCTCGGCGCTGCCCGCGAATGCGCTCGAGCAGGGTGCTCGCGGGCTCGTCTGCGGGGTCCTGGGGCACCAGCCCGCCCCGCACCGCCAGCTGCAGCACGGATTTGCGCAGGCGGCCGGGCAGCGCGGCGTCGAGCGCCTCGCGGGCGTCCTCGAGCCCGCCGTACTCCTCGACCAGGGGCATGAGCTCGCCGACGCGCTCGACGATGCGGCGCTGCTCGGCGAGGGGCGGGAGGGGGAGAAGCAGCGTCTTAATCATTGAAACATTGATGTGCTTTACGCCCGTTCCGATATTTGCAGCACGATATAGCCTCCATGCATAAGGCGAGGAAAGCGCGACTTGACAGTACTTATTAAACAACAGCACTTCGTTACAGCTGAGAAGCATCACTCGCTGGCCAAGGCAGGTATTTCCTTCATGCAGAATAACCGAGCGTCCAATCGAGCCCTCACGAGAAAAAATAATGTCGCCAGCTTGCGGAACATATCGCTTCGTCCTTTTCTCATAGGATTCCCGCGACCACCTCGGCCTTGAAGCCGGCGATAAGCTGCTCGAGCAGTTCGCTCTCGAAAGCGTCCTCGGCCTCGTGCTCGCGGCGATGCTCAAGATTGTGGCGCAGATCGGCCTTCAGCTCGTCGAGGGTGTCGAATTCACTGCAGTCCTTGGCAAAGTCGTCGTTCAGCTCGGGCAGCTCTTTGACCTTGACCTCATGCACTTTGCAGTGGAAAACGGCCGGCTTGCCGGCCAGCTCCGCCGCATGATAGTCCTCAGGGAAGGTCACCTCGACGTCGCATTCCTCATCGGCCTTCCGGCCGACAAGCTGCTCCTCAAAACCGGGGATGAACTGCCCGGAGCCGAGGGTCAGGGTGTAATTTTCCGCCTTGCCGCCCTCGAAGGGCTCGCCGTCCACCCGGCCTTCGAAATCAAAGGTCACGGTATCGCCCATCTCGGCCGCGCGGTCCTCCACCGTCACCAGGCGGGACTGGCGGTCCTGCCGCTTTTGGAGCTCCTCTTCCACATCGGCGTCGGAGACCTTGACGGCCTTCTTTTCGGCTTTGAGTCCCTTGTAGGCGGCCAGCTCGACCTCGGGCTTGACAGTGATCGTCGCCTTGAACTGGAGCCCCTCGGGGCCGACGGAAGTGACGTCGAAGTCGATCTTATCCTCTACATATTCGTATTCCGATTCCTTGATCGCCTCATCTAAAGCGGAGGGATAGACCGCGTTGACCGCGTCCTCGTAAAACACGCCGGTGCCATACAGCTTTTCCACGAGATGGCGGGGAGCCTTGCCCTTCCGGAATCCGGGTATGTTCATTTTCCGGACGTTCTTTTTATACGCATCGTTCACCGCGGCTTCAAAGCGGTCGGCATCCACCTCGATTTCCAGTTCCACCCGGTTGGTGTCGACCTTGTTGGCATTTTTCAGACTCATGTTTGACATCCTCCTACTTACTCTTACGGCAATGGATAATAGTATAGCATAAACCGGCTGTATACGCCAGACTATTTCGTGAATAAATCGAAAATTTTTGCAGGAAATCAGCGTACAAGTAGCGGGCAAAAGGCCAGCGCGTCGCAGGATATGAGCTTTAGCCGGACGCCGTCCTTTGCCCCCTGGAACGCATAGCGGATCCCAGGGCCGTGCAAATGGCCGTAATAGCACCGGCGGATTCCTTCTTCCCGAAGGACGGAAAAGATCTCCTCACAGACCT
>OLOW01002989.1_pt1 | contig 10966 bp, 10 predicted proteins | sample 1672801 | NCBI WGS metagenome assembly OLOW01 (sample SAMEA3136725, study PRJEB25190) | human gut metagenome | biome: human gut; feature: human-associated habitat; material: faeces | place: Austria | collected 2013
TTTCATTTTGGAGGGGACGAAGGGAAGCGTGTGCCCTGTGGGCACTTGCGCGAAGCGCAAAGCGACCCGAAGGAGTCAACCGAAACGAGCGGAGGGCGCGGTCAGCGCTCGCCGCGAAGATTGAGGTTGCGGACCTGCGGCCCTCCAAACCTCTCGGAAAGGTTTTTTTGACAGTCTGAGACGGCGCGGCCGAAAGAGGCGGCGCCGCCCTTTTTTTCGCCGATTTTTGGCCGAACGATGAAGGATGTATGAAATAACGCCGCATCGGAAGGAAACGGGGGGTCGAAAGCGAATTGCTTAATCCACAGGGTTTTGGTAAACCCTTTATACGCAGGATGAAGGAGGAGCGAAAGCATGAAGGTGGACGACAAATCACCCAAAAGACCGCTGATTTTTTACTACCTGATCGCCATGGTGGTTTTGATGCTCTTAAACGCGCTGGTATTTCCGGCGATGCTGGCCACACCGGTGACGGAGGTCGGGTACAACGACTTTCTGACCATGATCGACAACAAGCAGGTCAAGGAAGTGGCCATGGAGGAGGACCAGATCCTCTTTACGGCCACCGACGCAAACGGTCAGACCGCCATTTACAAGACGGGCCGCTGGCCGGATGAGGGCCTGACCGAACGCCTCTACGCGTCGGGCGCGAAGTTCGCCTCGGCGATTCCCACGCAGGATTCGCCGCTGCTCAGCTTCCTGACGACGTGGGTATTCCCGATTCTGCTGTTCGTGGCCATCGGGCAGATCATGGGCCGGATGCTCACCAAGCGCATGGGCGGAAACGCCATGCAGTTTGGCAAGAGCAACGCCAAAATCTACGTCGAGAGCCAGACCGGCAAGACCTTTGCCGACGTGGCCGGGCAGGACGAGGCCAAGGACGCCCTGCGGGAGATCGTGGACTTCCTCCACAACCCCGACAAGTACAAGAGCATCGGCGCCTCCCTGCCCAAGGGCGCGCTGCTCGTAGGCCCTCCGGGCACGGGCAAGACGCTTTTGGCCAAGGCCGTCGCGGGCGAGGCCAAGGTGCCGTTTTTCTCCATCTCCGGCAGCGAGTTTGTGGAGATGTTCGTGGGCATGGGCGCGGCCAAGGTGCGCGACCTGTTCAAGCAGGCGGCGCAGAAGGCCCCGTGCATCGTGTTTATTGACGAGATCGACACCATCGGCAAAAAGCGCGACGGCGCGGCCGGCATCGGCGGCAACGACGAGCGCGAGCAGACCCTCAATCAGCTGCTGACCGAGATGGACGGCTTTGACGGCACCAAGGGCGTGGTCATCCTGGCCGCGACCAACCGCCCCGAAAGCCTGGACAAGGCCCTCCTGCGCCCCGGCCGCTTCGACCGGCGCATCCCCGTCGAGCTTCCCGACCTGCAGGGCCGCATCGCCATCCTCAAGGTGCACGCCAAGGACGTGAAGATGGAGCCGAACATTGATTTCGACACCATCGGCCGGGCCACCAGCGGCGCCAGCGGCGCGGAGCTGGCCAACATCATCAACGAGGCCGCCCTGCGCGCCGTGCGCATGGGCCGCAGCGCCGTGAGCCAGACGGATCTGGAGGAGAGCGTGGAGGTCGTCATCGCGGGCTACCAGCGCAAGGGCGCGGTCATCAGCGAGAAGGAAAAGAAGATCATCGCCTACCACGAGATCGGCCACGCGCTGGTCACGGCGCGTCAGAAGAACGCCGCTCCCGTGCACAAGATCACCATTATCCCCCGCACCTCCGGCGCGCTGGGCTACACCATGCAGATTGAAGAGGGCGAGCGCGTGCTCATGAGCCGCGAGGACATGCTCAGCCAGCTGGCCACCCTCACCGGCGGCCGCGCCGCCGAGGAAGTGGTGTTCGGCTCCATCACCTCCGGCGCGAGCAACGACATCGAAAAGGCCACGCAGATCGCCCGCGCCATGATTACCCGCTATGGCATGAGTGACCAGTTCGGCATGGTGGCGCTGGAAACGGTCAACAATCCCTACCTGTCCTCCGACAGCTCGCTTGTGTGCAGCCCGGAGACCAGCGCGCGCGTGGACGCCGAGGTGCAGAGCCTGATCGCCGCCGCGCATGACAAGGCCGTGGGCATCCTCAAGCGGGACCGCGACGTCATGGACAAGCTGGCCGCTTACCTGCTGGAGAAGGAAACCATCACGGGCGCGGAGTTCATGGACATCCTTGAAAAGGACGACGCGGAAAAGCAGCAGTAACGGGACCGGGACGGGCTGCGGCGGGGCGCGGTTGCCCTGCCGCGGCCCCGCTTCACGCCGGGGCGCAGGGAGGAAAACGCATGAAGGAAGGGAAGAATCGCGTGCTGGCCGAGGTCTGGGGCTGGGTATGGCGGCTGGCGCTGGCGGTGGTGATCGCCCAGGCGGTGCACCTGATGGTGTTCCAGCCGGTGTCGGTCAAGGGCGAGAGCATGACCGACACGCTTCAAAACGGCGAGATCATGTACGTCAGCAAGCCCGAATACCTGCTGGGAGACCCCGCGCGGGGCGACGTGGTCATCTGCCATTACCCCGGCCGCGAGGAGAACTTCGTCAAGCGTGTCATCGGCCTGCCCGGCGACGTGGTCGAGATCCGCTCCAATCAGGTGTACGTAAACGGCGAGCCGCTGGATGAGCCCTACCTCACCCCCTCGCGCAACGACGACGGCTTTTCGATGACCCCCTTCGTGTTGGGCGCGGACGAGTACTTCGTCATGGGCGACAACCGCGACAACAGCCACGACAGCCGCAACTACTACGGCGCGGGCCGCCCCGCCGCGATCACCCGAAAGGACATCGTGGGCAAGGTGCGCTTTGTGATGTGGCCGCTGGGCCATGCGCGCGCCGTGGAGTGAGCGGGGCGCGCGGATACACGGACCCACAGATTGGGATTCCCCCGAACGGGCGGCGCGGAGGCGCGCGGGCCGGGCGGGGGATTTTTTTGTGGAGATGCAACCTGGGGGCAGGGGTGCGCGTCTGTAAAGTGCAAGGGGAAAGGGGGAAGCCGGGGATGACGGATGCGGAGTTCGCTGCGCGCGTGATCGCCATGCAGGATACGCTCTACCGCGTGTCCACCACGATTCTGCCCCGCCTGTGCGACCGGGAGGACGCGGTACAGTCGGCCATCGAAAAGGCGCTCAGAAGGCGCGGACGGCTCCGGGACGCGGCGGCGCTGGAAAAATGGCTCACACGGATCCTGATTAACGAGTGCTACACCATCCATCGGCGGCGCAGGCGCGAGGTGCTCTGCGGCGATCCGGCGGCGCGCGAAACCGCGCCCGATGCGGACGCAGACCTCTACCGGCTCTTTACCTCGTTGCCGGAGGCATACCGCCTGCCCATGGTGCTGCACTACGTCGAGGGGTACGCGGTGAGCGAGGTGGCGGATATGCTGCGCCTTGGGGTCAATACCGTCAAGTCGCGCCTTTTGCGGGGACGCAGGCTCCTGGGCGCGGCGCTGGAGGAGGGGGAGGAAGGATGAACCAAAAACGGCTGCGGCAGATGTACGGAAGCACGCCGCCCGGCTTTGAACAGCGCGTGCAGGCGGCGCTTTCGGGGCAGTCCCCGCGCGCGGAGGCTGGATGCGGCGGACGGCGCGGCCTCGCAGCGAGGCGGGCGGCGCTGATCGCTGCGCTTATGCTGCTGGCGGCAGCGGTAGCGGTGGCGGCGTTTCATTCGCAGGTGGCGGCGTATTTTGGTTGGTTCTATGGCGGAGAAACGCGGGAACAGCTGGAGGCGGGCGATACGTATGCGCTGGGGGAGACGATGCGCACGCCTGACGCGGCGTACATTTTGGAGGAAGTCGTCCGCACGGCGGGGGGACTGTACGGCGTGGGGCGCGCGGTCCCGGCGGAGGGCGTGGTGCTGATGCCGGGAGACGCCTTGCCCGAGGACGCATCCGCACTGGATGCGGAGGACCTGACGCCCCTGCCCGGCGCGTCCAGCTACCTTGAGCGGGCACGGGAGGCGGGAGCGAGGCTGGTGGCCGTGAAGGTGACGCCGCATGCGCTGGGCGCGCCTGAGACGGAAGAAACGCCGGTGGATGCGGCGGGATATCTGCTGTTTCCGCTTGAGGACGGTAGCCTGCGCTTCTCCTTTGAGATTCCTGCGGAGGGAGCGCCGGAGGAAAATGTCATGCTGACGCTGTGGGTGAGCCGATGGGAGGTCGCGCCCGACGGTCAGCCCCTGCGCGGCGGGGACGGCGATACCTACGAGCGCCGGGAATGGCGCGTGATAATGCCGGTTGACGAATGAAAAACAGGGGGAGGAAGGAAAACGATGCTGTGGAGAGGAAAGCCGAAAGCGGGATGCGGCGTTATGGCGCGGCGCGCGCGGGCGCTGCTGGCGGCTGCGCTGGGATGCGCGGCGCTGGCGACGGGGAGCGCGGCGGTTGCGGCAGAGGCGGATAACGGGGCCATGCAGGACGCTGTGAGCGCGGCGGGGATGGCGGCAGGCGCGCTGCGGACAGAGCAGCCGGCAGAGGAAAGCGGAAGAGCGCGCGATACGGCGGGCACAGACAGCGATGCCGCCGTTGGGCCGCCGGAGCGGCTTAGGATGGAGCCGATGATTACCTCCACGGGGTTTACCGAGATCGCGGTGGATGCGCGCGTGGAGGCCGTGGGTGCGGAGAACGCCGCATGCTGGCAGGTACGGCCGCGGGCGTTTACGCAGGCGGAGGTGAGGGCGTTTCTCTCGGCGATGGGTTTTGACGCGGAGGAGGTAAACCTGACGCCTGCGCCGCTTCCCAAGGGGGCGACCACCTACCTCGACTACGCGGAGGCGCGGGTGAGCCGCGTGGCGGACGGGCGGACGCTCGATCTGTGGAACGGGTACGCGGCGGGCGAAGCCGTGCTGGCGCGTCTGATCGTGACGGAAGGGCGCGCGGGGGCGGCCAACGCGCAATACCTGACGCTATGGCCCATGGAGGAGGCGGAGAAAAGTGCCTGCGCCCTCGGCTTTGAGGAGGCGCGGGAGCGGGCGCTGGCACTGGCCGGGCGCATCGCGCCGGAGCTGGAGCTGCGGGAGGAGGGCTTTGTGGGAAACGTGCAGGCGTATTCGGAGGCGCTGATTGCGCGGGGCGACGGGCTGACGGCCATGCCGGGCGCAGCGGTCCCGGAGGGGTACGGCTTCGTGTTCACCCGTACGGTGGACGGCCTGCCCGTGACCGCCACGTGGGAGGAATCTCTGCCCAATCCGCATGGGGAGCAGCGCCCGCCTTTTGCCTGCGAAAAGCTCAGGGTGCTGGTGCGTGAAAGCGGGGCGCTGACGGCGCTCTACACGCCCTGGGAGGTGCTGGAGGGCACGCGGGAGACCGTCGGGCTGCTGCCCTTTGACAGGGTGGCACAGATCGCCCGCGAGGCGCTGCCCGCAGCGCTGGAGGCGCAGGAGGCGACCAACCCCGTGCGCGTGCCCCGCGCCGCGCACCGCGTGCGTATCGACCGGGTGACGCTGGGCTATGCGTGCGTGCAGACGGGCGTGAATCCGGACCGCTGGGAGCTGCGGCCTGTGTGGGACTTTTTCGGGCGCAGGCATTTCCGCTATTACGACGCGCAGGAAGACGTATGGCGGGAGCGATACGAAACCAACCTGCTGACCAGCTGGCTGACCATCGACGGGGTGAGCGGCGAGGTAATCGAGCGGTGAGAAGGCGGCGTGTGCAGGCACACGCTTGCAAACGGGGGCCGAACGGCGTATCATAGCGGCAGGGAAACCGGAAAAACGGACGCGCTTTCCGCGCGCGTCCCCAAAAAGAGGGTAGAAGCCATGAACGAAGTCATCCGGCAGCTTGCGGCGCGCCGGTCGGTGCGCGCGTTTGAGGACAGGGACATCCCCGGCGAGGTGCGGGCGGCCATACTGGAGGCGGCCGCGCAGGCGCCGACCGCGGGCAACCAGCAGCTATACACCATTCTGGACGTGACCGACCCGCAGCTCAAGGCGCGGCTGGCCGAGACGTGCGACCATCAGCCGTTCATCGCGCAGGCGCCGATGGTGCTGATCTTTCTGGCGGACGTGTGCAAATGGCTGGACGCCTACCGGGAGGCGGGATGCGAGCCGCGCGCGCCGGGCGCGGGCGATGTGATGCTGGCGGCGAGCGACGCGGCCATCGCGGCGCAGAACGCCGTGACGGCGGCGTGGAGCCTGGGCGTGGGATCGTGCTACATCGGAGATGTGATGGAGCGGTGCGAGGAGCACCGGGAGATGCTGAACCTGCCGCCGCATGTGTTCCCGGCGGCGATGCTGGTACTGGGCTATCCCACGGAGCAGCAGGCGCGCAGGCCCAAGCCGGAGCGCTTCAACATGGCGGACATCGTGTGCGAAAACGTCTACCGCCGCAAGGACGGGCCGGCGCTGCGGGAGATGTTCGCCGGGCGGTGCGGCGCGCGGGGGTATGACGCGTGGATGGACGCGTTTTGCCGGCGGAAATACAACAGCGATTTTTCGCGGGAGATGACCCGCTCGGTGGAGGCGTATCTGCGGGACTACGGGCTGGTGCGCGCGGAGGACGGCGGGGAGGATGGAAGGCCGGGCGCGCGGTGAGCGCGGAGGTACGGGCGAGGTTCAGGGCCGCGCGGATGCGGGCGGACGGCGCGGCGAGGCGGAGGGGCGCGGGCGGATAGCAGTGCGCCGGGGGCGCCGGGCGCGCCGGATCGTGGGCCGGAGACGTGAGCGAGGTTCAGGGCCGCGCGGCGGGCAGCAAAAAACCGGCCCCGTGAGCGTGATGTCGATAAGTCCCCAGTCTTTTGAATGGAGTAATTCTATCCAATTTTCATTGCCGGTTGCATCAAGATATTCCTCGTAATCCATGGGGTACATGGTAAGCATATCTACTTTCCCTACAGGAAACGACTCTCCTTTACCCAGGGTAACCCCAAGGAGGGAACCTGCTACCATAATATGGTATTCGGGAGCTTTTTCGCAAAAGTACTTCAAACTATGGAGTCCTCTCGGAATCTCCTGTATTTCATCCATGATGATGAGAGTAGTCGGTGTTTTGTTCATAGAAACCTCATTTCGCATAAAGGTGCAAAGTCGTGGTAGGCGGCGACGCCCTTTTCGTAGCGCGCGGAAGAATCGCTCTTATGAGGATTCTGTCTATGTTGTAATCAAGCTCAAAGAGCTGTTTCATTCTTGGTTCATCGTCACAGTTGATATATGCTACGTTTTTGTATTCCTTTTTTCCAAAGTGCTGCATGATCCAAGTCTTACCCACTTGTCTGGCACCTAGTAACATCAAGGGCTTTCTGTCCTTGCTTTCTTTCCATTTCAGAAGTTGCTTGTATATCTTTCTTTTCATAACTAACTGGAATTTAAATATTTCTGTTGCAAAGATACACTTTTTCGATGATAAAAACAAGTAAATTATACACTTTTTCGATGATAACGAATGTTAAATCATACATTTTTTCGATGATAAGGTAGTAAAAAGACTGTCACCGCTTGTTCATCTTCGGATGATGACGACACTCCGGCTACTGGTGATATTAAGACCAACATCGTTGGTACATGAGAACTTACGCATATTAAGGGGTGGTATTGGGCTGATGATGAGGATGAAAGCCATATCACTGTAGATAAAAGTCCTGAAAGTGATGATAAATTTAGATTTTCTCTCAATGCTAATGGTGGTTGCATTTGGTATGATTATGATGCAGGGACTTGGAAATCTTATTCAGGAATTACTAAATATGAATTGAATGCCAACATTTTGATTATTAAGGATTCCTATTCTTCAGGGGATGAAACAGATTGGCAAACTTGCAAGCGCTTTAAGATTGTTTCTATCAAAGGTAATACGATGGTTTGTACTGTATGCTTAATGGATGAGGATGATACAGAACTTACATTTACGAAAAGATAAATATTAAAATAAACTAAGGATAGAGAAAAGCAGTATGTTGCGTGTTTTTCATACTGCTTTTCAGCTTACTTTTTGATTCTGTTGTTCTGGCGCAGTGAGTTGATCTGTGCCAACTTCTGCTCCCGCGAGTAAGGATGCAATAACATGTATTGTTCCCCCTTTAACGCAGCCAAGCTGCTCTGACGGTGAAAATCGTTTATATAAGATCTTTCCAGTACTGAATTGTTCTGCATAATCATCTAATTTTGCTAGACCTTCAGATGTAAATCCTTCATTGATTATGTCACTGATGGACATCCAAAAGTCATGGTTTGTCATAAATTATATTGTTTGATAGGGTGTCCAGTTCTCTGTTCTTAAAAACAAGCTGGAAACATCCCTGTTAATTGTTAATATTACGCTCTGATATTTAACGTTTCATGTAACGAAATAGTTCTTTGAAAATTTGTGTATATCGTTGATTTTTAGTATCTTTGTACATCATTACAAATACTTATAATCAATGAAAAAGTTAGATTCAAAACAGCATAAAGAGACCCCTGAGGAAGAGTTAAAGCGTCTTCGTAAAAGAGTTAAGCAACTTGAAGGCAAAGAAGTGAAGAATACAAACACTATCAAAGGTCTTCGGAAAGAACTCAAAAAAAAAGACGTTCAGAAAATAACTATGACCAACGAACAAAGAGCATTACTCTCGCACCTGTTCCCGGACATAGATTCCCTCTTGTAGTAATTCAACTTTGTGTTCTTATCTATATGCGTACTGGCTGTGGCCTTCGAACTGTAGTGAAGATCTTGGAGGTATTCTCTGAAGTACTTGGTGAGAACTTCGGAAAAAGTCCATGCTACAATACGGTGGAAAACTGGATAAAGAAGTTGGGACTGTCTGTTTATCAAGATGACCAGCCATGCAAAGGCAAAAAGTTTGCCATGGTTATGGATGAGAGCATCGCTATAAACGGTCAGAAACTACTTTTGGCTCTAGCCATTCCATCAGAGCATCAAGATCGACCTGTCAAACATGAAGATGTGACAGTTTTAAACATGACGGTAGGAGCAAACTTCAAGGGTGAAGATATCGAAAACAAGATAAGCGAAGTCACTATATCTGCAGGTTCAGAACCTCAATATGTGATTAGTGACAATGCCCATAACCTTGTAAGGGGTATCTTGGACTCTGGATATGTGCATTATGCGGACATCAGTCATTCTATGGGTGTGATTCTCAAAAAGGTGTATGAAAAACAGCCTGATTTTGTTGAGCTTACAACACTTTTAGGAAAGAAAAGACTGCAATACCATCTGACAAATAAAGCATATTTGCTACCACCGAACATGAGGACTATTGCTAGATTCATGAATATGTCTGAATGGGTAATCTGGGGCAACTCTATGCTTGCTTGTTACAACAAACTCCCAAAAGAAATGCAGGAAGCGTATGCTTTCATCAACGACTATGAATCTTTGTTGCAAGAACTCATGGATGCGTTGGATGCCATCAGGCATATAGAGCATATCTGTAAAAACAAAGGCTTTTCCTGCAAGACGAGTAAGGAGTGCCAGTCATACATAGTTGCTCATGTTATAGGAAATGCTTATCCTCGTCAAGCTCACCTTGGCTTGAAGATGCTGGAGTACTTCCGAAAGGAAGAAGCGCAACTTACTGAGAATATGAATATCTGCATCTCTTCAGACATCATTGAATCTACTTTTGGTATATACAAAAGCAAGAAGTCACCGAACAAGCTGTATGGCATAACTCCTTTTGCTCTAATGATACCATTATATCCAAAAGTCGTGAACGAATCCGTTACTAAAACATTTAATTTCAAAGAGCGCTTAGTGAATGTTAAACTTAAGGACATTGATGCTTGGACTACCGAGCACTTGTCCAAAAACTGGGTGACAGAACGAACCAAAACTCTCAAACAAGTGAGTTAATATTTAGGGTGTCCAGTTCTGTGTTCCAGTTTTTAGTATCAAAAACAATGTAATAACCATCTAAGTCATTGATAATCATTCACTAAATAAACTATAATCTTGTGCGAATCTACATCAGACTTTTTGACAGTTAAATTTGTCTTATATTTTGTGCTTAATTTACTGATTTACAGTGTGCTAAGTTGCTAAAACATAATCAAAAACGAGAACATGGAACTGGACACCCTAATTGTTTGATAAATTCTATTGGTGGCAAAGTTATAGTTTTTCTTCGATAACACCAAATTATTTGGGCTTTATTTCGCATTTTCCAGCAAATTGTTTTAATACATCTTTCATTTCCCGTTGTCCTTGAAATTACATGGCGATGTAGGAATCTCTGCGTCGGGACGTAGGAAAGATTACGTCGCCATGTAGTAAAGTCTACGTCGGGGCGTAATTTTTGGGGTATCTATAAGGTATTGTATCAGATTCTTTTTAGATTTAGCGTCGAGTTTATACGCACACGAAAAAAGTTTTTTCGAAAAAAAAAATTATGTGCAGGAAATAAATGAGGAGAAAATGCAGCAGCTGAGTGCTATTGTGACCACGATTTCTGATAAGCAGTATCATAATGATTAACTGCCTGGAGAAGGTTGTAGATAGGATTGATTTAGTAGAATGAGTTGGTTCTACTGGATGACGGAGTCGGCTCGATGGGATAAAGGAGTCAACTCAATAGGTTGATGCAAGCGTCTTCGTGAGTTGAAAGACATTACTCCTCGGGTTCCAGAAGATACCTTCTCAGAAGTTGCCACTAGGCTCAGCAGGTCTGCCGAGCCTAGTCGGCAGGTCTGCTGACTGCAGTCAGCAGCTTTGCTGAGCCTAGTTGCAACACTTTATTCTAGCCGATATTTCTCTCATATCTTTCGGAAGATAAGAGATTGCCTTCTCTTTTATTTCTTGCGGAATACCGAAGCGGGCTTCGGCGATGGAGCCAACGATGGCTCCGATGGTATCGCTATCGCCGCCTCCCAACGGACCGCCGTCATGTTTTTGGGCCGGCCCCCAGCCGGTTTTGCGTTTATACGCACCGAACGGAAACCGTACTTTTAAACTGAACCATACCCAACCGATCCAATCTCAACTGACCGAAATGGCGCTGGAAAGCGTTTTTTTATCGAAACCCCACTTGCCACTTATAATAGCATAATCTAT
>OLOW01002990.1_pt1 | contig 10965 bp, 9 predicted proteins | sample 1672801 | NCBI WGS metagenome assembly OLOW01 (sample SAMEA3136725, study PRJEB25190) | human gut metagenome | biome: human gut; feature: human-associated habitat; material: faeces | place: Austria | collected 2013
TCGAAATCGCCCGGATGCTCAAACTGGGGATGCAGACGCCCGTGCGCGTTACGCTCAACTATGCCCGTACCCGTGCGTTCCTCGCTTCGCGGCTGGCCCGCCAGCTCGATGCCGATTCTGCGGAGCTGATGCGGGCACTGACCGACCCGCAGCTTGCCCGGGAGGTCGGGACCGACAGCCTGCAGCTCTTTTCGCTCTTCATCCCCAATACATATGAATTTTATTGGACGGTTTCGCCCGAGGATTTCGTGCGCCGCATGCGCAAGGAGTACGACCGTTTCTGGACTCCGGAGCGGGATGCTGCCCGCCGACGCAGCGGTTTGAGCCGGGACGAGGTGCTGACGCTGGCTTCGATCGTCACGGAAGAGACCAACAAGGCCGACGAAATGCCCCGCGTGGCGGGAGTTTATATCAACCGCTTACGGAAAGGGATGCCTTTGCAGGCAGATCCGACGGTCAAATATGCGTTGCAGGATTTTTCGCTTCGCCGGATTCTGCACAAGCACTTGAGAACCCCTTCGCCGTATAACACCTATCTGAACAAGGGGTTGCCGCCGTCGTCGATCGCGATGCCTTCGGTCGCTGCGATCGACGGGGTGCTGAACTTCGAGAATCACGACTATCTCTTCTTCTGTGCCCGCCCGACTTTCGACGGTTATCACAGTTTCGCCCGCACGTACGGCGAACATCTGGCTAATGCCCGGGCTTATAGTGCGGAGTTGAATCGTCGGAATATTAAATAATTTCCGTATATTTGCCCTCCCTATGTTGGTTAAAATCTATACCGAGAATCCTTCCGAGAAGGAGATCGACCGGGTGGTGAACCTGCTCGAAAGGGACGGCGTGGTGATCTATCCGACTGACAGCGTCTATGCCTTCGGCTGCTCGATCCGTTCGGCGAAGGCCGTCGAGCGGCTGCGCCGGATCAAGGGGAAGGATCTCACGACGTTTTCCGTCGTGTTCGATTCGCTCGGGCGGATTGCCGACTATTGCCGGGTGGATAACGCCCAGTTCCGGTTGCTGAAACAAAATCTGCCGGGGCCTTTCACCTTCCTGCTGGATGCATCGTCGCGTATGCCGCACAAGGCGCTCGAACGGCGCCGTACCATTGGGATCCGCATTCCGGACAATTTGATTCCTCGGGCCATCGTCGAGCGGTTGGGAGCTCCGCTGCTGACCTCTTCCGTGCTGGATGACGAGGAGACCGAATATATGACCGATCCGGAGTTGATCCACGAGCGGTATGGCCGGGACGTAGAGCTGGTGATCGATGGAGGTGCGGGCGATGCGGTGCCGACGACCGTCGTAGATCTGACGGGCGGTGAGCCGGAGATTTTGCGGGAAGGTAAAGGTATATTGCGGGAATAAACATATGCTAAAAATAGAAGAAGAATGACAAAATTCAAATTCTGGAACGAGGTCTGCAAGTACGGAGCGATCATCGGACTGGTCATGTCCGTGGCTTTCGTTATAGAGCAGTCCTTGATGTTGTCGGGATGGTTTTCGACGATGGGGCTGGTGTGGATCTTGGCCGCAGTCGTTTATATCGCGCTGCTTTACCGTTTCGCCAAGCGCCGCCGTGAACAGTACGGTCACGAACAGGGATTTCCTTTGAGCCGCGGCCTGGGTTTCATTCTGGCCCTGATTCTGTCGTCGGCCCTGATCAAGGGGGTGGTGGAATACCTCTATCGCAGTGTTTTCATCGGATATTCGGAGTATATCGACCGATATACTTCCGCATTGATCCGGTTCGCCGAGGACGGAAAACTTCCTGCGTCGATGGAGGGCGTATTCGCCGAAATGCTGAAAACCATACAGGAGGCGCCGGAGCCTTCCATTCTGGCTACCGTATGGGCTTCGATCTGGGGCAACCTGATCGTCGGCCTCGTCCTAGGGCTTATTTTGGCCGGTATCCTGGCGCGTGCACCCCGGCCTTTCGGTCCTCAATCCGAAGAGTAGAAGAACGATGGATGCTACGCTCGACATATCGGTCGTCGTTCCGCTTTACAACGAGGAAGAGTCCCTGCCGGAGCTGGTCGAATGGATCGACCGCGTAGCTCGCGGCGAGGGTTTGTCCTACGAGGTGATCCTGGTGGACGACGGTTCCGGCGATGGTTCGTGGCGCGTGATCGAGAGTCTGCACGAGCGGTTTGCGGCGGTGCGGGGGATCAAGTTCGCTCGCAACTACGGCAAATCCGCCGCTCTGTATTGCGGTTTCGCCGAAGCACGCGGCGAGGTGGTTTTCACGATGGACGCCGACTTGCAGGACTCGCCGGACGAGATTCCGGCTCTGCGGCATATGGTCCTCGACGAGGGGTACGATCTGGTGTCGGGCTGGAAAAAGAAGCGTCATGACCCGGCGGGGAAGCGGTGGCCGAGCAAGTTTTTCAACTGGACGGCCCGCATCGTTTCGGGAATCCGACTGCATGATTTCAACTGCGGACTGAAGGCCTACCGCCGCCGGGTGGTCAAGGCGATCGAAGTCTATGGCGAGATGCATCGTTATATTCCGATTCTGGCAAAACAGGCCGGATTCAAGCGGATCGGCGAGAAGGTCGTCGAGCATCGCGCCCGCAAGTACGGTCATTCGAAATTCGGTATGGAGCGGATGGTGAAAGGGTATCTGGACCTCATTACGGTTTCGTTTCTCTCGCGTTTCGGTCGTTCGCCGATGTACTTTTTCGGCAGCCTGGGAACGTTGATGTTCCTTTTCGGCGGCTGTACGACGGCGTGGGTGATCGGTGTCAAGTTGTATAAACAGTGCCATGACCTGCCTGTGCGGGCCGTAACGGACCAGCCGCTTTTCTATCTTTCACTGCTGGCTGTCGTGCTCGGCGTGCAGTTATTCCTGGCGGGATTCCTGGGCGAGTTGATCGACCGGAATGCCGCGGACCGTAATAAATACCTGATCGAAAAAACATTGGATAATCAATAAACCTTGCAGAGCCTGCGATTTTCGGCAGGATTCGAAGAGGTTCGCATAAACAAAATAGAAGTTATATGATTCAACGTATTCAGACTCTGTATCTGTTGCTGGTCGTCGTACTGACGGGATTGGCCTTGTGGCTGCCGCTGGTCGATTTCACCGTTGGGGCGGACACTTGTACGCTGACCGCTTTCGGCCTGAAGGATGCCGCCGGTATCACGTTGTTGCCGACGGTGTATCTGGGGGTTGTTCTGGCTGCCACCTGTCTGTTGCCGCTGGTGACGATTTTCCTTTTCAAGCGCCGCCTGGTGCAGATCCGGTTATGTGCCGTCGAGTTGGTGCTCCTCGTCGGTGCCGGAGCGATGATGGGAATCTATTTCTACCTTTGTAACCGTTACTTCGCGGAAAGTGAATTTTACTCTCATACTCTTAAAATTTCGCTCGTTTTCCCGCTGGTCTGCCTGGTTTTCGACTTGCTGGCTTTGCGGGCGATCTTCCGGGACGAAAAGCTGGTGCGGTCGCTCGACCGGATTCGCTGACCGGACGTATTTCTCGGAAAAAAGGCGTGCGGTCAAAACTGCACGCCTTTTGTGTTTATTTTGCCGGGAAAGAATACGGTTTGGTGGGGTTTTTGATACGAAATAAAAATCCGGTGTGTCGTTATATTTGATTTAACGGGATTGTAATACGAAAATAGTGTTCGAATTATTGTCGAAACAGGAAAAAATAGTATTTTTACAAAAAGTTTAAGAATAAGTGGCCTGAGTAAATATGCAAGACGATGAAGTTATTTTTAACCTATTTTTATATCACTCTAAAATTTAATTGTTTATGAAAAAGAGTAGCATTTGGAAATTGCTCTTCAGTGCATTGACCGTGTTCGCCGTGGCGGTGTTCGCGGGATGTACCGACGACAATGACGACATGGGCGCTCCCTATCTGAACGTCACGCCGGAGAACCTGACGTTCGATGCGGAGGGACAGCCCGCAGATGAGTACAACGGTACTTTTATCGTTGAAACGAACCGTCCCTGGCGTGCTATCGTCGAGGACGAACAGACTTGGGTGCGCCTTTCGGCTACCGAAGGCGAGGGCGATGCTGCCGTGACCGTTACGGTGCCCGCTTCGAACATCGGTCAGTCTGCCAAAGTGACTTTCGAGGTTTACAACTCCTACGGCGCATTGATTCAGAAGGATGTCAATGTACTTCAGGGCGAAGTGGTGCCGCCGACGCTCATCTTCAACGAAACCGCAGGTAGCGAGTCCGTTGCGAACCCGTATCCGTTGGTTGCCGACTATACGGGTTGGAACACCACCGGCGAGGGGGCTTCGAAGGTTTCCTACGAGGGCGTGAATACTTCGATCCGCGCTTCCGGTAAGAGCAGCGCGGGTGCTTATGACGGTGCTTCGGGCCCGAACGTGATCTTCTTCGGCTCGGCTCCGGCAACCTTTACGGTTAAAGACATAACGCTCGCCTCCGACCAGACCAATCTGAAGCTGACTTTCGGCGGACAGTATTACGACGGTGATAACAATGACAATAATTTCAACAAGGACAACTTCGTGGTTTATCTCAGTGCGAACGGAACGGACTATACTCCGCTGTCTTACGAGGTAAACGACGGTGATCAGGTCGATCCTTACTGGGTATTTGCAACCAAGAACTTTACGCTCAAGAATGCGACTTCGACGCTTTACATCAAGTTCGAGGCGAAAGCATCTTCGAAGTTCCGTCTGGACGATATCACGCTGATGACCGGTAACGGCGGCGAGGAGATCGACTTGGCGGGCGGCGGTGTCGTGCCTCCCGATCCGAGCGGCGATGCGATTTACGAGAACAATTTCGACAAGACGCCTGCCGAGAAGGTTGATAATAAATGGCCGTTCCTCGATCAGACCGATGCATGGCAGAATGCTTCCGGTACGGGTAATTCGACGGTGACCTATACCTCTGCGAACGTATCGGTGCGTACTTCCGGTAAGCTCAGCGGCGGTTACGACGGTGCTTCGGGTTCGAACAAGATTTTCTTCGGTTCGGCACCTGCGACTTTCGACATCAACACTATTACGATGCCTGCGGGCAAGACCAACTACCGGATCATCTTCGGCGGTGCTTATTCGCAGAGTAACGGCGGTACTTACGACAACATTTTCAAACCCGAATCGTTCCACGTTGCCGTAGGTAACGGAACCGACTGGTCGGGCAATCTGACTTACGAGAAGATCGGCGGCAGCGATACGACCGATCCTTACTGGGTCCAGTTCGCCGTAGATTTCACGCTCAAGGAGGCTGTCAGCCAGCTTTCGATCCGTTTCACGGCTGATCTGGCGTCGGTATTCGCAATCGATGACGTACAACTCGTCGAGGGCAACGGCGGTCAGGAGGTCGATCTCGAAGGCGGTGTGGTTCCGCCCGATCCGGGTGAGGCTACGGCCATTACCATTCCCGAGCTGATCGCACAGATGACTGATACGGAAGCTCCGGTGGATGCCAATGCAGATCGCTATCTGGACGCTGTGGTGATGAACGACGTGGCCGGTGCCAATTATACCTTCAACAACCTGATCCTCGCTACCGAGAATGCGACGGAGGCCGGTAACGGCATCACGCTCTACGGCAGTCAGGTAGAACCTTCGACGCTCGGTCTGAACAAGGGTGACAAGGTGCGCGTAACCCTTTATAAAGGACTTGCCAAGGTGGTAAATTACAGTGGTATGTACGAAGTGACGGGCGCTAAGGAAGCGACTTGGTGCAAGGTCGAGAAGACCGGTACGGTGACTTCGATTCCCACGGCGACGATCGCTGCTGCGGATCTGGCGAAATATCAGGGTATGGCCGTGACGATCGCCAATGCGTCGGTTGCCCAGGCAGGTGTTTGGGCGAGCGCCAGCGCACTCTCTTCGCATACTTTCACTGCCGATGGAGCCAATTTCACCGTATTCTGCAAGCAGAGCGATGAAAAGAACCCGAGCGTGTTCCTCGACGTACCTTTTAAGGCTGGCTCGGGTAATATCTCCGGTCTGGCTGCCGTATATAAGAATAATTCCCAGCTCGTTCCGCGCAATCTGGACGACGTGGCCGCTTTCAGCGACAGCTCGACCCCGATGATTACGGGGGTAACTCCGGCCAGCGTTTCGATTCCGGCAATCGGCGGCAATGAAACGATTATTGTTTCGGTTGCCAATAAGGGTGAAAATGTGCTTAGCGTTAGCGGCCTGAGCGGGTTGCTTGAAGCTACTGTCGATAATGCCAACAATATGGTGACAGTAACGGCGCAGCCCAATACCGGCGCTGTTCAGAATCAGACGCTGACGATCGCTATTGCCGGTGGCAACAGCGTGACGGTGCCTGTCACACTCCTCGGTGTCGGAGGTGGAGGAACCGGTGAGGTCGTTGCGTTCTCGATCACGGATATTAAGGCAGATAATGCAGATCTTCCCACCAATGGTTACGGTTCGCAGGTTGTCGCTACGCCCAGTACCTGGGTTAGTTGGACCGTCGGCGGCATCGAGTTCACGGGTGTGAAAATCTGTGAATCGCCCGCTTCCAACGGCTCGATCATTCAGATGCAGGGTAATGACTCCGATGCGGCTAAACAGGCGAAGCTGCAAAACGTGACGCCGATCGACGGGATGTCGAAGATCAAGATCGTTTTCCGGTCGTATCCGAATAAGAGTGGCAGCTACTACAACCCGGGATATACGATGACCGTTGCCGGGGCTGCTCAAACTCCTGTGGAAACATACACGGATAAGAGCGGTTACAGAGAGTATGTACATGAGTACGATCTGGCCGGTTTGGGTGCTGATTCCTTTGTGCTCGACAATAATAAGGTCGGAGCCTTGTATATCGAATCGTTCGAGATTACCAAATAGTTTTTAATATGCTGGATACCGACTCTTGGAGGGATCATCCCCTCCAAGAGTTTGGTTTCTCGGATAGTTTTTTATAGTTTACCGATGATGTCGATGTTCAGATATTGTGAGAAGGGATGGAAATGGCTGTTCCTGACGATGATTGCGCTCTCTGTCGTAGCTTGCGGCGACGATACGGACGATTTTTGGGGTTCTGCCGTATGGCGGACCTCTTCGACGGTCGGAGCTGCGGAGGGTTCGGCCGCCATACAGATTGAGGGACCTGTCGGCGCCGGATGGCGTGCCGAAATCAAGGACGGAGGTGCTTGGTGCTCGTTCAGGCTCAACGATCCGACGGTCCTCGTGAAGGAGGGCACCGTACAGAGTTCGAACATCAGCAATATCCTGGACGTTTATTATACGCGGAATACCGGGAGCGGGGAACGTTCGGCGACCATCGAATTCGAATTTCTCGGCGGAGAGCCGCAGGTGCTCGTGCTGACGCAGTTTTCGGCCTCTTCGACCAACGATCCCTACGACGAGGGGCATGCGACGGCTTGGGCGGAGCTGCCGGAAAAAAAGACTGATGAGAATTTTATTTACGTCAGCCACTTCGCTTCACTCAATAACCGTACCGTGCGCAACTATTCGTTCTGTTACGACAAGACGCTGCACGTGGCGCATTGGGTAGCTTATCCGCTGCACTCGGTGTACAGAGGATCGATCGACCGTACCAACGATTTCCAGTACGATCCGAAGGTCGATTATTCGTATCAGCCCAATCTGGTCGAAAGATCCTATACGGGAAGCTATGATCGGGGACATCAGCTCCCTTCGGCGGACCGTACGGCTACGCGGGAGTTGAATCTCCAGACGTTCTATGCGACCAACATGACTCCGCAGCTCAATCGGCTCAACCAGGATATGTGGGCCAATCTCGAAGCCAAGGTGCGTGCGCAGATATGCAGCGACACGCTCTACGTGGTGACAGGTTGCTATTATGCCAATACCAATACGACGACGACCGACCGTGACGGGAAAGTTTGTCCGGTCCCGACGAATTATTTCAAGGTATTGCTTCGCACGCGCACCGGTACGACGGGCAAACGTATCGCGGACTGTTCGGCCGACGAATTGAAGGCGATCGGATTTTGGGTGGATCAGAAAAGTTACGGCGACATTCAGCCGCCTGCGTCCATTTGCATGAGCGTGGCGGAGATTGAAAAGAAAACCGGTTTTACGTTCTTTCCCAATATTCCCGAGTCGGCTGCGGAATCCGTAAAGGCACAAAACTCTCCGAGCCAATGGGGAATCCAAAACTAATTTGACTTATGAAAAAACGACTGATTTTTACAGGACTACTGGCCTTACTGTTCGCAGCCTGCTGTTTCGCGCAGAAACCGTACAAGGTGGTCTTTTACAACTTGGAGAACTTTTTCGATACGATCAACGATCCCGAGGTCAATGACGACGAATTCACGCCGGAAGGACCTAAAAAATGGAATTCTGTCAAGTATGCGAAGAAGTTGGGCAATACCGAAAAGGTGCTTTTCGACATTGCCGGTATCGATAAGGATTATCCGATCGTGATCGGCGTATCGGAGGTGGAGAACCGCTCGGTGCTCGAAGATATCATCGCTACGCCGAAGATGGCTCCGGGCAATTACCGGATTTCGCACTACGACTCTCCCGAAGCTCGCGGTGTGGACGTCGCTTTTATGTACCGTCCCGATGTATTCAAGCTGGAGGGCAGCGCACCGATCCGCACGCAGATTCCTTCGCTTCCGAATTTCAAAACCCGCGATATTTCGACCATGTGGGGTACGATCGACGGCGAACCGTTCTTCTTCATGGTGGCTCACTGGCCTTCGCGTCTGGGCGGCAAGGACGCTTCGGAGTTCAAGCGTATCGCCGTCGGCGAGCAGATGCGTCGAATCGCCGACTCTGTCCTGAAGGTCAATCCCGCGACCAAGATCGTGGCGATGGGCGACTTCAACGACGATCCGACCGATCAGAGCATGCTCGAAGGATTGGGTGCCAAGCCCAAGACGAAGGAGCTTCAGCCGGGCGATTTCTTCAGTCCGTTCCACGCCGTGCTGCGTGCTGGTATGGGAACGCTGGCTTACGGCGACGCTTGGAATCTCTTCGACAATATCGTGGTGTCGGAGAATCTGGTCAATGCGAAGCCCGGCGAGCTGCGGCTGGTGCGGGCTCCGGGATCGAAGTACTACGGGAATGTTTTCAAGCGTAACTATATGATCCAGCGGGAGGGGCAGTTCAAAGGCTATCCTTTGCGCACGTACGTCGGAAACAATTTCCAGGGCGGTTACAGCGATCACTTCCCCGTTTATATCTACATCGGTAAATAAATACCTTAACTTGAAAGGATATGAAAATAAAAAGTTTACTAATTTTTGTATTTACCCTGATGTCGTTGACTGCGTTCGCTCAAAGCGGCGGTATCAAGGGTAAGGTCGTTTCCCGCGAGGGACGTGTCGCGGTGGACGGGGTGAAGGTTTCGGTCACTCCCGGTGAAATGACTGCCACGACCGACGGCCGCGGTGGGTTCGTGATCGAGAATGTCGAGCCCGGCGAATATACGTTGCAGTTCGAGGCTCCCGAATTCGAGCCTTTGACGCTCGTGGTGCGCGTGGACAAGATGGTGCGCGACATCAATACGGTGATTCTGGTCCCAAAACATTTCGTGTGAATCGGGGAATCACGAATCGTATAAAAGAAATACCTGAACAAAAAGGCATTAAACAAACTTGGTTTGCAGACAAGCTAGGTAAGAGCATTGTCAACGCTTACGTGTGCCACCGTAGGCAGCCGAGCCCCGAGCTACTTTTCGAGATAGCTAGAATCTTGCAAGTAGACCCTAAAGACTTAATCGACAGCAAAGAATCCAAATTAATATGAAACTCACAGACATTCTGAAAGGCTCAGAATATAGCCTCGCATTATTTTCAACCGAATCGATTATTAGCTTAGAGGCTAAGATCACCGAGAAACCCAATAAAAAAGGTGGCGTCGATCCGTATGTCAAATGCATCATTCGAGACAAAGAGATAAAGCTAACCCCGGAAGAGATCGTGCGTCAACTCTATACGGAAGAACTCATAGAACGATATGGTTATCCCAAAGAGCGTCTTGTTTTTGAATACCCGGTTTATTTTGGTCGGGAGGCCAAACGGGCTGATATAGTTATTCGGGACAAGGATGATTTTAACGTAGCCTATATCATTGTCGAGGTCAAAAAGCCCAAAGCAAAGGATGGACGTGAGCAACTGAAATCATATACACATAGCACGGGAGCAAGCATGGCTGTCTGGACGAACGGGTCGGCCATTACCTATTACCAGCGAAAAAATCCGAATTATTTTGTCGATATCTCGAATATTCCGAAGGTTTTCGAAACGCTTGAGGATATTTTGAATACTCCGTTTACGATGGATGATTTGATAAAATCCGACAAGCTGACCCAAACGGGCAAATCCCTTAAAGACCTCATTACGGAAATGGAGGATGAGGTTTTGGCAAATGCCGGGGTCGATGTATTCGAAGAAGTGTTTAAACTGATATTTGCCAAATTGTTCGACGAGCAAATCGGAGCCACCGACCCGAAATACAACCTGGAGTTTCGAAACTCGGGACAAAGTGATATTCAGTTAAAAGCCAAAATTGAAAAACTATTTAAAAAAGCGTGCGATAAATGGGAAGGGGTTTTCTCGGACGATGCCAAGATTAACCTAACACCTCCGCACCTTTCGATCTGTGTTTCTTCTTTGGAAGGAGTGAAACTTTTCAATTCGAACTTAGACGTCGCGTTGCCACTCCCCCCACTGCGGCAAAACGCACGAATGAATGCCCATATAGCTTTCGGACAAGGGCGCACAGTCTATTCATCATCAATTCCCAGATATTCGCGGGTGGTAACAAAACGACACCCCCGGTTTTTGAGCCAGATTAACAATTGTTCAAGTTTACCCTGGAGACGCCTTCCCGAACATTGTGTAAGATACCGGGGGATGCCGAAGGCAGGGTCCCCCAACCGGTCGGAAAATTCCCACGGATGAAAATAGAGGTTCAAATGACCGTCATGCCGTAAAGCGCTCCGGCAAAGCATCTTGTACTCAAGAGCAATATACTAGACAATTAAGTGCTTATAATGACTTATTTACTAG
>OLOW01002996.1_pt1 | contig 10953 bp, 14 predicted proteins | sample 1672801 | NCBI WGS metagenome assembly OLOW01 (sample SAMEA3136725, study PRJEB25190) | human gut metagenome | biome: human gut; feature: human-associated habitat; material: faeces | place: Austria | collected 2013
TCCATACCGTAACAATTTCGGTTTAATTCCTCTATACGCTCATAATTTGTCATACCTTTCTCTCCATTTCCGCCCGCAGGCTTTCTTTGATGTAATAGTCAACGCCGATTTTTTTGCAAATCGCCTCGGCATTTCTCCCAAATTCCGCCCAGTTTATATCTGATTTATGATAATTGAGTTTTCCAATTTTCACCTTATCGGCAATCGCCGCTACCAAGTGCAGATTGATAAAAAACTCTCTTTCGTTCGTTACAGGCTCGAAAGAAATCCAAGTTTTAATCCCTCGGCTATGCGCCTCCGTAAGAGCGTCAACTCTCGCTTTCCACAAAGGGTCTTTTTCATTCCCGATACCGTCAAGGGTTATACCGTACCAATCGTTCTCATCGAGCAAATCAAAATCTCTGCTCCCGTCGCCTTTGGTGAGTATTTGCACATTGTTTCCGCTTTCCTTAATAGCCTTGATTATTTCCCTCGTAGGCGTTGTATCGTAGCCTGTCGGATAAGGGTCGCAGGTAAAGCAGAGGTGAATAAGTTTCCCGGTTATCTTCTCTTTTTCAAGCTGTTGCTTCGTTGTCTCTACTATGCCCGCCCTCGGTTGTACATTCGTGTGAAATTCCTCGCGGGATTTATGTAAGACATTTGGTGCGAAACAGTAAAAACAGCGGTGCGGACAGCCCGTGTAAATATTCAGCGCATAGTCGCCGTATTCTTTTGCTTTGCCTTTCGGCTCATATATTGGTTTCATATTCAATCCCTCCCGTTAGCGCTCAGTATTGCGCATACGCCGTAGCCGACTATCGCGCCTATTATTAGTCCTATCGTAAAATTTATCATATAAACCTCTCCCTTAATTCCGCGTTACGCATTCCGAATTATTGCCCGATTTCGTCAAGCCGTTTTTTCATAATATCCAATGCGCCGTAACAGGCGTTTTTAAACTTTGCGGCCGTTTCGGGGTTTTCTTCAAACTGCTTTTTAAGGCTTTCGGTTATCTTTTTGAAGTCCCCGTCGAGCGCGTCGAAATAAAACTTAAATTTGACCGTTTCCGCCGAGGATGAGACCGCAAGCTGCTTTTCAAGCTGCTTTGCCCGTTCTAAAGCTTTGGCTTTTTCGCTGTCTATATTGGCGAGCTTCTGTTCGTATTCGGAAAGAGTTTTTTCGGCGTCGGCTTTTGCTTTTTCGGCAGCTTCGGCAAGCTCCTTTTTATGCTTTTCTTCAAGCTCTTTTTTGGCGGCTCTTAATTCCTTATCAGCTGCTTTTTTGGCGCTTTCGGCAGCTTTGTCCTTTATTTTCTGCATTTCGGCGGGGTCGGGCTCGGCAACGGCTACGGGTACGGGCTTGTTTCTCTCGGCTTCAAGCTCTTTTTCAAGCTCGGCTATACGCTTTTCGGCTTTTTCGGCGTCCTGTATAGCTTCGTCGCGCTCTTCCTTGGCGGCGTTGCGCTCATCCGCAAGAAGCTCCAATTGTTCTCCCTTGGCATCGTTTTCCTTTACAAGCTGTTTTACCTGCTCTACCGTCATTCCGGCAAGGTCGTTATTCTCGGTAAATTCCTCGCGGTCTACGCTCGGCAGCTGCGCTATAAGAGCCAGCTTTGTTATGCCGAGGTTTGCATTTGACTGCAAAAACCGTTCTCCGAGTTCCTCATACGGCTTTATATATGTATAGGCCTGCCGCTCGTGAATACCGAGTTCCGCCACGGTGTAATCCTCGAAGCTTTCGTATCCCATTTCAAGGTACAGCTTTGTGTCCCGCATTTCCTTTAAAAGCTTCGCCGATTCCATAAGGCTCGCATACGCCGCATTGGCGCAGGCTAATATCCTGCTGTTTAATTCATAAGCTTTATCTTTATTCGTTTTTGTTATTTCATTCATATATATTTGCTCCTTTAAGCTGTTTTGGTTGTGGTTTTCGGTGCTGATATCGGTTCGCCCGATTTTGTTCTTTTACTGCCGCCGTTTACCCAGGCAAGCCACATATCAAAAAAGGCTTTTGCCTCGGGCGTAAGCGGCGTCCGGTTATTGTAACCCTGCACCTGCGTTAAGGCTTTGTCATGCATTTCAATTGTGTAAAGCGATTTATTCGGCTCCGCAGTTAACCGTAAAAACAGAATTGCGAGCGTTCCCTCCATATGTCTGCCGGCGTACCCGCCCACGCAATGCTCCATCGCCTTGCCCTCGTCCACAATTTCTTTAATTGTGTGAGGAATAATAATCGAATATGTGCCGTCGGTAAAGCTGTATTGCTTTTCATATTTTTTAAGGTATTTTTCAGCGGCGATTTCCTTTTTTCTGTTCTCCGCCGCTCTCTTTTCTTCGAGCATAACGCGTTCGGCTGCTGCCGCGTTATCATGCGCTTCCTTAAGATTTTTCGGAAAAGCCACATTGTGAACTTTTAAATCGTAGCCGAGAGCATCCGCCATTTGCAGGTAATCCGTGTATTCGGAGTAATCTTCATTTTTAAGCACATATTTAAAAGCTTCATCAAGCGAAATACCGGATTTTTTCACCTCGCCCGCAAAGCGTTTGATATTATGCTCGTTTCCGAAGCAGTCAAGACATTTTTTTGCTTTTGCAAAGTCAGGCCGTTCTTCACCGAAGCAAATGCTGTGCGCCGCACGCAAAAGTCTGAGCGTGCCACCGTTTTCTTTAAAGGCGTTGTATTCCTGCTTGCTCATTTTAAAAAAATCGGTTATATTCTTTGCTTTCCAATTCGTATAAGGAAAAGATTTTTTACCCAGGTTTATAAGCTCCCGCACAACATCACAATGTCCTAATTTTTGCAGCATTTCAAGCTGCGGGTACATTGCGAAGTATGAAAGATATGTCAACATCGGACCGTTATATACACAGCCGCAAAAATGCTGCGCGTCATAAGATATATAAGAATCAAGCTGATTGTATTTCAAAAACGTGCTTTCAAGGCGGTTAAGCCCGAAAACCTCATAGCCTTCATCTATTCCGTAAAACATCGCCGTGCTTGGAAAAGGCTCGCTTATTCTGCCGACGCTGTAAAAATCGCCACTGTAATATTCCGGGCAGTATTTTACAGCGCCCCCCGGGGTGAGCAGATATCGGCTTTTTTCGGTAAGCTCTGTTTCGGGGGCGAGACAGGGTTCATAATCTCTCTCCGCGAAATAACATCTTGCCTCAACTCTGTCATGATTTACCGCATGAATTACAACAACCTTTTTTCTGCACCATAGGTTTTTACGCTGCTTTGATTTGCCGAGGTTTTTAACGGTCGTAACAGCGCCGCAAAGCGGGCAACATCTTAAATCGCCGTGACCGACATGCATAAATTCTCTGTCCTCATAACTGATTATCCTTTTCAGGCAGGATTTTACAAACCTCTGCCGGCAGTGCGAACACTGAAATTCGCGGTCGCCGTTCGGCAAGGTATCGTAAAACAGATAATGCGGGAAAAGGTTGTCTATCAGTTCTTTTTCTCTTTCGGCGAGCTCTTCAAATTCGGGTGATTTCATATACATACACCCGCCTTACAAAAGATCCATAAGCGAAATGCTTACGGGTTCTTTTTCCTTGCCTTTAACAGAAGCACATAGATCTATCGTCATTTTAAATTCAATATCCGCACCGGGAAAATAAAACTGCACCGCCCGGCGGTAGGCTTCCAAATCGCTTATGCTGTTGCCGCAATCCTTTGCAACGGCAGTCATACATTCCTTAAAACTTTGCTTGCTTTCAATTATCGCCTGTGCAAATTCGCTCTCTTGTTTGCAAAAGCTTACAAGGGCGGATTTTACCGCCGACATCATTGCCTTTTCTTTGTTGCCGGTTATGCCGGCTGATTCCTTGTTCAGCTTTTCCTCAACATTATGTATAAGTAAATCGTTCATATCGTTACGCTCCCTCTCCTATATCAAAATCAAACATAGTCATTTGCTCATTTGTTTCTTCGTATTGCTTAAGGTAGCCCACGCCGTCGCGGAAATAATCCGGGTTCAGCTCTATGCCGTAACCCTTTCGCCCAAGCTTAATTGCTGTGAGCGGCACCGTCATAAGCCCGCCGAACGGGTCAAGCACAAGCTCTCCGGGGTTTGAGTATCGGTTTATAATCCGCTCCACTATGTCTATCTGTAAGGGGCAAACGTGTAAAACCTGCTGCCGGTGCGATTGTGTTGTATTAAGGGTCTTCATTCGGTTTATATCATCCCACACTTTATCCGACCAGGAAGCGGGCGGCATAAGCGCAAAGGTTGCCGGCAGTCTGCCGTCCTTATCAAGCTGCTTTGCCTGCTCAACGTGTTCTTCGTAATCGTATACGTGAGAAACGGAAAATTTCTTGTAAGCCTTTTGCAACTGAGAAATGGAAAGATTTTTAATTTCATCCTTACTTAAAAATCTGTTGCCGCTCGAACGGTAAAAAGCGTTAGCGTCGAGCTGCCACTGTGCCCGGGTATATTCTTCCTTTGATTTGCTCACAGGGTTGTCCGCATATGCTTTGGTGGTATCTGTCGGCAGCTTTCTGAAAAGCAAAACGTATTCGGGGCAGCCTACACCCATCTTCGAGCCGTCCTTACACTGTTCGGACCACCCGAGGCGGTATGTCTGATTGTTTTCCCTTACAACGTCGGTTAAAACCACTATGCGCCCCATATACCTGAAGCCGTGCTTCATAAAGTGCATTACCGTCATATCCGAAAAGGGGTCGAGCGTCGGCATACCGTCGCCGGTTGCGTTGCCGAACAGTATTCTGTCCTTAACGTGTATCGCCGCTATGCGCCCGGGCTTTAATATTCTTAAAAGCTCCGGCGTTAAAAAGTCCATTTGTTCAAAAAATCGGTCGTTGTTATCGTTATGACCGAAATCGTTATATGACGGTGTGTATTCGTAATGATTTGAAAACGGTATCGAGGTATGTATTAAGTCAACCGAATCAGCCGGCATATTTTTCGTTTCTTCGCAGCAGTCGTTTAATACCGCCGTGAAATTCTTTCCTTTAACTTCCGTGCGTCTCACTCCTATGCTCCGCTCCATTTGAGCGATTATTTGTCTGTTGCCGAGACCGTATTCCTTAACGATAGCCTGCATTTTTGCGGCTTGGCGCTTGTAACGCTCCCACTTCGCAAGCAGCTCGTCAAGTACCGATTGTTCGCTTTCGGTGTAAATAATATCTATTACAACCTCATTTGTTTGCAAAAATCGATATATACGGTGCACCGCCTGAATAAAATCGTTGAATTTGTAATCTATGCCGCAGAATATAGCCCTGTGGCAGTAGCGCTGAAAATTGCACCCGCTGCCGGATATTTCTTTCTTCGTCGCAAAAAGACGTATTTTACCCTCGGAAAAGTCTATTGTGCGATGCTCGCGCAAATCTAAGTCCTGCGAACCGTATATTTCCACAGCCTCGGGCATTTGGTGCTTTATCTCGTGGCGCTCAGCCTCAAGGTCGTGCCAAAGTATGAAATTATCCTCGGGCGACGCGTCAACTATCTCTTTTGCCTTTGCAATTCTCGCGGCAATGCTTTCCCGCTTTTCTTTTGCTGCTTCGGTCAAACCCTCGGCAGCATCATTTATTAGCTTTACCTGTCCCGTTTTGCGGTCAACCGTTAGCTCAGCGGGTGCGGGCAGCTTGTGGTAATTTATCTTCATAGGCGGCAGGTCATAGCCTGTGGCATCGTAGCCTAAATCTGCCGGAGAGGATAAAAATAACGCCCAAGATGATACCCATAGCCAAAATTCATTTTCTTTGTGAGGGTAGAGCGTTAAATTATTCGCCTTTGTGCTGTCACGCTTGAAAAAACGGGTCAACCCCTGCCCGGTGTCCATTACTTCAAGATATCCTGCATAATGGATTATTTCTTTATATTTGTTCGGGTCGGGCGTTGCGGTTGCGACAAGCTTGTATTTTATACCTTTAAATTTAGGCAAAAACGTTTGGTATGTCTTACTGCCGAATGATCTTAAAACCGAAGCTTCATCAAGGCAAACGGCGGTAAAGCTTTTCGGGTCTATATTGCCGTCGCGCACTCTTTCATAATTGGTGAGAAGTATGTCGCTTTCAGCGTTCGCCGCTTCTTCCATATTGCGTATGTACTCCGGCTTTTTCATTCCGAGCAGCTCCACAGCGTCGCGCGCAAATTCCTGTTTAACGCCAAGCGGCAAAACAATTAAAGCCCGTCCGCCCTCGTGATTTATAACCTGACGGCAAAACTCAAGCTCCTGCACCGTCTTGCCGAGACCGAAAGACTCAAACAGTGCGCGCCTGCCGCCTTTGAGCGCCCATATTACCGCGTCGCGCTGGTGCGGCTTTAACGCGGGGTGTATATCCTCTTTTGATACTTCAAAGCCGCTGTCAGGTGCTACGCAAACCTTTGAATTTAAAAACTCCGTATATGTCATTTTTTTAACCTCACAGGCATCAGCATTTGCCGCATATTTCCGGAATTAACAATAATAGCGCCCTTCTCGCCCGAGCAATCCATAATCACATTATCTCCCGCGGCTCTCAGTGCATCGGCGAGAAAAGAAGTTTTAACGCCTACTGTAAACGGTTCGCCGTCTAACTTACATTCCACCTCATCGGTAAACGTGCCGGTGCCGAAATTATAGGAAAGCACAATGCTTTCGGAAACATCCAGCCGCAGCGGATAATCCGAGCTTTGGTTCGGCAGCGCTGTAACTCTGGCTAAAGCAGATTTTAACTGTGCTGTTTTAAGCGTGATATGCTGCGTAACACCGTTCAAACTCTTTTGAATTTGCCCTTTCACGTTCGGGTATTCGTCCGCGCATAAATTGACCTTGCATACCAAATCCGCGCCTACAAATTCAAGGGTTTTCGTGTTATATCTCAACTCGAGGTTTTCGCCGGATAGCACAGCCATAGCGGTTTTTATATCGTTCTTAAAAATATTGAACGTTCCTTTGCCGGTTGCCGAAACGTCTTTTTCAATCGTTGCGGCACGGTAGCCGTCACAGGCGGTTATAGTCAGCTTTTTGTTGCTTATCTCAATATTAAGGCATTGCAGCGCCGGTTTAACCGAACGTTCGGCACAGGCGTATAATACCGACTTTACCGCCGCGAAAAATTCATCTGTGTTTATAGTTGTGGATGATGCGTCGGCGCCTAAGCGCTCAATCTGCGGGTATTCTTCCGGGTCTGCGCAAACAAAGCTTGTTTTTGCGCGCCCGCATTTTATTGTCAGCTTGTTGTCCTCTGCAATAACAGTCACGGCGGGGTCGCTGCACTTTTCCAAAAACAACGCCACAGCCGCGCCCGGTATGCAGGCGGCGTTCGGGTTTTCTATTGCGGCGGGCACCGAGGTAAAAACTGCCGTCGAAATATTGTACCCCAATATTTCGACCGTGCCTTTTTTGGGGGTTATATATACATTCCCGAGAATTGCCATTTGCTTTGGCGAGGTTGCCTTGCTCGCAAGAACAAGCGCCTCGATTAAAGCGTCTCTGTTTGAAGTGAAAATCATTCTGTTATATCCTCCTTCACGTGCCTTGCAGGGTCGGCGGTGTTGCGTTCCATATTCCGCTCGAATGCTGCGCGGTATGTTTCGTGGCGGTTTTTCTCTATTGCGGCGTTTGCTGTGGCTATGCTTCGGCGAATGTCGCTTTTCTTATGTGATAATTTGAGGTTTTCCCGGCGCAGCTCCTTGCACTCCTTGTTTGTTTCATAAAGAAATGCAAATTCTAAAAAAACTATGACTATAAGGGCTGCCGCAAGGAATACCAGCAGCTTTGTCGTTGTTTCGTCTAAATACATATTTATTTTCCCTCCATTCAATCCAATTTCTTTAAAACATCGCGCGTCATAGCAAGTAAGCTGTCCGCTGTAACACAAACGGTTACTACCCCGCCTGTTGTGGCGTAAAGAATATGCACATATTCCTCGCCGTTGTCGCATAGCTCATACTCCGCCCTTTCAATATTACGGTCTATAGCCTTTAAAAGTGCTGTCAATTCTCTTCTGCAAAATGCGCTTTTGTGCATGCGCTCCATACTCACCATAATGTTATATCTTTCCTTTCTAAATCTTGACAATTCGGATTCGCCGTGTTATAATTTAAGCAAATCCTTTCTTGATTTTGTGTGCCGCTCCCGTTTGTGACGTTTCGGGGGCGGCGGTTTTTATTTGCTGTATATATCATCGGACAAAAGACGAACGCCCAGCTTGTCCGAGATATATAAGACGTCTCCGAGATCGCGTTTTAACGGCTCATTTAAAAGCCTGCTGATATATCTTTGGTCGTGACCTGAGAGTTTTGCTAAATGTTCTTGCGTCCAACCTTTTTCAATCATCGCAATTCTAAATCGCTTTGAAATAGCTTCCGAGCGCGCCTGCTCGGGGCGCTTTTTTATTGCCGGCATATTCTCACCTCTGTTTATTGCCTTTACTTCCCGATTTTGCTATAATCACCTTGAAAGGTGGTGATTACTTTGAATAACTTCTGTCCTCTTATAAACGGACAATGCAACCCGAACTGCGTACTTATCGAAAAAGGCGGCAGCATATACGGATTATCAAACTATTGCTCATTTGCCGGAGCAATTAAAAAATCGGAAACAGCCGTCATTGACGAATTAAAGAAGATAGTTAAAGAAAAACGGTAGTTTTCCGTGCCGTGCAGTATGAGCTCATTCATCTGCACGGTGCTTTTATTCACCAGTTTAATTTTTTTACGTCCGCGGTCGCTCCTATGCAGCGCTCTGTCTTTCGCAAAATTTCGCATGCTTCGGCTACCGTACATCCTTTTTCTGCAAGCAGATTTACAACATCTTTTGAAATTAAAGCCATTTCCTCGTCGCTTATATTCACCCTTCCACCTCCACAATTTAATTTAACGCTCTTTCGGTCTGATTTCTAATGAACCATCTTTTTTGACAATTACCTCCGCCTCTTTGAACCCGTTTTCACCGTACGGTGTCAAAGGGGCAATATCTTTGCTGCGCCCGGATAAAAATATCTCCTCTGCCTTTTCACCTGAAAGATTAAGTATCTTTTTAATCTCCCAAACCTGACTTGCCTTAAAATCATTTACTCCGGACATTTTCTTTGAAAACGCGCTGCGTGTAATACCTAATTTTTCAGCCATATTCGAATATGTCATATTCGCTCTTTGAATTTCTTTTTTTAGCGCCGTAAAATCTACTCCCATACTTTCACCTCCCTCGACGTTTAAATCAATCCTCAAATATGCGGTATTGTATTTCCTGAACTCCGCTACCGTGTCCGGTATCAGTATCGCGTTATTTGCTTTAAGCTCGCAGCGCAGCTTTTCCCGCGCCTCACAGCCGCTCCCGGTATTATCGACTATCATTATCGGTATTCCGTCGCGAACGGCTTTTTTTAATTTCTTCGGCTTGCTTCGGTATAAGTTCATTTAAGATTTTGTCAAGCATTTCTTCACCTCCACAATTTATTTTTGAATTTCACCGGATATAAGTTTCAAAAACGGAAACCGATTTGTTAAAAAAATTTTTCTATGTCAGTCTTAAATAATTTTGACATCCTTTTTACTTCATCTAAAGTAAATTTAACCTTCCCATTTTCTTTTTTATTGTAATTTGATAAAGACATCTTTAAATAGTGCGCAACATCTCGTTGTTTCAAATTACGATTTTTTCTAATAAGTTTAATTTGCATTTGATTTCCCTCCTTTTGAAATATGTTTCCTATATTGAAACTTTACGTTTATATTACATCATTTCATTTTCTTTGTCAAGTAAAATTTGAAAAAATATTTCTTTTTTTGAAACTTATCTTTACTTTCATTTTTTGAAACTTTATAATTGCTCTTGGGTGATATTATGGAATTTAAAGATCGTTTAAGAGCACTTAGAATATTAAATGGGTATACACAGGAGCAACTTGCAAAAAAACTTTCCCTTTCAAAAGCAAATATTTCAAAATACGAATCCGGTATTATCGAACCAAATCTTAAAACATTGGAACTGCTTTCAAAAACTTTTAAGTGCACGGTCGATTATTTGCTTGATATAGAAAAACAACAATGCGACTACTCGTTTCCAATTAAACCGATTAGGGAGCGCATTGTGGATATTATGCACGAAAACAATCTAACCAAAAACGATTTTGCAAAAATCACAGAAGTAAAGCCCTATATTGTTGATTATTGGCTTAATGGCGATTTACCTATTGGCGAAGAACAGCAATTGAAAATTTATGACTATTTTAAAGGCAAGTATTCATTGAATTTTTTATTTCAACCAAACGGTTTTGATGATTTTACAGAACAAGAAAAGGAAGTCATAGCTTCTTATAGAAATACTCCTGAGATGCAGTCGTCCGTAAATAAGCTTTTAGGCATCGATACTATCGCTACAAAAAACATAGGCGAGGATATAGCCGAAACAGTTTCCAAAACTCAGGAAACACAGTATAAAAAAGCTCTTAAGCACAAAAGCACAACTGAAAAAACACATATAATAAAAATCGCCGCCCGCAACGGTTCTTATAAAGAACTCGCTTTGAACGACGAAGAATTAGAGGAGCTTCAGCGTAAGATTAACTCATTGCCCGAAGCTACGGATTTATAACCACTTTGCCGACGAACAGTTAAATCATAGCTTGTGCGTTTCTATGTACTGCTTGAAATTTTCGTATACTTCACATTCAAGCAGCGAGGTTAAAAAAGCGTTGCGCTTATAAAGAACATCCATACGCTCCGCACGGTATTCGGCGGCTTTCCTGCTTATTTTGCAGTTGACTGCAATTTTGTCCGCTGTACGCATATTGCAACCCCAAAGCACACACGCCGGAGCAAGCAGACGGGAGGCAAAAACATTTGCTGCCTGCTCTATCGGGTTATCCCCTGCCGTCGGCTCCCGATTAACCAATTTGTATTTGCCGACATGACCGAGTAATATATGTCCCAATTCGTGTGCGGCGGTAAATCGCTGCCGTTCGGGCGTCCTTGAGGGAGATTTTGAAGTACTCGCCGAGGAACGCCATGGTAAC
>OLOW01003000.1_pt1 | contig 10949 bp, 10 predicted proteins | sample 1672801 | NCBI WGS metagenome assembly OLOW01 (sample SAMEA3136725, study PRJEB25190) | human gut metagenome | biome: human gut; feature: human-associated habitat; material: faeces | place: Austria | collected 2013
AGATGGAATCGTTGATAAATCAGACTTTGCGATTATCAAGGAGAGCTTTGAAGTAAAAAGGTCTGAAGCGGAAAAGGCAATCGACAGGTTACAGAAAGAAGCAGAAAACATTGCTGCCGGGATTGAAAGAGATACCGAGTGGCTGGAAGAACACAGGAAATGGAAAACAATGCCTTCTCTTACCCGTAATGTGGTAGTGAGCCTTATACAGTCTGTAAAGGTATATGAGGGCGGTGATATAGAAATCGTACTGGATTGTGACGATGAATACAGGAAAATCGTTGCAAGAGCCGGGGAGCTGGAAAGACAGCATGATGCGGAAAGGCTGGTGGTTTAAATGGCAAGGAAGTCAAGAACACAGCCGAAACAGTCCACGGATACGCTGAAGGCTTTATCCAAAGTGTATAAGACTGCCATATATGTGAGGTTATCTGCGGAAAAAGATGAAACGAGAGACAGAAAAACCCTGATCAATCAGAGAAATCTCATTAAGAACTTTGTGGATCAGCAGATGGACATGGAAGTTTATGACATCTATATGGACGATGAAATTTCCGGTACAACATTCGACAGACCGGAATTTGAGCGTATGATGTCGGATATGAGGGCAGGAAGGATCAACTGCATTGTCGTAAAGGATTTGTCCCGCTTGGGTAGAGATTACATTGAAACGGGCAATCTGGTAGAGCGTGTATTCCCGATGATGAATATCCGCTTTGTAGCGATTACGGATAATTATGATTCCTCAAAGAAAGACGCAGACCTTATGGTTGCGGTCACGAATATAGCCAATGATCTGTATGCTAAGGATATTTCAAAGAAAATATCTGCCAGTAAGCAGGAAGCGATGGAAAAAGGTATTCCGACTGGAAATGTGGCTTATGGCTATAAGGTAGTCTTTAATGAAAATAAAGTCAAGGTAATGGTTGAGGATAAGGAAGCCGCAGATGTTGTAAGGTGGATTTTTAATGAGGCAGAAAAAGGTACACTGCATTCTGTGATAGCGGCAGAACTGAATGCGAAGCATATCCTTACACCTGCCCAGTACAAAGTAAGGCATAATATAGAGAAACTTGAAAAGCTGAGTGGAGTTAAGTGGACTGTTGATACATTGTCACAGATTTTAAAGAATGAAGTCTATATTGGAAGATATGTGACTGGTAAAGACAGGGTATGCCTGTACAGACACGAAAAGAGGCATACTACCAATAAAGATGAGTGGTATGTTTTTGAAAATCATCATATTGCACTTATTGCAAAGGAACAGTTCTATGCGGTACAGAAGAATAAAAGAAAGGTAATAAAGCCAACAAAAAAGCAGACAGTGAATATGCTGAAAGGCAAAATCATTTGCGGCTGTTGTGGAAGCAGTATCCATATTCACCCAGAGAAACACGCAAAGGTTTATCTGTGTACGCATAGAAAAAGATATGGAAAGGATAGTTGTAACTGCCTGGCTGTAAAGGTAGACGATGTATATGCAGCGGTGCTTGCCGTTATAAAAGAGCAGATACAGGTCTTTGTTGACAGGGAAATGATATTAAAGGAACACCACAATGACAGCAGGGTAATCAGACAGGAACAGGTATATACGGAAGCCGTGAATAAGTGTGTCAAGGAAATGGACAGGCTTATGGAATTAAAGAGCGGCTTGTATGCAGATTACACAGAAGAACTGCTTGATGAAAAGGAATACCTGCAACTGAACAGGGAGTATTCGCAGCGTATTGAGAAATTGAAGATACAGGCTGATGAATACAGGCAGGCGGCAAGTCAGTATGAAAGTGCTGAAAAGACCGTTGCCCAGTTAAAAGCTGAAATGCTCCGTTTTAAAGGAAAACGCAAGTTGACGCAGGAAATGGTCGATTTGTTTGTTGCACAGGTACGCATATACGAAAACAAGAATCTTGAGATCGTTCTGAACTATGAAGATGAACTGAAAAAATTCGCAGAACTGAATATGGAAAGAGAGGCAGGATAATGGCTGAGAAAAGAAAATTAGCCTTTTATATCCGTCTCTCTGATGCGGATGAGGAGGTAAAAGCAGGAACAAAAGACGAAAGTAACAGTATTACAGGACAGAGAAAACTCTTGTATGCGTATATCAAGAAAACAGAGGAATTTGCAGGTTTTGAGGTACTGGAATACTTTGATGACGGATATTCGGGAACAATGTTCAATAACAGGGCAGAATTCCAAAGGCTCATACAGGACGCAGAGCTTGGAAGATTTGAATGTATCATAGTAAAAGACTTTTCACGATTTGGAAGGGATTACCTTGAAGTAGGCAACTATCTGGAGTTTGTATTCCCTGCAATGGGAATGAGGTTTATTTCTGTCAACGATAATTATGACAGTGACAGAAACTTTGGTGTTACCGGAGGAATGGATGTAGCTTATAAGAATCTGATTTACCAGCTTTACAGTATGGATTTATCAAGAAAGGTAAAGAGTGCCAGAAGGACAAGAAATCTGAGTGGCGAATACACGGCATCATTTGTCTGCTATGGATACAAGAAAGATCCGGACGATAAGCATAAGCTGATAATAGATGAAGAAGCTGCAAAGGTTGTTGTGGAGATATTTTCACTGATCATTGCAGGATATAATGCAAGTGAGGTTGCCCGCATATTAAATGAGAGAAAAATCCCGACAAGAGTTCAAAACCAGTGGAAGAATGGAATCAATTATGTTCCGGTTCATAATAAAGGGGATTATATGTGGGATAATTCAGAAGTTATAGCGATTGTCCAGAATGAGCAGTACAAAGGAATAATGATCCAGAATAAATGTGAAACTGTTGGTTTTGGAGATAATAAGAAGGTTCGCAAACGAAATAAAGAGGACTGGTCTGTTGTAGAAGGTGCAATACCAAGAATAGTAAGCGATGAAATGTTTGATGAAGTCAATAAAATGCTACGGGTTGAAGCCAGAGGGATTGAAAAGAGTACAAAGAAACGTAAGAAAAATCTTTTTATCTGTCCCTATTGTGGAAGAAAGCTGATGAATTCCAGTGCAGTATGTACACCGAAGCTCCTCTGTCCAAAACGCAGGATGGTAAGGACTGGCGAATGTCAGCAGATTTTTATGCTGAAGTCAGAAGCACAGGACAAGGTGCTGGAAATCATCCCGGAGAAATGCGTGTCCGCCTGTTCGATCTCCAGCGCCTCGATCTGCTTGTCCAGCTCCTGCGACGTCCGCCGCATCCCGCGCACCTGATCCCGCTGCGCGGTCTGCGCCGCTTTTGCACGCCGGTTCTGCGCATCCACGTCCTCCCGCACCTGCTGCGTGGCCGGCGCAAACCGGCCGGCCAGCAGTGCACTCTGTCCCTGCAGCGCCAGTGTCCCAAGCTTCAGCCCCTGCGCCGCCTCCACGCCGCGCAGATAATTCTGGTACGTCCCGTACTGCTTCTGCATGCCAGGCGACCGGCTGTATTCCTGCTCCGAAACCTTCCCGGAAACAGCCACGCCATTTCTCGTTTTCTGCGTTTCGTTGACCGCATTTTTATATGCCTCAAACGCCGCGTTCTGCCCCGGCGTCTGATAATTTCTGCTTCTGTAGTTCGGGTCGAACGCCGTATCCTGCACGGCTCCCGGATTCTTGTACTGTTCATATTCGCGCAGCGCGTCAAGCCCGCTCCGTTTGAACGTTGTGGTCTTTCCCTGTGTCTGCGTCTGCCCGTAAGACGTCGCAGAGCTGGCAGCGTATCCGCTGCCAGCTTCGTATTCCTTCAGGGCATCCAGCCCTGTCCGCCTCTTCTTTGCCATGTCCGCCTCCTTATCGTTCCAGCGGGATCCCGAAGCCCGCACGGTTCAGGATCGTCACCAGCTCGTTATACTGTTTCTTGCCTGCCGCGCTGGAAAGACTCAGCTGCCCAGCTACCCCGGCGAACAGCTCATATGCCTTCTGCTTCTGCCCGGCCTGGATCCACTCGGTCATGCCGCGTTTGAGCTGGTTGTAGGTCTGCGCCTGCGCACCTCCCGAGCCGCCTTTGTTGTACGTGTTGTCGATGTACCCCTTTCCGGTTTTGCCGGAACTGCTTCTCCCACCGCCGCCTCCGCCGCCGGATTTCTTCGCCGCGGCCTGCTCCGCCGCCAGCGCCTGCAGGTAGGCTGCGTTCTCGTTGTTTGCCTTCTGCGCCCAGTAGTCGAGCATCGTCGCCCACTGGCTCTGGTCCAGCGACCGTTCCGAGTTGTACGCGCTCCGCGCATCCGAAAGATCCGAATAATAATCGCTGACCGTATCCCGGTACCGGCCGTAGTCTGTATCTTCCCGACCCTTCACGAGACTGTACTGGTTATAAAGGTCCGTCCCCTCATCCTGATACCGCTGATATGCCTGCTGCTGCAGCTGCGGCACGATGTCGTTGAGGTTCTGCAGATACGCGTTGTACGCCTGCTGGCCCACCTGCTCACCGTAGGTTGAGCCATAGCCGCCCGTGAGTGCCGCCGCCTGCCCCATCGTGTCCTGCATGGCAAGCCGCCCGAGCCGCTGATACTGCTCACGGTACTGCTGGTACAGAGGATCCGTCCCCATATCATAGCTGAATTTCTTCCGGTTCCGGATCTGGTCATACAGGCTCGTCAGCTCATCGTCCCATCGCGATTGATACGCGCCCGGCTTGCTGGCCTTGACCTGCTCCAGATACGCCTGCGCCGCCTGCACGCTGCCCGACGGCGTGTACCCGCTCTCCAGCCCGTTCAGCTTGCTTCTCGTGTAGTCCGACACGCCGGACATGGTGTAAGGGCTGTTCCTGGTCTGATAGCTGCCGCCGTAGTTCCTCGTCGTCTGGTTCTTGTTCACCAGCTGCGACTGGTAGCTGCCGTCCGCGTTCACGCCCGTGATGCGGTACGTGCCGCCGCCGGTCACGACCTCGTCGCCGGTCGAAAGCCCCGCCGGTGCCCTGCCGCCCGACTCTACTCGATATACGCTCATAGTCTCACCGCCTTAAAGCTTGAAATGTGTCGCGTACTGCTTCGGCATGTACGCCTGGTTGTAGGCGTTGAAGTACCCCTGATAGTAGCTGTTGTACTTCGCCGCCTCGTTCGCATATTTTGTCGTCTCCCCGTTGGCGTCGCAGATCTTCATCCCCAGATACCAGCGGTAGATCTCATCATACGGCCACGGGATCAGAAGCTGTGTCTCTAAGTCCACGTCCTCCCCATAGCCCGTAAACGGCTCCGGTTCCTTCTCGTGCTCGTGCGTACAGATGATATCCCGATACACGATCCCGTCCAGCTCCGACAGCCACCGGACCTTATCCGGCGTCTCGTACTGGTTCGGCAGTAACCGGTCGACCGTCTCGATCGCTTCCCGAATTTTCATTTTTCCTCCTTACCAAAAGAAGGGGCATTTCTGCCCCTTCCTCTGCTTCCTGCCGTCATGGGCATTCACTTGTCAGTTGTCCGCCTGCGCGCGGCGGAAGGCTACCTCCTCCGCCATCCGCGCGTTCATCAGGACTTCATACACCGGCAGCGGGACCTGCACGTCCTTGCCCTTCGGCACCATGAACGTCCGGCCGTTCACCGCCACAAAGCGGCTCTGCTCCTCGTTCTCCTGCCCGCGGGGCAGGTAGATCGTCTTCATGACGTTCCACACGTCTTCCTGGTTTGCCTGTACAGCCGCCGCGGCGGTCTCTTTCGTTGCCATGCTATGTGCTCCTTTCTCAGTTCGCCTCGTCCGTGCCGGAGTATGCGCTGCAGCTCTCCACGCGGACCATGCGGTCCTCGTACAGCAGCTTCGCCGCCATCTCGGCCTTGTAGCCGACGGTCGAGAACTGTTTCAGCGGGCCGCCGATCTCGTCCTTATCCTTGACGATCATCTCAAGATTGCCGCCCTCCGGGTCGATCATCTTGTATGCGTCCTTGCCGAGGAACAGCGTCGCGTACACGCTGTAGTAGACCGCCGTTCCTCCGTCAGACGCTGCAGTCTTGACCGGGCAGGTCGAGTTGTTGAAGATCTTCGCCTCCGTCGTCTCGACAAACCGGACGCCGTGCAGCTCGCCGATCTCACCCGAGAACAGCGGCGTGACGTCTGCGTACTTGTGTGCCTCGACCCATGCTTTCGAGGATCGCAGGTCGTATGCGACCGACGGATGGATGATGGCGACGTACTTGCCGTCGATCTTCGGAGCCTTCATCTTCTTCAGCGTCGTCACGGCCTTGTTGACCTCGTCCGGCGTCAGCTTCGCCGTCAGGTCGAGGCCTGCGCGGCTGGTGACTGCCGTATGCGCGCCGCCCTCTGCGACCTTGTCGCAGTACTGCACGTTCGAGCCTGCCACGACCGCGTCGCGCACGCGCTTATCGATGGACGTGCCGGCGGAAGCGCCGAGTTCTTCGGTCGCACCCAAGATGACGTTATCCAGCGCATGCAGCTCCAGCTGGTCGGAGACCGTCACGTACAGGCCGATCTGCTTGATCGCGCCGGTCGTGCTGGTCTGGCCCATCTTCTGGCCGGTCGGGATGACGCCTTCGGTCAGCTCCTCCGCGTCCTTCAGCGTGTTCCACTTGCGCCACTCGACGGTCTTGCCGTGGTTACGCGGCAGTGCCTGACGGCCTGCCAGCTGCGCATGCACGAGGTTCGGCCGTGCGTTCTCGAGCAGCTGCGTGTCGTAGAACGTCTTCATGGTCGGCGTGAGCGTGTCGTTGCCGCTAAATGCGGTCGTCTGACCGGTGCCTGCGTTTACATAGTTGCCGGTCGCGTTGACGAGCGTACCGGCGTCAGCAAAATACTGAAATCCGACTTTGGATTCAAACATAGCTTCTTATCTCCTTTCTCAGGGGATCACTCGTTCCCCTCTTGCTGCGCGGCGGCGCATGTCCTCTACCTCCGCGCGTGACCAGTGTGTTTTCATCGGGACGTTCTCTCCGCCCGCAGCGCCGGAGCCGATCTCCTGCGGCCGTGCGCCCTGCGCCTGGATGGTCCGCATGACGTTCTCCCTCGCCTGGTTCGCCACCAGCTGCGCCTGTGCCTGTGCGATCTCCTGCTGGTGGATGACCTCATAGGCCGTCTTCGGCGGCACGCCCGCGCCCATGAGCCGCGCAAAATCCGGGTTCTGCATCTCGGTCTCAAAGTCCGCGCCGTACCGCGCCGTCACATCCCGGGCAAAGTCTGCCTGGATCCCGGCGAAGGCTTCTCGCATCTGGTACTCCTGCAGCTGCCGCCGCATGGCCGTATTCTCGGCCCTGCCGGCGTACTCCTTTTTGAGGGCGTCCGCCGACATGCCCTTTTCCATGGCCTCCGCGCTATAAAGCCGCTCGTCAGCGGAAAAGCGCTGTGCCAGTGCCGCGAAGTCCGTCTTCCGCGGGTCCGACGTGTCGATCCCATAGAGCGCTCCCAGCTGGTCGATGATCGGCGCCATCGCCTCGGCCTGCCCCTTGTACTGGTTCAGCCCGCGCACGCGCTGCTTTACGACCTTCTGCACCGCAGAATCAAAGTCCTGCTTGTAGCGGCCCCGGATCAGACTGTCAAACGTTTCTTCCTGTGTACCCTGTCCCTGAGCGTCGGGGACGTTGACCGGCTGCTGCTGCACCTGCGCCTGTGCGGCTGCCTCCTGCCCGCTCTGCTGACCGGCGACGTCAGCTGCGCCCATGGTCTGAGCGCCTGCGCCCGTGAATTCGCCTTCCATGCTGTAAATTCCTTTCTGGCGTTTATTCTAAAATCATCGTAGCACAAACTTTTCCCAACTTCACCCCACGCCAGCCAGAAATAATCCCGCCAGAACGGGCCGCCGCAATCGTCGGTTCTTATCCCGGCTGCGTGCTTTCTTCCGACTTTTTGCGCGCATTCTTTACGATCTTCGGCTCCTGCGCCTCGCCCGTGCTGATCTCCGGCTTCTGCGTATCCGCGGCGCTCGCCTGCGGGACTGCCTGTCCGCCCTCCTGCAGGATCTGCTGCGCCAGCCCCTCACCCATGACCGGATCATACCGGTCTGCCAACGCCAGCGCCAGCTGCTGCCACTCGACCAGCCGCTGCTGCAGGTCCGCGTTCTCCTGGACCTTCTGGATGATTGAGTCCTTCCCGTCAAAGTCCATCATGTCGAGCGTTGCAAGCGTCTGGTCCACCATCTGCGGGTTGAAGAATCCCAGCTGGAAGAACTGCAGTGCCAGCTCGTTCTGCGCCATGGACGTGTACTCGCTCGCCTTCTGCGCCGAGACCTCAATGTCGAAGACCGGCTTCCGCAGTCCGTCCGGCTGTCCGTTCGCGCCGTAGAGCGTCTGTGGCTGCAGCCCCTGATTGCTGTACTGTACGAACTGCTCTGCCCCGCGCTGCCCGATGATCCGGAACTGCCGCGGCAGATCATAGAACTGCCGGATCCGCTCAATGACCATCCGGATCATCCGCGCGTAGGCCCGGTAAGCCGACTTTGTGGAGTCCTTGCTACTCCGGCCGGACGCCTCCTGCAGCGCTGCAATGGCCGAGGCCGCCGTTACGCCGGAGCTCGCCGCGCCGTTGTTGACGTCCGTGTTTCCCGTTGTCCACTTGAGCTCCTCGATCTTGTTCTGCAGAATGGCGATATAATTGCTGTTGAGCATGTTGACCTGGATCGGCTGTAGACTGTCCTGCCCCAGATTCCCATCCACATGAACGAACGGCTTCGTCCAGTCCGCAAACTCCTGCTCATTGACCGACCCGTCCGACCGCTTGAACCACCGGGGCGTCGTCGCCATGATCGCGTTCTTCACGATCGCCTGGTTTATCCGGTCGATCTGCTCCTGCGTCGACTTGCCGATGTCGATATACCCATACCCGGCAATGCTGCCCTCCACCGGGAACAGCGCGTCGACCACGAACGGGTATTCCCCGTCGTCATACAGGCCCGTCTCCGCCATTGGCTTTCCGGCCGGCTGCTGCACGATGCTGCCGTCCGGCATGGTCATCGTGTCATACCGCTGCTCTGTGTCGTTCTCCGTCGCCTGCAGGATGGTGTCGCCCACCAGCTTCGCGAAGTGCAGCACCTGCCGGCCGTTCTGATATTTCTTGTAATACCAGTCCACCACCATCGACTTGTTGTCAAAATTGATGACGTCGTCCGTGTTGTACTTCTGCTGGATCTGCGGATTGGAGTTGAGCTTTCCCTGCAGCTCCGGGTACTTCTCAACCAGCAGATCGTTGTCCACCATCTCCGTCAGAAAGATGTTCTTCGACTTCTGCAGATCCCGCACGCCCGGCTCCCAGAAGAAAGACAGAATATCCACCGGCTGCACCGAGATATCCCCGAGGCCGTTCAGCTTCGAAGAATCCCACTTCACGTGCCAGATGAGCGTGCCCTGCTTGAGCTTCGTCCACTGGCTGTCCGAATAGACCTCTTCGAAGTCGTTCTGTTCCAGAATGACCGGCAGCACCGAGGAAAGCTTCGCCGCCTCCTCCCGGTCGTCCGGTTCCCGCGGGCCGGAGGAAATCCGGCCACTTGCTGGAACGGCTACTTCAACATGCCGGGATGGGCTTACGAAGATTTCTTCTATAAGGAGTTCCTTCCTTATATAGAGAAGACCTACCGGGTGAAAGGTGATAAGCAGCATCGTGCCATTGCCGGACTTTCTATGGGCGGAGGTGGAACGACGAGCTATGCACAACGCTATCCGGATATGTATTGTGCTGCCTATGCCATGAGTGCTTTGATGAACATCCCCGTCAGTGGTGAGGAGGTGGGAAAAGATCCCGACCCCACAAACAAGATGGCTGTGCTGACGCGTTCTGTGCAGGAACATAGTTGCATCAGGTATGTGGTTGAGGCAGATGATGCGCGTAAGGCACAGCTTCGTACAGTACAGTGGTTTGTGGATTGCGGAGATGATGACTTTCTGCTGGACCGTAATATAGAGTTTTTCCAAGCGATGCGTAATGCCGGTATCCCTTGCCAGTTCCGTGTGCGGGATGGCGGACATACCAGCGAATATTGGCATTCGGCACTTTATATGTGCCTGCCTTTTGTAAGTCGCTGCTTTGCTAAATAACAAGAAGCTAATTCATTTAATATAAGAAATTATGAAAAGATTATTAAGTTTGGCAGCGATGCTGCTGGTCTGCTGTGTCACCCTTTTTGCACAGCAAGCTCTTTGGGGAGGTGCGGCAGTTGTCTCTCCTGATATTCATGACGACAACACGGTTACTTTTCGCTTGAAAGCTCCTAAGGCTGTAAGGGTGCAGATTACCGGTGATTTTCTGCCTCCACAAACTATTAAGACTCCTCGTGGCGATTATGATGCACCGGGCATTGCCGATTTGACAGAGGGGAAGGATGGCGTTTGGGAATTTACTACTCCCGAACCATTGAAGCCGGAACTTTATGGATACTCCTTTATTGTGGACGGATTGAGAATGATGGACCCGAGCAATGTTTACATGATTCGGGATGTGGCTACCGTGACCAATGTATTTATCATCGGTGGTGACCGTGCCGATTTGTATAAAGTGAATAAGGTACCCCATGGAACGGTAAGTCGCATGTGGTACAATAGTCCTTCGCTGGGAATGGACCGCCGTCTGACGATTTACACTCCGGCTGGTTATGAAACCAGCGGCAAGCGTTATCCGGTATTTTATCTGCTTCATGGTGCAGGTGGTGATGAGGAAGCTTGGATTGCTCTTGGCCGTACTTCGCAGATATTGGATAATCTCATTGCACAAGGCAAGGCTAAACCTATGATTGTGGTGATGACTAACGGCAATGCTTGGCAAGATGCTGCTGCAGGTGAATCTCCCAAGGGTTTTGTTGCCCCCTCCATGCGTCCCGACGAAAGAGCGAAGGTGGCGGAAGGTGCTTTTGAACTCTCGTTCCCCGAAATCGTGAAGTTCGTGGAGAAGAATTTCCGCACTCTTGCCAATAAGAAGAACCGTGCCATTGCCGGGCTTTCTATGGGTAGTTTCCACTCTTGCAATATTTCCAAGTATTACCCGGACAGCGCGACGTGGCGCACATCGACCTAGGCTCGGCCTCTTACAGCGTA
>OLOW01003008.1_pt1 | contig 10934 bp, 13 predicted proteins | sample 1672801 | NCBI WGS metagenome assembly OLOW01 (sample SAMEA3136725, study PRJEB25190) | human gut metagenome | biome: human gut; feature: human-associated habitat; material: faeces | place: Austria | collected 2013
TGACCCGCTGCATGGTCAGCTGTAAGCCTTCCATATCGTCGGCAAGATCCTCACTTGAAAAATCGCTGTCCAGCGCTGTGGGAAGTACAAAATTCTGATACACATCAACTGCGGTGTTATTCTGAATACTCATAAAGAAAACTCCTTTTCAAATTTTACTGTCTGCCGTCATGCGGCAAGTTTTGTGACCTGTGTCTGATTGATCTTTTGCAGCAGCATCGGCGACATCGTCATCACGCTGTAGCCGATCTCCTCCAGCTTCGTTGCGCGGTCATAGCTTTCAACATCCTGACTGAACCGCGTGACAGCGTTTGCAAGACCGTAGAGCGTAAAGTCTCCGTCTTCAATCAGATGCTGCAAAACACCCTTGCCTTCTTCCTCTAAGATACCGAAGCTGGAACCGGCGAGCTTGACAAGACCGGGCAGGTCCTGCGTGTTGAGCTGCGCCTGCTTGCTTTCCCGCATCCGCTCCAGAACCGTCGAGAATCTGGCTTCGTCAACGGCAGCGCGCACAGTGTCCTGAATCTTCAGGACAAACGCGCGATCTTCTGCATCCAGCGTCTGCTGGGAATAGAGGGCGAAGTTTACATCCGTGGTGTTCACGCGGCCGATGTGCGCCCGGCGGGTGCCGGCTTCGTTTACCACCATGCCATTGGAGCACACCAGCCGGTAAATGAGCGGCTGAATGTTGACGGCGCCAAGCCCTGTCTCGCTGTTGGAGATCATAATGCCGGCCTGCACAATATCACCGGGAACAACCTCTGCCTGCAAGCGCGGATTGACAACTTTTAGATACATCCGGTCGTCGGTGATCTCGCAGCTTTCAAAGCGCGCGCCCTCCATTTCGCCAATGATGGGCAGAACAACGCGGGCGATGTCCAGATTGTCGATGCGGCGATAGCGGTTGCTGAGAAACGCTCTGGCCTTGCCGTCCATCGTGCGCAGCAGCTTCTGTTCCGGCTCTTTCTGGAACCAGCGGTTGACGTTGTAGCTCAGAAGCGCGGGATCGCGCTGGAGCATCCGGTCATAATACTTGCTGGGAATGTCCAGATAGGTGCCGATCTGCTGATGCGCGGTCTGCTGAATCTCCAGCGGCTCGATCTGGTCGATGCCCTCACGGTCGAGCACACGGATCACAGGGCTGTCGCCCCAGGTATCCATGTGCAGACGGTCGGTTGCGACCAGATAGTCTGCCTTTGCCTCCTGCTGGCGCAGGATCTCGCGGCTCACATCCTGAATACTGCGTCCGCTTTTCATTCGTGTTTTCGCTCCCTTCTAAAAAATTACCATGATACGGCGATCTCGTGGTCATGAACACGTGCACTCAAGCCTTCGCTTTCCAACACCTGTCCCAGACGCGGCCAATAGACTTTCGGCGGGAAGGCGGTGAGGTGTTCCTGCGGAATATCCTTTGTGTCGTCGTCCTCATGGACGCACACGCTGCCGTCCTCTTTCAGTGTCAGGCTGCTATGGCCGCGGGAATCCAGATCGGCGATCACACGCTCCAACACTTCACGTCCCTCCACGTCATACCAGACCTGCGGATCGACCGGCTGCTGGTTCGGCGGCGTCGGCGCATCCATACGCGGCTGCACCGGCACGACCTTCAGGAGATTACAAGAGAGATTCCCGTTGCGGTCGATCTGAACGTCCGCATAGTCATATTCTTCAATACCATACACGCGGATGCGTCCGGTGCCGCCCTGCATAACGAGCGCAGTTGGGTTCCCGGTTGTCCACTCCCAGCGGGCGCTCGGATAGACCGACTTGAGATACGCAGAGATCCGATGGTTGACGTGCCGCAGCAAAAGCTGCATGGCGTCGGCATTGGTCTGCGCCGTACTGTAAAGCGATGCTTCCCGCTGCTTTCTGGCGTCGTGTTCTTTCTTCCGGTATCCGCGGATGGAATCCCACGCGGGCTGAAGCTGGAACATGACCACCCACAGGCCCCACGCCGTAAAGGTCAGGAGCAAAAGCGGGACGAGCCATGCGCCGCGCACCAGCGCCAGGATCGCAATGACCACACCGATCAGGACAGAGACACTACCCCAAAGGGGACTGGATCGTTTCATAAAATTTAGCCACCTTTCAAAATTCTTTCGATAAAATAAAAAAAGAGGAACCGCACCGACGAATCATTTCTGAATCATCTGGTGCGGTTCCTCTTCCGCTGCGCCGGCGTTATTCCGGCAGTTCCTCCCGGTCACCGTCGATCTGTTCGGCGGTGACTGGAAAAACCTCTGTTTCATTCTGTACTGGACGGACTGTTTCCCGCTTTTGCGGAACAGGCGCCCAATCGTCCAATCTGAGCTTCAAGCGTTTATCCTTTGTGATGCCGTCTTTTTTTGTGAACTCTTCCAGTTCCAACGTGCCGCTCAAAAAGATAAAATCGCCGTTACTCAATGTACACTTTGCAAGCCGCTGCGCCATGTAGCCCCATGCCCACACGTCAACAAACTGTGTGTGCCGCTGTGAACCGAAGCCGACATACTCGGCTACGGAAAAACGGACATAGGGTTCACCCTTGGCGCTGTGCTGCAATTCCGGGCCTTGCGTGATCAGCCCGATGAGACTCGCTTTTGCCATAACACTCCTTTCTGCCACCGGCATGAATATCTATATAAAAAATGCCGGCAGCGACATCTACCCCTTGCGGGCAAATACCATGCTACCAGCACTCAAATACAAACCTGACCAACGTGTGCAATGTGAGAAGCCCCACGCACAGACCATACGGTCTGCGTTCCGATGAACTGCACAAATATCAATTACATGAGTATAGTAGCACAATATATTGTGATTGTCAATTATGTTAAAACTATATATAGATTTCGCGATGGACAAAGAATACTCTCTACTTATAAAATAGGGCGGCAATACGATTTTTCTGCAAAATGCAGAAAAAAGCGGTCGCAAGTCTGCGACCGCTTCGGTTATGCAACTGTGATTTTTGCTTTATCGCAAAGCAGATGCTGTCCAATTTAGAATCTGCTCTGCAAATGCGATTGCCTGCTTTGCATGATGCTCTTCGACAGTCAGTTCGTTCGGATATCGTGTCATGGTACCAAATGGCGTTAGGGCATCTGCAGCATCGCCGATTGCATCCGGGATGGAGATATAGTTGTGAATCTGATTCAGCAGAAAAGAAAGATCGTGGCTTTTGGGAATCCCGGTGGGCCAGTGCAGAGAGACAATCACAGCCTTGATCGCTTTTTCCGCAGACTGCTGGCAGTGGTAGCAGACGATTTCGAGCGGCTTGGGATGATAGTTTTCAAAAAGATGCCGGGCAACGCCTAAATCCTGCGCGGCATAGTCAAGCCACTGTTTAACTTGCTGATCCATAGAGCAGAACTCCTTTGTGGAATACCTCGTTTTCTACGGTGAACTGATTCTTACGTTCGTCAAAGCGGCTTTTTGTGCCAACCAGAATATCCACAGGGCGCTGCTTCACGCCGCGAATCGCTTTATATGCAGAAGTGGCTACGGCGTGAAGATCCTTCTCACTGTCATCTACAATAATGTAGAAGTCAAAATCGCTGTCGGCGTGCGCGGTACCGTTTGCAAAAGAGCCAAACAGATAAACGCCAATCGGCTTGATCTGATCGACAAGCTTTTGCTTTATGACTTCAATCTCATCAATGGGCATGGAACGCACCTCCTCATTGTTTTCTAACTATAGTATAGCAAACTGCGGAAAAATAATCAACGAAAACAGGTAGACAACAATTTCAAGAAACCAAGAGGTTTAGTCTGCCGATTCCTCGCAATCGAAAGAAGCGGGTTCAATTTTCTCGACTGCCAATGCACATGGCTGCGGCAAGTGTGCGGTCTTGACTTCACTTGGAATTGCGGAAAGCGGCAAATAGATCCGATAGGCTTGCCCCACAGACAGCTGCTTGTTCTTTTCTATGCAGAAGACGAGCTGTTCGCCGTCTGCTTTTTGCAGCGCGACCCTGCGCTGCCGCTGAAACGGAATGCTGGAAACCGAAAGACAAATGCCTTCCTCCGCGCAATAGCGTTCGTTCGCGAGCATTACATAAAGCTCTGCGCAGCGAACGCCGCAAAAAAGCAAGAGCAATGCGCTGAGGATCAGAAACGTCCGATCGCCGGAGAACGCAGAAACGATGGTTGCGGCCAGGAACGGCAGGCAGAGCAGCAACGACAGCAGCCACTTCTGCAGCAGCGGCGCAGGCCACGCAAGGATCTTTTTCATATTCAGCACCGCTCAAAGACGATCTGCTTGTGCAGATACAGGTTTGTGATTGCCGCCGAGACAGGGCGCGCCTGCCGGGACGCGGCCATCAGGGTAGGCAGATTCTCGCTGGTGGTCAGTTCGTCATCATACAGGCAATCCATGAGCTGCTCGTCGGAGCGAAGCGTCCGCACACCGCGCTCTGCACATTTGATCAACTCCGCACTGCTGAGAAGCGCCTGATTTGCCAGATGCACGATCTGCCGTTCCTCTGCGCTATGCTTCGGACGGGAGAACAGGCAAATTGCTTTAGAGAACGGTGCACCGTCCCAAATCCAGAGCTTCAGAAACGCGCCGAGCCGCAGAAACGGATTTGCAGATACCGGTGCGATATACAGACGCGAAAGCAGATCATAGAGAGCTTCATACTCGCTGCCACCGCGCCCCTCCGCGACCAGCCCGCGGGTGACAAGCCTGTCAATACAGTCATCCAACGTCCGGCGGGACGTAAACGACAGCCCGCGCGTCAGCTTCAGATAGGCTTCCACGATCTGGCTGCGTGACAGGATACGCCATGCAAGGCTGCTCCAGACGGTCATTTCCTGTACGTCGAGCATATATTCCTTCCGTCCTACGATGACAACGGGATATTTCTTGCCGTCCAGTGTGCGATGACATTTGAAATGCCCAACGGCTGCGTATTTCGTGTATTCCATAACAGTACCTCCAATGTGCTTTTATTTTTCTTTTACGGGCAGCAGCTCACAATTTCAACAGGCGATGTCGAAAGCGTCCAGAAAATCCGGATCGCTGCGGAGCTTCTTTGCCGCGCGGGAGATCCATGCGCCGACATTATTGGAACTGGTGTGATAGAGAACCGCAATGTCCTTGCAGTCAAAGCCCTTCGTTTTCAGAACAAGCGCGTCAACGCCGAGTTTAGCCACACCGCGATAGTGCTTCTTGCAGGAATTAAGCACCGCACCGGCATCCACACTGGAAAAGTGCGCATGGTCTGTGCATACCGGCGTTGGGAGACCTGCGTCCGGGTCATCCAAGGACTGCTCGGAAATATACTTACGCCAGCTTGCCTGCTTGCGGCAGCAGTCGATCAGATGGTTGCGGATGACCGTGATGGCATAGGTCTTGAACGATGTGCCGCCATGGTAGCTTGCCGCTGCATGGCAGAGCGCAACGCACCCCTCCTGAAAGAGATCGTCATATTCCATATGGCAGTTGCTTTTGGGGACAAGCCTTGCAATCGTCCAGTGGACAAATTCCAAGCTGTTTTCTACGAGCAGTTGCTGTTCAGCGGTCAACACGATGCTGCTTCGATCCATTTTGTTTCACCTTCCTTTGTGCGTTCAAAAAATCCTTGCAAAGCAATATAACTTGGTCACAGCGATACTCCGAGAAGTTGGCAATATGTGCGTCCGCTTCCGGGATGCCGAGCCGGACGCACAGCCATGCGTAAGCATCCTGTTTGCGCATGAAACCTTTCTCCCAAAGCTGGTTGAAGGTCCGATGTGCCTGCATCCGCTTCTGCCGGAGCTCTTTGTTGGCAAGAGTCCCCATTGGAAGTCCGGTCGCCTTGTGCGCCTGTACATAAGCGTCGCAGGCGGGATACCGGGAGCAGACGTACAGTTTCGCTGCACTGTCTTTTGTGTGGATGCCGTAGATGCTGCTGGCCGGGCGAAGCTGCGCCGGCGCGTGGCAGTATGGACAGGTAATGTGGGCTTTTTTCAAATGGAAATCCTCCTATGTATTACTCAGAAGGAAGAAGGGAGAGTATCTGTAAACAGCAGCTTTCATCGTCTGACAAGCACCAGTTGAGATATAACGCATAAATATCCTCAAAGGCGCTGCGGGAGAGGTTGCCGCGGCATTCGCTTGGGTCGATCCGCTGCGCAGTGAGACGTTCATATTCGGCAGCGGAGATCAGAACAGGCTTGCCGCCGGCATCTGCGCTCATCAGATAACCGGAACACGGCGAATGACATTTGCAGACGCCGCAGGAGATAAAGCAGGCATTTCGCCAGTTCCCGCGGCAGGCGGTCAGAAATTCTGCAAGCTGCTGGATGGTTGTCCTCATAGGTATGTCCTCCAAATCCTTCTATAACAATACGCACCGCAAAACGACAAAAAGACCACTTGAACCTGTGAATTTTCTGTAAATTATGAAAATGCACCCGGTCAGCAGTGCTGATCGGGTGCAGATTTCAGCCGATGATCCAGAAAGGCCCGCCGGAACCGGCAGCTTTGCTGGCCTCATTCAGAATAATGGACAGCTCCCAGCTCTGTTCGCTCCGCGTCCGGCTGGCAGGGTCGGCGACGAGGATCTTTTCGTCCTTAACGCCGCGCAGCACGATGAAATGCCCGGACGAGGTAAAATGCCCGGCGGACATGATGGCGACGACCAGCTTGCCGCTGGAAAGCGCGTCCGTGATCCGCTGCGGCTCTGATGCCGTGCAGCCAGAGACCGGCAGCCCCCACGCTTCGGCTGCCGCCGGGATGAGTGCATGATACGAACCGCTTCCGCTGCACCAGTAGCCGTGCTCATATGACCACTTTGCCATCTCCACGGGATCGACCAGATCGTCCGTGAGGGAAGACACTACCATTGCCATGCAAGTCGGTCCGCAGCCGTAGCCGCCGATATTGTCGGTGCCGTATGGCTTATTCGCATAGCGCTCATCGAGCTGATTGTAGTAGACGACCTCCGTGCCGCCGTCCGTATAGCGGATGTTTCCAAGCGCAGGGATCGTGAAGCCGCTCTCAGACGAGGAAAGATTCTGAAACAGGCCGTCGCCCAGAAACAGGCTGAGATTCTCGGCAAAGTTCTGCGCAAGCGTCTTCTGCTCCGCGGTCAGATGAAAAATGGAGTCGGCAAAATACGCTTCGCCGCGATAGGTCAGTGTGTAGACGCGCACCGTCACCTCGCGAAGCGCTGTTACTTCTTCGCCATCTTCATTGAGAGCGGTTTCTTCTACCTCGCGCATTTCGTCCTCATAAGTATAGTCGTACAGTTCACCAATACCAGAGCGCAGAAGCTGCTTCATATCCTCCAGAGAAATGGCGGCAACGTCCGTATCGCGGTAGGCACAGTATTGTGAGATGAACAGATTGACGTTATTGATGCGCTCGTTTTCATACGGGTTGACGATCTCATACTGATCGGCGCTGGATGCAGCAAAATCATCCGTGATCCGCTGCTCGGCATCGGCAATACCACTTCCAAGCAAGTCGCTGACCGCAAATGCGATCTCATTCATGTTTTCGGTGATTGCAGCCTGATCGTTCAGAATGGTGGTATCGCCGGTGGTTTGCGCCGTGCCGCCGAAGATCAGCGTTGGAAGCATCACAAGGAACAGCAGCGGGATCGCAAGGATGGCGAGCAGCGCAAGAAGAATCTTCTTCCCGTGCTTGGCTGCCGCGATTGCGACACTGGCAGCCGCGCCGTAGGGACCGCCGAGGGCGGCCCCATTTGCAGCTGCGGCCGTGATCTTGCCGGCTTTTGCGGCGCCTTCCACGACCTTTGCGGCGGTGCTGCCGATCTGAACGGCTTCGTCCAGTCCGGTCTGCCGATTTTCATTTACGCCCATTCGAGTACAAAGACGACCGACATGATCTCCTGCCCGGTCACAGGCTGAGAAACGGCGGATACGACGGCATCATAGTTGATGGAGAGCGCGTCTGCTTCTTTGACCGTCCACGGCGCAGCCAGTGTGAAGACCTCGGAATCGCCGGTTTTGCTGGTCTCGGAAGAATTGATCTTGAAGCCGACCTGCTTGGCATCCACTTTGGCCTTTGCCATGTTGGTCGAATACGGAACAAACTCCCAACCGTTTTTGCTGGTAACGCTGACGGAAGAAACCATTACATCACCGGTAGAATTGTTGACGATGGAAGCGGAAGCAACATAGACCTTACCGGCTTCGTCCACGACGAGCGGCAGGGTCGCCGGAACTGTCACCGAAAACAACTCAGTAATTTCCCAGTGCGCATAATACGTTGTCGCAGCAGTTTCCTTGAAAACGGTGTTTGCCGTAACTTCTGTACCGCCGTCTTTCTCCGTAAACCAGCCTAAAAATTCGGCGTTTTTACGTTCCGGATCGGTGGGGAGAACGAGTTTTTCACCGTAAGTTTGCTCGGTCGTTTCCGAACGTCCGTCACCCAGATTCCATGTTACAACGTATTTGTTCGCTTCAAATTGCGCATAGAACGTCTGGCTGGCGGTGATTGCCGTGACCGTAGTATAGAGCTTGCCGCCTGTTTTTTCGGTATACCAGTTCTTGAATGTGTGTCCGGTTTTCACAGGAGAAGCGCTGGGCGCAGCCGGTGCAGAATTCGACCTTACAGTTTCACTGAACGATGCTTTTCCGTCAATCATGCCGCCATTGCTGCCTGCGTCCCATGTGACCGTCAACGAAACCGTTGCGCCGCAATCGTCGCACTTTCCATCGCCGTTCGCATCGGTGTGGTCTGCATATTCATAGCCAGAATCTCCGCAAGCCGAGCACGTCTTGGTACGCTTATGCTGCGTTTCGCTGTCCGAAACCCACGAACCGTAGGAATAGCTGTGATCTGCATAATCATAGGTAGACGCGCTACAGGACGTACAGGTTTTTGCACGTCGGTGCTGCGTATCACTGTACTTGCTCCATGCGCCAGTGGAATAGCTATGATTTCCGTATTCCGTTGTGGAGTACCCACAAGTACGGCAGGATGCCGTTCGGCTGTGCTGGCTGGAAGAAGAATTGCTCCAAGATCCATAACTCATGCTGTGCGAAGCGTAGTCATAGTCCGTCGCACCGCAGTTCCGGCAATAGGCTTCGCGCCGGTGCTGCGAGGCTGAATACTGCTCCCAGCTTCCATAAGAATAGCTGTGACCGGTTGCGTAGATGGTTTCGCGCTTGCTCTGGCCGCAATCGCAGCTATATTCCCGGTAGCCGTTTCGCGTGCAAGTGGCATCATTTTCATAGTCCAAAACCCATGTATGGCTTCCGCAATCCGGGCAAGTCCAAGAACCATACGAGCCGGAACCGTGGTCTTTATACACATAAGTCCCCAAATTCTGAACATAATGGCACTTGTAGCACTCATAATACTCCTGATGCCCTCTGGATGTATGCGTCGTGGAAACGTAGGTCCCCTGCAAAGAATACTGCTTGCAGCTTGGGCAGGTGCCGACAATACCAGTGGATGCACGGGATGCCACCTTCGCGGGCGCTTTCTTAGCTCCGGATTCTGTTTCCGTTGGCGCTGCACCATCTGCGTTGGAGTACACGCCGTACAGATCGTAGAAATATCGGTTGCTGCGGTTGGAAGCCGCCCAATCATAGGTATAGAACGGCACCGTCGCTTCCGGATAGCCAATGATATACGCAATATAAAGTGTGTCGCCGGAATCGGCTTCGCGCCAGAAAGCGTCCTCACCAATGCTTTTCAGAACGGTCTCGCCGTAATACATTGTGATTGTACTCAGCTTGGAACAGCCATAAAATGCGTGCTTGCCAATGACCGGGGCGAGCGGCAGCTCGGCGGTGGTCAGGTTGACGCAGCCCTCGAACCAGTATGCCAGATCTGGGATGGTCAGCGTTTCCACGTCCTCAAACCAGACCTCGGTGATCTGGTCGCGGACAGCCGCCCACGGCTGATCGTCCACACTGGTAAAGACCGGCGCTTCGCCGCTGCCGGAGATGGTCAGCCAGCCCTTTTCATCCAGCGACCAGCGAATGCCGCTGTTCTGGATCGTGCCGGAGGTGGCGGCTTCGCTGGAAACCACGGGTTCTTCGTCAGGAGCGCTGTCATAGATCGTGTGTTCGTCCACTTCGGCGGCAAATGCCGCGACGGACAGCGAAAACAACATACAAAGAGCCAGCACAAATGCGGTGAATTTCTTAAAATTCTTCATTATGCAGCCTCCTTTTCGTTTACAGCGGCAATCGTGAAGATCACGGTTGCGGCGTTGATATTCGTGACGGCTTCGCTCGCGGAAACCTTGGCTTTATAGCGGATGGCGAGATTTTTCTCGGCGGCAATCGCCGGAAACGCACCGTCCACAAGCGTCAGGCTGCCCGCGCCCTTGGTCGAGCAGCCGTTGATGGACAGTGCGATGCTGTTCTTGCTTGCCGTAAAATCGTCAAAATTGCCGATTTCAAACGTGCCCGCCTGAACATCTACCTTGGTCACACGAATCGCGCCGTTTTTTCCGGTGTTGGTAATTGCCGCATTATTTGCGCAAACGACGTAGCCATCTACCAACGAGACAGGCAACGCGGCAGGAACCGTGCAGGAGATAGGCGAAACCGTGTTGACCACTGTGAGCGTCACAGGAACACGCGCTTCGGTTGTTTCAGCAGCGGACGCGCTGACTGCCAGTGAGAGGATCATTGTCAGTGCCAACAGTATCCGGCAAACTGGACCTGAAAAGCGACCTCGACGAAGTGTTGCTCGGGCTGAGCCTGAGCCTGCCGGTGACCTGCGAGCACGTGAAGGACGACATGTACATCATCGTACTCAAAAACGACTGAATCCCAACCTTAAAACCCCGAAAAACCGAAGAGCCTATGAGATAAAACCGAATTCCGAAAAAACGACCGGACGATACTGGTACTATCGCCCGGTCTGCGATCTAACCGTTAAACTGCTAAAAATTAACCATTAAATCCCTACAAAGGTATGAATAATAACAATAAGTCATGCTGTAAGAAATCATTATTTCGCCGGGAATTGTGGGTGGTAC